>Ga0307380_10003196_pt1 | contig 22797 bp, 18 predicted proteins | sample UN3MG_FD_202239 | JGI IMG/M metagenome (GOLD analysis project Ga0307380, IMG submission 202239) | Soil microbial communities from Risofladan, Vaasa, Finland - UN-3 | ecosystem: Environmental > Terrestrial > Soil > Coastal area > Acid sulfate soil | place: Finland: Risofladan, Vaasa | collected... | reverse complement strand
CAGCGCGGCCGCGGCGGCATCGCGGTCGGGCATGCGCATGCACGCCTTCCTCAGGGCCTCCTTCGCCGCCGAGCCGACGTCGGGCGTTGGCGGAGAGACGACCCGGTCGATCAGCACCGACAGACGGTCGGGCCCCACGGTCGATCCCAGCGCCCCGATGGCCGCCGTGCGAAGCGGCTCGTCGTCGCTGTCGATCAACTTCAACAGCGCCGGCACGGCGGACGTGATCCCCCGCCGGCCCACCAGCTCGATCACGACCAGCCGTGGACGGCCTTCGCTCTCGGCGAGCGCCGCCACGAGCGCCGCGTCGACCGCGTCGCCGGGCAGCTCGACCAGGCTGTCGCGGGCCGCCGCAGACAGCTCTCCCTGGGCGGCGGTGGCCGTTTCCAGGAGCACGGGCACGGCCGCGGCGTCGCCCAGCTTGGCCAGCGCGCGAGCCGCCGCCACGCGGACGTCCCAGGGGGCGCTCTTGGCGGCCTTGAGCACCACGGGCAGGGCCGCCTTGTCGCCGCGTTCGGCCAGCACGTGGATCAGCACGGCCTCGCGCGGGTGCTGGCCCATGTCGCCCTGGATTTCGAACTGCTCTTTCTCGGGGACGACGGCGGTCTTCTTCTCGCCGCCCAACGTGTATTCAACCCGAAGCTCTTTAACCACGCCGTTGATCGGATCACCCGCTAGGCCGTTGCTCGACGTGACGGAGATTCCGTTGCCCGTCACCGCCTCGGCAAGCTTGTCGGTCACGTCGACCCACGTCTCCTGGGCGCCGTATTCCGCCTTGGTGATCACGAGGACCTTCGGAGGAGCCACGGGGGCCGGCAGCGGCTTGGAGAGCTCGGCCACCAGCGCCTGGGTGACGTCGTCGCCGGGCAGCTCCCGGGCGGTGGCCAGCGCCGCGCGGAACCGGGCCGTGTCTTCCGAGCGGAGACACTCGACCAACAGGGGCAACGCCGCCGCCCCCCGGGCACGGAAGGCCCCGTACAGGGCGGCGATCTCGAGATGCTTGGGCAAGTCGGCCGCTCGCATCGCGTCGTAGACGGCCGCCGCCTCGGTCTTCTTGTCCTCGCCGAGCAGCCGGTCGGCCGCGGTGAGGCAGGCGTCGGCCACCGCGGGCCGTTGCGACGCCGGGCCCGAGAGCGCTTCCTGGAGGGCCCCGACGGCCTCCGGCGTGGCGATTCGTCCCAGCGCAGCGGCGGCCGCCGCCGCCGCCTCATCGGAGCTGCCCATCAGCCCCTTGAGTTGACCGACGGCCCCGGCATCGCGCCGCATCCCGATCGAGTTGACCACGCCGACCAACACCCCGCCCCGGAGCTTGCCGGCCGCTGCGCGGAGCGCTTCGTCGACCGAAGGGTCGGGGATCGGCTCCAGGCCGAATCGGGCGTAGTGGGAGAGGCTCTCGTCCGCGAGCAGCCCGGCCAGCGCCGGGACGGCCTTCTTGGTGCCGATCACGGCGAGCTGCTGGCAGGCCTTGGCCTTGTCGAACAGCTCCGCGTCGGATTTCAGCACGGCGATGAGCTGGGCCTCGTTACCTTCGGCCGGTGGCGGCTGTTGCGCGAAAGCCGGCGTCGCCGGGGAGGCCAGAAGGGAGACGGCCGCGAAGAGTACGAGAACGTGTTTCATGTGACGCATCGAAGTATCCTCTTTGCTTTGTGAGGTTATGTTGTCGCCCTGGATCGCCCGTCTCAGATCCGCCACGGATCGCGCATCGCCCGCGACCGCATCCGGTTGGCCTCGTCGTCGCCGACGAACTCCTCCTTCACGGGGTCGAACTTCACCGTGCGGGCGAGCTGCCAGGCGATATAAGCGGCGTGGGATACGATGTGGGAGCGTGCGGCCACGTCGGCATTGCCGTTGGCCGGCTTGCGGGTCTTGACGCAATCGAGGAAGTTGCGGATGTGGGTGGTGGGATCGGTGCCTGCGCGGTTGAAGACCGTCTGCTCGGTTCGCAGCGACTCGGGATAGATGGCGAACTGGCCGCTGTCGCCCGTTTCGATCCAGCCCTCGTCGCCCTCGTAGCGGGCGCTGCACGTTCCCAGGCCCATCCAGCCGTGATCGCGCATCACCAGCTTCAGACCGTCGGCGTAGGTGCAGGTGACGCCCGTCCCTTCCGGCACGTACTCGACGGGGGCAGTGTCATCTTTCTGGGCGGCCCACTGGCAGAGGTCGACCGTGTGTGCGCCCCATTCGAGGATCCCGCCGCCGTGGAAGTCGAAGAAGCCGCGCCAGCGTCCGCGCACGTACTGCGAGTTGTACGGCCGCCAGGGGCAGGGGCCGAGCCACCGGTCCCAGTCGACGACGTCCGGGCCCGGCTCGGGCTCGGCGGGGAGCCAGGTGTGCTTGGTCGCGGGGTTGAGCGTGTTGGCGTGGACCGTGTGGAGCTTGCCCAGCTTCCCCGTGTGGGCCAGCTCGGCGGCGAACATGAAATTGCCGATGCTCCGTCGCTGGGTGCCGGCCTGGTAGATCCGGCCGTACTTGCGGTACGTGTCGGCCAGGGCCCGGCTCTCGGAAATGGTCATCGAGCACGGTTTCTCGCAATAGACGTCCTTGCCCGCCTTGGCCGCCGTGATCGAGGCCATCGTGTGCCAGCGGTCGCCGGTGGCGATGAGCATGGCGTCGATATCGGGGCGGGCGAGGATCTCGTGCATGTCGCGATAGGTGGCGCAGTCGGTGTTGCCGTAGTGTTCGTCGGCCATTTTCTTGATCGCCTCGCGACGCTCCATGCGCACGTCGCAGATGGCGATGAACTGGACGTCCGGGTTATCCATGAAGCACCGCAAGTCGCCGGTGCCCCGGCCGCCGAGCCCGAGCCCGCCCAGCACGATCCGTTCGCTCGCGGCCACCGCGCCGCCCGCGCCCATGGCCGAACCGGGGATGAACTGCGGGAGGGTCAACACGGCGCTCGCCTGGGCGGCGGCCTTCAGGAATCGCCGCCGCGTGAGGGCCGATCTTCTATCCGACATGGTCCGTCTCCTCATCTTGAGCTCATTTCTCAGGAATTCGTCTCGAAGGCAAACAGATCGATTCTAGCCGGGCGCCCTCCTCGCTTCAACAATCGGGCCCGATTCCCGATTCTCCAGGGCTCCGGCCGCCTCACCGCACGTCCGGGGCGATGGTGCCGTCGTGGTCGATGAGGCGGCGGGGGTTGTCGACGCGACCCGCCGGGCGGAGGTTCTCGCCGGGATATTGCGGCGATCCGTCGCCCAGATCGTGCCGGGCGCGGTCGGCCAGGGCGAGAAGTCGCTCGACGACGTCCGGGTGCTCCGCGGCCACGTCGGTCGTCTCGCCCACGTCGCGGCCCAGGTGGTACAGCCGCCGCTTCCCCAGCCAGAGCTTCCACGGCCCGCTGCGGACCGCCTCCAACCGCTTGCGGCTGAAGTAGTAGAAGGCCTCGTGGGGCGATTGGGCCCCGGGCTGCGAGGAGAGCAAGGGCCAAACGTCGCGCCCGTCGATGATCCGGTCGCCCGGCGGCGCGGCGCCGGCCAGCTTGGCCAGCGTGGGCAAGAGGTCCATCTCGGTGGTCATTTCGTCGCAGACGGAGCCGGCCTCGATCCGTCCGGGCCACCGAACGATGCACGGCTCGCGGAGTCCGCCTTCATACGTGCCCCCCTTGCCGCCACGGAGTGGCGAGTTCGAGCCGCCCCAGCGAAGCGACGCGCCGTTATCGGAGGTGAACACGACCAGCGTCCGCCGGCTCAGCCCCAGCTCGTCCAACGCGGCGAGGATCTCGCCCGTGCTCCCGTCGACCTCTTCCACCCAGTCGCCGTACTTGCCGTTCTGAGACTTGCCCAGAAAGCGCTTGCCCGGATAGAGCGGCACGTGCACCGCCGTGTGCGCCAGGTAGAGGAAGAAGGGCCGATCGGCGCTGCGGCGGAGGAAGTCGATCGCTTCGCGGGTGTACTGCTCGGTGAGCACGGACTGGTCCTCGACCGCCTGGAGGACCTTCTCGTTGCGCACCAGCGGCAAGGGGGCATGGTTGAACTTCTCGCGCATGGCGACCATCTTCGGGTCGTCGCTCTCGTTGAACGGGGGCCACATGTCGTTGGAGTAGGGCAGCCCGAAGTAGTAGTCGAACCCGTGCCGCGTCGGCATGAACGGCGGCTGATCGCCCAGGTGCCACTTGCCGATGCAGGCCGTCGCGTAGCCCCGCGACTTGAGCAGCTCCGGCAGCGTGACCTCCTCGGCGTCGAGCCCGATCGGGTCGTTGGGTAGAAGCACCCAGGCTTGCGGGCCGTCGTTGAGGCCGACGCGTCGGGCGTAGCAGCCGGTCATCAACTGCGCCCGGGAGGGCGTGCAGCAGGGGGCCGCGTAGAAGCTGGTGAGCTTCATGCCCTCGGCGGCCAGCCGATCGAGATTCGGCGTGCGATGGACGGAATTGCCGAACGGGCCGACGTCGCCGTAGCCGAGGTCGTCGACGAAGAGGACGACGAAGCTCGGCCGTCGGTCTTCCGCGGCTTCGACCGGCGATGCGTTGCCCCGGGCAATCAGGACCAGCAGGCTTCCAAGGGCGATCGTGACGTGCCGTGAGAAACGATTTGCGCTGGGCATCGTGCATCTCCTTTCGTCGTTTGCGTCGTACCAAGGGGGGCAGGCAGATTTTGTGCGAAGCACCCTTCGGGCCGTCACCGGCGAACCCTTCGGGCCGTGATTCGCGAAAGGCACCTCCCCCTTTCTGTCGCTTCTTGGTACCCGCTTGAGGGCGGCCCGACCGGGCTGTAGCATAATGGAGTCGGGCCGAGGCGTCTTCCGCCCGACCAGAAGATCTCGCCGGGGACGGCTCTTCGGCGCCTAGGCGACGTGGCGTAACTCGTTATTCAGAAACAACTTATGGGATTAGCACGCCGCCGGCAACTCGGGCCGGCACGGCTGGCAAGAAAAGGAGAGACTCCCCATGACGACCGCGCTGGATCATCACGGCCGGATGAGAAGCTTCCGGGGACTGCCCGCGGCGTTGGCTGCGTGGGGCGCCCTGTGGCTGGCCATGGGGCTGCCGTCGACGTCGGCCACCGCGGCCGGGCAACCGAAGGCGGACGCCGCCGCCTCGCCCCGCGTCCAACTCGACCGCGACGACACGGCGGGCCGGCTCCGCGTGCTCGTCGACGGCAACGAGGCCCTCGTCTGCCAATACGGCGCCGACGTGGATCTCGTCCACTACTGGCCGGTGCGAAGCCCGTCGGGCAAGTCGATGACGGTCCAGCACCCCGATCCTTATCCGCACCACCGCTCGTTCTGGTTCGCCGACAAGGTGCAGCTCGCCCGAGAGCGCGACGTGAACTTCTATGGCGCCCTCTATAGCTGCGAAGACCGCAAGAACCCCAAGCCGCCGTTCCGCGACCACGTCCGCCACGTGGAGTTCCTTCCGGTTGAAGAGACGCCGGACGAGACCGTGGTGCGCAGCAAGCTCGTCTGGGAGATGGACGGCGACAAGCCGGTGCTCGACGAGCTGCGCGAGCTGCGCTTTGTCGCCCTGGGCGAGGGGGAGTACTTCCTCGACGTCACCTTCACCGTCACGGCCTCACACGGCGACGTCACGTTCACCAGCGACGCGGTCCACTACGCCTGGCCCTACCTCCGCATGGACCCCACCTTTTCCGTCCAGCAGGGCGGCACGATCACCAACTCCGAGGGCGGGATCAACCAGGCCGGGACGCACGACAAGCTAGCGCGATGGCTTGACTACACGGGCACGGTCGAGGGCAAGACCGAGGGCCTGGCCGTTTTCAGCCACCCCGACTGCGACCCGTCGCCCAAGTGGCTCACCCGCGACTACGGCTGCTTCGGTCCCCGTCGGCCCGACGCCAAGAGCGGCAAGCCGTTCACGCTCCAGAAAGGCGAATCGCTCAAGCAGCGGGTCGGCGTCCTCGTACACCGGGGCGACGTGAAGACGGGCAAGGTCGCCGAGCGATATGGGCTCTACTCGCAAGGGAAGCTCTGAAGGAACGCGACGAACGTTTCCCGGTCAGTTGGCTGCGATCGTCGTTCCCAAGCTCCAGCTCGGGAACCAGAACAAGCTTCTCTCACCCGCAGGCGGGCGAGGGAAAGGCGTCTGCGCCGTGAGCGCACGGCGCGTGGACGTCCGTGGTGAAGACTTCGATTCAAAGGGTGGGCCATGGCCGACAAAGCGATTCTTACGGTGGGAGATCAGACAGTCGAACTGCCGATCTTGGAGGGAACGGAGGGCGAGCGGGCCGTCGACGTCAGTCGCTTGCGGGAGCAGACCGGCCTGATCACTTACGACCCCTCGCTGGGCAACACGGGCATCTGCCGAAGTGAGATCACGTTTGTCGACGGCGAAAACGGCATCCTCCGCTACCGGGGAATCCCCATCGAGCAGTTCACCGAGCGGCCCAACTTCGTGGAAGTGGCCTGGATGCTGATTTTCGGGCGTTTGCCCAAGCCGGACGAGCTGGCCCAGTTCAGCGCCGAGCTGACGGCCAACGAGCTTCTGCACGAAGGCCTCAGGCACCAGTTCCAGCACATCCCCGTCGACGCGCCGCCCATGGCCATCCTGTCGGCGACGCTCAGCAACCTGGCCTGCATTCACCAGGAGTTCCTCGCCCTGGAAGACGTGGAATCGCTGGAGGCGGCGGCCGCACGGCTGATCAGCAAGGTCCGCACGATCGCCGCGTTCTCCTACCGGCGCTCGCAGGGCTTGCCGTTCATCTATCCCGACCCCAACCTGCGATACTGCGCGAATTTCCTCCACATGATGTTCTCGATTCCGTACCGGCAGTACGGGGTGACCCGCGAGATCGAGGACGCGTTGAACCTGATCTTCATCCTCCACGCCGACCACGAGCAGAATTGCAGCACGGCCACGGTGCGGACGGTGGGCTCCGCCCGGGCCAACCTCTTCGCCTCCTGCGCGGCGGCGGTCTGCGCCCTGTGGGGCCCGCTCCACGGCGGGGCGAACGTCGAGGTCGTCCAGATGTTGGAGCGGATCCACGACGGGGGCCTCACTCCCGAAGAATGTATCCGCCACGCGAAGGACAAGCAAAACCCCTTCCGGCTCCACGGCTTCGGCCATCGGGTCTACAAGAACTACGACCCGCGGGCCAAGATCCTCAAGGAGGCCTGCGACAAGGTCTTCGCCCAGTTGCAGCGGCAAGATCCCCTCCTGGACGTCGCCCGCAAGCTCGAAGAGCTGGCCCTCGACGACCCCTACTTCACCGACCGCAGACTTTACCCCAACGTCGACTTTTACAGCGGCATCCTCCTTCGGGCGATGGGGATCCCGACGAACATGTTTACCGTATGCTTTGCCATCGGCCGGCTGCCGGGATGGATCGCCCAGTGGAAAGAGCAGCATGACGACCCCGGGAGCCGGATCTTCCGCCCCCGGCAGATCTACGTGGGGCCGAAGAAAACGGACTACAGACCATGCGAGGACCGCTGACGCCGCGTGGACCGGCGTCGCGAGGGGAACCGACGGCGTTGCACGACTCGGCGGTCGACCGGCGACCGCCGCTCGCAGGAGTCCCGTGGGCCGGACGAGGAGAATGCCCATGACCGTCCCGGAAGCCGCGATCATCGCCGGCGGCGTCCTCTCCCTGATGATGGCCTGGTTCCATCGGGGGTTCTACGTCCTCTTCGGCTGGCGGCGCGAGTTTGAGAAGATCTCGCCCGTAAACGCCAAGATCCTCTATACCATCCATCTCGCACTCGCCCTGCTGTTCTTGGGCTTCGGGGTGCTCTCGCTGGTCTACTTCCGCGAACTCGGCCGCGGGGAGGGGCTCGCGGCCGGCGTGACCCTCGCCTATTCCCTCTTCTGGCTCTGGCGGACCGCGTGGCAGGTGGTCTACTTCCGGCCTCGGCGGTCGAGCAAGGCCCGCAAGCCGATCTTGCACTACACGCTGGTGGCGATCTTCGCCGCCCTCTTCGTCCTCTATCTTGTGCCGTCCGTTGCCAGGCTGTTTGGATGAGTGCCGATGTAAATGAGTGCCGAGGCAAGTCCCTTCCCCCCCAATGCGCGAGAGCTGAGATGCGTCGATCCGGAAGACGAATGTCGCGGCGTCGTTTCCTGGCCGCTTCCGCCGCGTTGCCGCTGGGCCGGTCGGCGGCGGTTGCCCGTGAAAGGAGCTCGGACGTGAAGATCGCTTCCGTCGACGTGTTTCCCGTTCGGTATCCCACGGTGGGCTACTTCAAGTTCTTCCAAGGGCCGCGGGGGACGTACGGCCGGTCGGCGGTGATCGTGAAGATGACGGCCGACGACGGCACGGTCGGCTGGGGCCAGAGCGTGCCCATCTCGACGTGGAGCTACGAGACGCTGGAGACCGCGACGGTCGCCATCCGCGACTACCTCGCGCCCACGCTCATCGGCCGCGACCCGCGGGATATGCCCGGGGCCCATGCCGCCATGGACCGCGGTCTGGCTGCGAGCTTCACCACAGGCATGCCCATCGCCCGGGCCGGGCTGGACCTGGCCCTCCACGACCTGGCGGGCAGGCTCACCGGGAAGTCGCTCGCCGAGACGTGGGGGAAGCCCCGCGGCGGGCCGCTGGTGCTGAGCTGGACGTTGAATCCCCGGACGCTCGACGAGGTCGACCCGCTCATCGAGGCAGGCCGCAAGCGGGGCTATCGGCACTTCAACATCAAGGTGGCCCCCGATCCGAAGTTCGACGTGGAGCTTGCCCGACGCGTGCGCAAGCGCGTGCCCGACGGCTTCCTCTGGGCCGACGCCAACGGCGGGTACGACCTGGACACGGCGCTTGCCGCCGCCCCGAAGCTGGCCGAGGCGGGCGTCGACGTCCTGGAATCGCCCCTCAAGCCGAATCGCATCCGCGCCTATCAAGCCCTGAAGCGGCAGGGCGCCCTGCCGATCCTCATGGATGAAGGCGTCGTCTCGCCGGTCGAGCTGGTCGAGTTCATTCGCCTCAAGATGCTCGATGGGCTGGCGATGAAGGCCGCGCGGACCGGGGGGCTCTTCTGGGCCAAGCGACAGATCGAAATCATCGAAGACGCGGGCCTGATGTGGCTCGGCAGCGGGCTCTGCGACCCCGACGTCTCCCTGGCGGCCAACCTCGCGCTCTATGGGGCGTTCAACCTCAACAAGCCCGCCGCCCTGAACGGCCCCCAGTTCCTCGACGCCGACGTGCTGGCCGAGCCCCTCAAGATCACCGACGGCACGGCGCAAGTGCCGGCCGGCCCGGGGCTGGGCGTGCAGGTCGACGAGGCGAAGGTCCGCGAGCTGGTCGAAAGGACGAAGTCAGCAGGTGAGGGCTCGACTTGACAGCTTCCTCGTTCCCAGGCTCTGCCTGGGAACGCAATACTCGGCAGGCTCTGCCTGCCCTGTCGCACTGAACACGGCCGCGTCCTTCTCGTCCCCTGACGCCAACGAAGAACGCGCCACCGGCATCCTCCCGTCCCTGCCGAGGCGGAGCCTCGGGCCAGTGTGTTCCCAGGCAGAGCCTGGGAACAAGGGGCAAGGGGGCCGTCTCCCGCACAAGTCTACGGACCCTGCCGCTCCTGAAGGGAACTGCCGCATTGGTGGCAGAACCTCGCCCCCGGCACCACGTACGTGCCGCAGCTCGGGCAGGGAGGCGAGTCGGGCGTCGAGCGGCCGGACCGGCGGGCGACGGCGAAGACCGCGATCAAAATCGCGATCGGCACGCCGAGACAGACCAAGCCCACTGCGAGGACGACGAGTATCTCCAGAAAACCGGGCATGCCGAATTGGGGCGACATGGCGTTCTCCTTTCGTCGGCCAGGCCGCCCGCCGTGCGGCTAGGCGCTCTTCGTGCGGGCGAGACCGCTCACCGTAGTCTGGCAGATGGCAAGTTGGTTGTCCAGCACGTCGGCGGGAGTTACAATAGGCCCAAGCGACGGCCGAGTCCGCTTCAACGGAACCATGCAAAGGAAGCCCAGGTCATGCCCAAGGTCTTGATGCCCATTGGCGACGCCACGGAAGTGCTCGACACGATGTACCCCTATTTCCGCCTGCCGGAGGACGGCTTCGAGGTCGAGGTGGCCGGCCCGGAAGCCCGGCTCTACCACATGGTGCTGCACGAGGTCCCGCCCGGCGTGGACCCGCCGTGGGACATGACCCAGGAGCGGCCCGGCTATCACATCCGGGCGACCATCGCCTTCCGCGACGTGGACCCCACGCAGTACGCCGGCCTGTTCCTCTCCGGCGGCCGCGCCCCGGAATACATCCGCTACGATCAGGACCTCTTGCGCGCGACCCGTCACTTCTTCGAGGCGCAGAAGCCCGTCGCTTGCGTGTGCCACGGGATCGAGATCCTCACCGCGGCCGACTGCCTCCGGGGCCGCACCGTGACGACGGTCGCCAAGTGCGCGATCGACGCCCAGCAAGGCGGGGCCACCTACGTCGACGAGCCGGCCGTGGTCGACGGGAACCTCGTCACCGCCCGGACCTGGAACGACAATACCCCCCTGCTCAAACTCTTCGTCCAAATGTTGAAGGCAGCCACGACCTAACCGCGAGACACCCAACATGAGCAACACCACGCTGAACCGCCGCGAAATGTGCCGCATGCTGGCCGCCGGGCCGGCGCTCTTGGGCCTGGCGCCCGGGCTGCTGGCCGCCGCCGAGCCGAAATCGTTCGGGCTGAGCTACGCCGTCGCCTCGAGCATGTACGGCACCTTGAAGCTCGAGGACATCCTGCCCGACGTCCGAAAGACGGGCGCCGATTCGATCGACCTTTGGCCGCTTCGCCACGGAGATCAGCGCGAGCAGATGGAGGCGATGGGCCACGAGAAGTTCGCCGAGCTGCTAAAGAAGCACAACGTCAAGCTGGGCATGACCACCCGCTACGACCTGGGCCCGCTCGGGCTCCAGGACGAGATGCGGGTGCTCAAGAAGTTCGGCGGCCGGCTGGTGATCTCGGGCAGTAAAGGGCCGCGGGACGTGGCGGGCGACGAGGCCAAGCGGGCGGTGAAGCAGTTCATCGACGAGATGAAGCCGCACGTGGCGGTGGCCGAGGAGCTGGGCGTCGTGATCGGCATCGAGAACCACGCCGGCGCGCTGCTCTCCACGCCCGACTCGATCCGCTACTTCGGCGAGTTCAGCCCTTCGAAGCACCTGGGCGTCGCCCTGGCCCCGTATCACCTGCCGCAGGACGAGAACCTGCTGGCCAAGCTGATCGAGGACCTCGGCCCGGCGCTCGCCCACTTCTACGCCTGGCAGCACGGCCAGGGGTGCATGAACGAGCAACCCAAGGAGCAAGAGCTCGAGCAGATGCCCGGCCGCGGGGTGCTCGACTTCAAGCCGCTTCTGGCGGCCCTGAAGAAGATCAACTACCGGGGCTGGACCGAGATCTTCATGCACCCGTTCCCCCGCGGCATCCCGATCATGCCGACGCTGGGGGAGGTGACGGCGGAGATCAACCGGGCGCGCGCGTACTTGGGGGAGTGTCTCCGTGAGATTAGCTGAATCGCGTCGACTTGTGCCACGGCCCTCGTTCCCAGGCTCTGCCTGGGAACGCACTACTCGGCAGGCTCCGCCTGCCCTACGCGACGGCCGGGCGGACCACCGGCATCCATCCGAGTGTGTGCGCCACCCGAATCCCTTGGTCCACCGCCGAGGCGGAGCCTCGGGTTGGTGTGTTCCCAGGCGGAGCCTGGGAACAAGGAGAGATCAGAACTTGAGCCCCGCCTCACAAGGAATCAATCCATGAGCCAATCCCACCCAAGCCGCCGTAGTTTCCTCAAGAAGTCCTCCGTCGGACTGGCCGCCGGCATGACCGTTCCCTACGTATTCACCGCCAACGCGGAAGAGAAGACCAGGCCGCAATCGAAGAACGACCGCTTGCGGATCGGCTCGATCGGCATGCGGTACCAGGGCACGGTGATCGCCCTGAAGGCCCAGGAGCACGGCGACATCGTGGCCATCGCCGACGTGGACCAGCACGTGCGCGAGCAGGCCCGGGCGGGCTTCGGGAGCACGCCGGCCATCTACGAGGACTACCGGAAGCTCCTGGACCGCAAGGACATCGACGTGGTGACCATCGGCACGCCCGACCATTGGCACACGAGAATCGCCATCGACGCCTGCCGGGCCGGCAAGGACGTCTACGTCGAGAAGCCGCTCACCCTGACGATCGACGAGGGGAAGCTCTTGTCGAAGGTGGTGAAGGAGACGGGCCGGGTCGTGCAGGTCGGCTCCTGGCAGCGGAGCGATCAACGCTTCCGGCTGGCCGTGGAGATGGTCCGCGGCGGGCGGATCGGCAAGCTCGAGCGGGTCGAGGTGATCCTGGGCAAGAACCTGACCGGCGGGCCGTTCCCCGAACGCCCCGTGCCCGGCAATCTGAACTGGGAGCTGTGGCAGGGCCAAACCCCCGCCGTGCCCTACATCGAGGAGCGCTGCCACTACACGTTCCGGTGGTGGTACGAATACTCCGGGGGTCAAATGACCGACTGGGGCGCCCACCACCTGGACGTCGCCCAGTGGGGCATCGGCTCGCTGCCGGTGGAGATCGAAGGCGAGGCGAAATACCCGGACGTGCCCGACGGCTTCAACGTGGCGATCGACTTCTCGGCCCGGTACAAGTACGCCAACGGCGTCGAGATGACGGTGGCCGACAACGGGCGCAACGGCATCATGTTCACCGGCACCGAGGGCCGGATCTTCGTCAACCGCGGCACGGTCGACGGCAAGCCGATCGAGGAGCTGGCCGACAAGCCCTTCCCGCGAGACCAGTTCAAGGTCTACGACTTCGACAACCTCGACCGGCCCGAGCGGGTGGGCAAGCTCGACGCGATCGTCAACCACATGGGCAACTTCTTCGACTGCATCCGGGAGCGCCGCACGCCGATCTCCAACGTGGCCTGCCAGCACCGAAGCGTGTCGACCTGCCACCTGGGCAACATCGCCATGCACTTGGGCCGCAAACTGACCTGGGACCCCGAAAAGGAAGTCTTCGTCGGCGACGACGAGGCCAACGCCCGCCTCAGCCGCACGCAGCGGTCGCCGTACGAGATCACGGCGTAACGGCGAGCTCGATCGGGTTCAAGCCAGTCTCGGCCTGTTGAGCCTTGCACGGCCAATGAACGGAGGGCTTCCACCGGAAGCCCGGGACCGAACGGTCCGGTCCACGTCGGGTGATCATTGGCAATGGAAACATCAATAAGTGCAAGAAATCGTGCCGCCAGGCGATTAGGGTATTGGGGAACCCTCGCGCGCAAGGACGGCCGGCCGCGAAACGTCCTCCCCCTTGGGCAGGTTGCCTTCGGCGGGGTGGCATCCCATACTGGAACTAGACGCACGCCCGAATCCCCGGATCGCTCGGATGACCGAAGCCAGCAACCAGGAGCACGAGCCGATATCGGCCGATCTGTCCGGGCGGCAGTTGGGGGACTACCGTCTGTTGCGACGATTGGGCCGCGGGGCGATGGCCGAGGTCTATCTGGCCGAGCAGTGCTCTCTGAACCGCCAAGTGGCCGTCAAGGTGCTCAGGCGGGAGCTGGCCAACGATCAGACCTACATCCAGCGATTCCAGCGTGAGGCCCAGGCGGCCGCTTCCCTGGTCCATGCCAATATCGTCCAGATCCACGAGGTCGGGTGCATCGACCAGGTCCATTTCATTGCCCAGGAGTACATCCAAGGGCTCAACTTGCGACAATGGATTGCCCGAAACGGGGCGCTCGACCTACGAATGGCCCTGATGGTTATGTGGCAGGTCGGCGCGGCGCTGTCCAAGGCGGCCGAGCAGGGAATCGTGCATCGCGACATCAAGCCGGAAAACATCATGCTCACCCGGTCGGGGGAGGTGAAGGTGGCCGACTTTGGCTTGGCCCGCGTCCCCACGCGCGGCGATGCCGTCGAGCTGACCCAGGCCGGCATGACGTTGGGCACCCCCCTGTACATGAGCCCCGAACAGGTGGAGGGCAAACCCCTCGATCCGAGAAGCGACATCTACTCGTTCGGGGTGACTTGCTACCACATGCTGGCCGGATCCCCTCCATTTGGTGGAGAGACTGCTCTCGCCGTGGCGGTCCAGCATCTGAAGAAGTCGCCGGACTCGCTGGAAAACCTTCGCCCCGACTTGCCGCCCGGCCTCTGCCGCATTGTGCACAGGATGCTCGCCAAGGCGCCGGGGGACCGGTATCAGTCCCCCCGAGAGCTGCTGCGAGAGCTTCGCCAGGTGCAGCTCGAACATCTCGATGAGGAGTGGCCCGAGGATCTCTCCGGCTGGGAGATTCCCGATCTGGACACGGCGGCCACCTTGCACGAGACCACCCAGCATCTCGACGCCCTGATGAAGACCGCCGGCCGCGGCCTAGGTGGCCGTCTCCGCTGGTTTCTCTTGGCCGCGGGCCTGGTGATCGCCTTCCTCGTGGGCGGCACACTCGCCTCCCTGACGGTGCGCGAGCAGCCTTTGCTGGCCGAAACCGGCGTCGCGATCCAGCCGGTCCCGAAATTCGAAAACGCGATCAGTCAGTGGATCTACGCGGTCCACGTCAACACGGAAGACGCCTGGGAGGCGGTCGACGATTACTTTCCCGACACCTACTGGGCACACCGGGCCAAGCAGCAACTGGCCTGGCTCTACCTCAGAAAGGACGACTACAATCGAGCCAAGGCGAAGTTTGAAGAGCTTGCGATGCTCGACGGGTCGCAGCAGGAACTCCGCGCGTTCGGCTTGGCCGGCCAGTATTGGGTCTTGAAGCAGCAGGAAAAACCTCAGGAGGCAGCGGAAATCCTCAGCGAGTTGCTGCCCATCCTCCCCCAACTCCGTGATTCGCGGATGCGCCGCATGATTGGGCAGGTTTTCCTGAAGAGCGAGGAGGCCACCACCGACCAACAGATCCAGCAGTGGCTCGATCAAGTCGAAAAGGAGGCCGCCGAAGCCGATTGACAGGGCCACCAACCCGTGGTAAATCTTAAATTCCACCGCCAAACTGAGACGATACCCTCTCACCCCACGCCCCCTTCGTCTAGTGGCCCAGGACATCGGATTCTCAGTCCGAAGACAGGGGTTCGACTCCCCTAGGGGGTACTTGAGCCCGGTTTCTTCGGGCTTTTTTCATGCGCTGATTTCGCCGAAGTCATTGTCGTGACTTAACTTGCTACATATCATGGATTTCGGCGATTAGATGTGGGTAGCCTTTTGGGTAGCCTTTCGGGTATACTCGGGTAGCCTTTGACTGTCCAAAGGATACCCAAGGCGACCCAAGTATACCCATGGTGAGTCGAACCAAAACAAAGCGTCACGGGCTTCCCAAGGCCGACAAGCGAGGGAGAATCCGACCTTACGTCGGCAAGCTCGCCTCTGGGGAGAAGGCTCGGTTCACAGTCGGTGATCGAGATACGGCCCCGTCCGAAGCCACACGTCGGCTCGACGTGATCCGCTCACTATATGAGAAGCAGTGCGCCCGCTCCGGGATCGATTTCTGGAACGAGTGGACAAGGCGGGTCGCCATTCGCATCGGGGCCGGTGAGCCGGTCACTGATGTCTTCCTCGGCGACCTTGACCGCCCCCAACACATGGCAGGCTGCGTGGATCAGCTTCGGGCTTGGGGAATCGCCGTGGCTGTCACAGAACCCGGAATCTACGGGAAGGGTCTGGAGGCTCACAGCGGCCAAATTCAGGCGATGGTACAGAGACTTGTCGCCGAAGAAATGCAGAAGGCGATGCGAGGAGCGGTCGCCAGCAAGGTTTCGTTGCCGGTCGATCCGATGGCAATGGCGGAAACCGTCACGCTTCACCAAGCCATCGACGCCTATAGCCGCCATCTGAGAGACACGGGCAAGACCGACGAAGAAGGCAATCTTGTTGCCCGTGTCAACAAATGCCGAGACCGGCTCCGCTACCTGAAGCTGGCGCACAAAAACACTCCCTTGTGGAAACTAGACCTCACACAGCTTTCCGAAATCGTCGCCCACTGGCGGAATCGTCCAAAGACCCGAAAGGGAAACCGGTGCAGTAAGCTACACGCACAGGATATGATCAAGGAACTGTGGCGATTCTTGAAGTGGCTCGACAGCTGCCCGGCCTACCGCTGGAACAAGCCACAAGGTTTCGAGGACGTAGACCGCACGCCAATCGCCTTGCCGCAGGACGACAACGGCGCTGCCTTCCAGACCGTCACGAAGGAAACCTACTCGCCAGAACAACTGGCTAAGATCCTTCGACACACGGACGCCTTTGGAAAGGCACTGATCGGCGTCTGCGTCAATTGTGCCTTCGGTCAATCGGAAGTGGGTCAGTGGTCCACCAGCCGTGTCTTGCTGAACACGCCCCATCCCCATGCGGAAAAGATCGGAATAGCCACCAGCGAAGCAGATAGCTGGATCGTCGGCCCTCGCCCGAAAACAAAGAAGTACGGGGAACACCTGCTATGGCCGGAAGTTGTCGAGGCTGTCAGACCGTTCTTAGATGGCAGGGATGTCCTGCCAATCACTAGAAACGGGACGTGGTGGTATCGTACGCATTCCAAGAACCCACAGACCAGATTTGCCAGGTGGTGGACGGACTTGATTAAACGAGTTCAGAAGAGCGACCCAAGGTTCCCCTACTTCCCTTTCGGGACATTGCGTGACGTGCTGCCTGACATTCTTCGAAATCGATATGGCGACGACGTAGCGAGACTTGCCCTGCAACACGGCTCCCTCGGGGAAGACCAGTTGTTGAAATGCTACGCAAACCTTCCGTTTAGGAAGCTCTTTGATGCCACGAAGGAGCTGATGGATCATTTTCGTCCAATGCTCGACGCCCTGAATACCACTGCCTGATGGCCCTGACACTAGCGGGCGACACTTGGCTTAGCTCCCAGCCGTCACGTCCACCACCTGTCTAAGCTCCGGCCCCGCCGAAGTCGCAATCGCCTTGGCAGTCCCGTCCGTACGACTTCCGACCAGTGGGCCAGTTCATGCAGGAGGGCGGCGTAGTATTCCTTCTCCTGCGGAAACCGCTGTTTCTCGGGGCAGCAGATGTAATCGCCGAGTCGGTGGTAAGAGGCTTGTCCCCCACCGAGCCGGATGTCTGCCCCCGTCGCCGTAATCGCCTCTTCGGCGGGCTCGAAGTCGCTGAAGTCGGGGTTTACCTCCAATTCACCGACCCCAAACCGGTCCAGATGCGCCCCCTCGACCTGATCCACGGAAAACACCGTGTAGGTGCGAAGCAAGGGGTACTGCACCTCGACCTCCTCGCCCCTGTCGTTGCGTTCGAGCTTTGTGATCCACTTGAAGAAGATCACTTGGCAGCCCCACCGGCCGGGCGGAACGTCGCTCGGGCGGGCCTTCACGTAGGCAGAGAGGCCCTTCCACTGGTTGAATGTCCCGAAGAACTTGGACTTGAGACCTTAGCGGAACTGGTGGAGGTGGAGCAACAGGACGTTGATGCCGGAATAGCGGCGGTTGGAAATGATGTTCGTGGGCAGCCCGGCGTTGGGATGCCCAACCCACGGGCTTCGCCACGGAGCCACCTTCCCGGCCTTCAGGTGCTCCACTACGGTGGCCGTGATCTTCTCTCTGATCTTCCTGGCCGTTCTCCCGTTCATGGGTTTGGAACGACCGATTGGCTGGTGTCCGCTACAGGCGGGACGGGAAATCGAGGAGAATGTCGCTTGGCTGGGATCTGAGATGACAGCTTGTCGCCAGACCTCGCCGGTGGGAAAATGGCGTCTGATGTGCCAGTTCGCTTTTCAGGGAGACCAAGATCATGTTCCCTCCGAAGACCGTGCTGCTGACAGTTGTGCTTGTCCTGATCAGTGCGATTCAAGTCGTCGCCCAACCACAAGGCGAGATCGACTGGAACCGTGCCCGAGAACTCCGTCAGCGGTCGATTCGGGGCGAGAAGCTGACAGAAGATGAGCAATCCTACCTGCAACGGGCCGTCGAGCTACGGCAGAAACAAAGGCCCCAGCAGCGTCGTCCCGTCGAGATCAAGCCACCGGTTGGGCTGATACCACTGACAGATATGACCGGTGACGACCGCTACAAGGGGCAAGACGGCGGCCTCTACGGCGACGGAAAGAACGAGCCGCCGCAGGAACACCTCGAAGCGGCCTTACATCACGCCAAGATGATCCGGCCATTCGACGCCGAGGGAGAACCCTCCCACGATGGCAAGCTCGTCATGATTTCGGTGGGAATGTCGAACACCACTCAGGAGTTCTCGGCATTCGTCCGGTTGGCCAACGCTGATCCCGCAAAATCCCCGAACGTCGTCATCGTCGAGGGGGCACAGGGCGGAATGGAGGCGTCCGACTGGGCCTACCCTGAGAAGCGATTTCGACAGGAGCGTCCAAGTCCTTGGGACGTGTTGGATCGCCGCTTCCAACAGGCAAAAGTATCACGTCAACAGGTTCAAGTGGTGTGGATCAAGCAGGCTCGACGCAATCCCGCTTCACTGGGCGAATTTCCGAAGCACGCCGAAGAGATGAAGGGGGATCTTGTTATCGTGCTCCAGAAGCTCAAGGAGCGATTTCCGAACTTGCGGATCGCCTATCTGTCCAGCCGGATCTATGCTGGGTATGCGAAGACGCCGCTGAACCCAGAGCCGTATGCCTACGAATCAGCCTTCGTCGTCCGTTGGCTGATCCAAGACCAGATCAAAGGCGAGCCATCACTGAACTACGATTCCGATAAGGGAACCGTGAAATCACCGCTCCTGCTTTGGGGGCCGTATCTGTGGGCGGATGGCGAAAATGGACGGAAGATCGACGATCTCGTTTGGAAATCCGAAGATCTAGCAGGCGACGGGACACACCCGAGTGACAGTGGACGGCAAAAGGTGGCCGAACTGCTGTTGGGATTTATGAAGAACGACCCCACGGCGAACGTGTGGTTCGCAAAGTAGAACCGTGGTGTAATCACATGCACATTGGCTTCTTCCGAGTCGAAAACCATGCGCACGCCCTTTGGCAGGCAGACCGTCTTCGACACGCTGAAGAGACTGCGCCGCAGAGATTCCAGGCGAAGCGTCTTCGGCTCTGCGGAGCACGACTACAAGCTCAAGCCGCCTGTATCCACGTCTGTGATCGAAGCATTCGAGAAGGAGCATGGCGTTACGCTTCCCGAAGATTACCGCTGCTTCATCACGGAGATTGGGAATGGAGGTGCTGGCCCGTATTATGGGCTATTTCCGTTCGGACAACATGACGATTCCATTTCGTGGGAGGAAGGCGACCTGATTGGGGACGTTTCAAAAGAGTTCCCGCATGTTGAGGCTTGGAATCTGCCCGAGTCCTTTTGGGAGCAAGAACCCGACATGCCGCCAGACACTCCCATCGAGGAAGAGGACAGACTGTGGGGAGAATGGGACAGAGTTGAGCAGAAGCACTACTGGCACCCATCGATCATGAATGGGGCAATTCCGATCTGCCACTTGGGTTGTGCTTTACGACAGTGGCTTGTCATTAACGGGGAACAGAAGGGGTTCATCTGGAACGACTTCCGTGCGGACCACCGTGGGGTTCTTCCTCTTCAGGATGCGTCCGGCAGGCAAATGACCTTTTCGGACTGGTATATGTCGTGGCTGAATGAGTCGATTCGTAACGCCCGCCTAATAGGCAAGGTCGTCGATTTGCTGAGCCGAGGAGACAAGTTGAGGGCAGTGAAGTTCTACGAAGAACAGGCCGGTTCTGATCCGGCACAAGCGGAGCGAGCCGTTGAAGCGATTGCCGCACGCCACGGAATCGCCAAGCCGAGATCACGTCGTCGTGAGTTGTTGGAGGCGCTGCTACTGCTTGTTGTTGGCCTGCTGCTCGGCTTGTTGCTGGGGCTGTGGCGTGGGTGAGTTGTGTGCCTGTCCGACCAGATGAATGATTTATTGGGAGTCGAGGAACGGTGGACTCATTGAACGATGTTGCCGAAGCATTCCTGCATATCTGGTTGTCGAAGACCTTCGATTCTTCGGTCGATGTCGACATCGGCTCCCTGTCGATTGACGACGCCTATGAGGTCCAACGACAAGTGATCGCCGCCCGTGTCGCCCAAGGTGAGCACATTGTCGGCTACAAGGTTGGCTGCACCAGCCGAGCCATTCGGCAGCAGTTCGGCTTGACCGAACCGATCTGTGGTCGGCTTGTGGCCCCACACGTTCACCACGGCGACACAAGGCTCAATTTGCATGATTACGTCAATTGCGCTGTGGAGCCCGAGTTTGTCCTCGGACTTGGAAATGATGTGCGAACCGATGTCGAGGATGAGAAGAAACTACTCGATGCCATTGAATGGGTGGCACCGGGGATCGAGGTCCACAACTACAAGTTCTGGTTCGGTGAGCCGACCTCGCAAGAACTGATCGCCTCGAACGGCATCCATGCCGGGCTGGTTGTTGGGGATCGGAGGGTCTCGCCAACAGAGATGGATTTCGATTTGGAGGGCGTGGGGCTGTTCCGCAACGGAGAGTTGGAAGCATCGGGAGTCGGTGCCGAGATCATGGGAGGGCCGCTGAAGTCGTTGCGGTGGCTCGCCAATCACCTTGTCCGGTATGGCGAGCACCTTCGGGCCGGACAACTCGTGATTCCCGGATCGCCTGGGGAACTGATTACTGTTGAACCGGGTGATCGTATGACTGCCAGTTTCACGAGGATCGGGAGCGTTGAGGCCGAGTTCTCTGTGGGATGACTGAAACGGGTCGGTGGTGTCCTTCTACGGACGCTCCGCCACAAGTGCTGATTCAGCAGAACGCCGCTGAACCGTCAACGTCGTCTCTTGAAGGGGAAAGGCAGGTTGGGGTGGGTCTATCTCGCCCACGACGAGCAGATTCACCGGCCTGTGGCGGTAGCAGCGTCCTGTTCATAGGACGCCTCATGAATCCCAAAGCCTGAAGAATGTCACTGGCGACAAGACGGAATCGAAACATGCAAGCCAAAAGGTATCTCTGGCGGTGCGATGGATGCGGCGGCTCTGTCAAGGGCTTCCTCGGCATTTGCTGGAGATGTGGGACTTCTCGACCGGGCGGGGAGACAGCCCGGCAAGAGACGCTCGTACAAGAAAAGGCCGCATTGCTCCAATCTCGGTCTGAGGCGGAAGAACTCCTGAAAGGACAGCCAGAACACCTCGGTCAGAGGAAACGTGACATCGAGAGACACCTAAGACGCATCGCCCTTGCCCGGTCCATTGTCCTGACAACTGCGCCGATGGCGGCAGAATACAAGGTTGTTGATCGGCTCGGCACCGTCGTTGCGACAGGAGAAGAGTGCCGCCCATCAGCTATTGTGCGGGATCACTACGGCGAGGGCTATCACGGTGAGCGTCACCACGCCAATTACGGCGAACTGGTCGTATTCATGATCATGTACAAGGCTCGTCGGTTGGGAGCCAACGCAGTGATCAATGTCTCGCTCACGCCTCCTCCCCCGAAAGATGATTACGGCTACGAGGGATCGGGCGAGGCGGTGGTCATTGAAGATATCGTGACATGACCGACTCCGATAATCGAACACAGCGAATCAACGCACAGGTAATTGGCTTTCCTTCGCCGGGACAAGCTCGTCTACTGATCGCCCCCGGCAACGGGGTTCTTGATGGGGGCGTGCCTGTGGACATTCCCATAGAACTCATTTCGGCTGATTTACGAGTCGATAGACAAATGGTCATCGCTGTCTATGAACAGGACAGCCTTGAGATTCTTGCCGTGGAACCGGACACGGGGGATGTCCCTCTGATTGTTAGAATTGGCGTTGGTCTCCTGGAAAGTTACGCTACTACGATTCCGTGTTGACGTCAGCCACTGGCCGGTTGGGGCGGCGACGAAGCGGAGGCCGTAGGCCGAAGCGGAGTCGCCGCCCCAACCGGCCGCGACGTCGACGAGGGACGCTCCAACGCCCGGGCCAACGTGGGAAGGTCACGCCAGCCCGAGATGCGATGGAAGCCCTTCTCCACCTCCAGCAACGCGTACGCCAGCCAACGAGACGCCTGGTCCGTCTCCGCCCGAAACCGGGTCACTCGCCCCACCTTGCGACGCGTGTTGCGAAACGAGTTCTCGATCAGGTTCGTACTCAACAGACTCTTGTGCAACGTCGACGGCACACCCGGCACGTGCAACGCGATCAACTCCTCGCCCGCCTCGCGAAGACTCGCCAACGCCTCCGCGTTCTTCTTGCCAAGGAATCCCTCCAATTCCCCGAGCACTTCCCGGGCCGCCGCTTCGCCTTGGACCTCGCGAAGACGCTTGAAGAGCCGGGCTAGGTCACCCCAGTCCCGCTTCGACAGTCGCGCCCGAATGTTGCGCTCCTTGTGGACCAGGCAACGCTGAATCACCGCGTCGCCAAAGAACTTCACAACCGCCTTCTTCAACGCCGACGAACCGTCCAATACGGCCAGCAGCCGACGCGACGTCGTAAAGCCACGCTCGACAAGCCGGCTCACCAAATCCCGGCAAACCTCGTAATTCTCCGTGCTGCCAAGCTCGAAGTCCAAAACGTGCTTCGTCCCGTCCGACGCCACGCCGATCGCCACGATCGCCGTTTCATCCTTGCTCAACACGATCCCGTCGACCATCAACACGAGCCAGTCGCGCGCGGCGATGTCACGCGTCCGAAGCTCGTCGACCAGCTTCTTGCCCGCTTCAACCCAAAGTCGCGATACGCTCGACTTGCTCACGTCGGGCGACTCCGGATGCACCTCGGCCATCTCACGCCCGCTCACCCCGGCGGAGAGCGCCCGGAGTACCATCTCGTGCAGGTGCTCCAACTGTCTCGCCGACTCGTACGTCCGCAAACGGACCTCCTCCGTCGAGCCGTCGTCCTTCCCGCGGCGCACTCGGGGACGCTTCACGTCCTCACGATTGCCTTCCCAAACCACGTAACCCGACGTACTGCCCGCGCGCCGACAGGTCGCCTCCTCGGTCGGATGATACTTCTGGCCGCACAACCCGGCCACCTCGGCGGCCA
>Ga0307380_10003195_pt1 | contig 22800 bp, 16 predicted proteins | sample UN3MG_FD_202239 | JGI IMG/M metagenome (GOLD analysis project Ga0307380, IMG submission 202239) | Soil microbial communities from Risofladan, Vaasa, Finland - UN-3 | ecosystem: Environmental > Terrestrial > Soil > Coastal area > Acid sulfate soil | place: Finland: Risofladan, Vaasa | collected... | reverse complement strand
CGTCGGCATCCTCAACTTCGCCCCCGTCACGCTGAGCGTCCCCGACGGCGTCTCGGTCATCAACGTGGACCTGACGGTCTGCCTGGAAGAACTGGCGTTTCATCTGAGCAAGAACCGCGGCCCCGCCCCGTGAGCGGCGCCTCACCCTCCCCCCAGTCCCAACCCAAGTCCCGCCTGGTACACCGCCAGCGACACCCCGTACGCCAGGACCGCCAACCCCGCCCACTGAAGGAGCGCCCAGCGCCACGTCCCGCTCTCGGAGCGCATCACCGCCACCGTCGCCATACAAGGGAACCCCAGCAGGCAAAACAGCATGATCGAGAGTCCCTGGAGCGGCGTGTAGGTTTCGCTGAGGCGTCGGCGGAGCGGATCAAGCGACTCGCCTCCGTCGGCGGTCTCCTCCCCGCCGAGGGAAAAGACAATGCCCATCTGGGCGACGAAGACCTCTTTCGCTGCGAACGCACCCACCAGCGCGGTGTTGATCCGCCAGTCGAACCCCAGCGGCCGCATCACCGGCTCCAGCGCCTGGCCGAGGCGTCCGGCGACGGAGTACTCCAGTTCCGCCGCCCGCCGCGCCCCCTCCGACACTCCCGCCGCCGCGTCCGCCGGCGGCTTGGGGTAACTCGTCAGCGCCCACATGCAGACTGAGACGGCCAGGATCAGCGTCCCCGCCTTCCGAAGGTACAACCAGCCGCGGTCCCACGCGTGGATCAGCAGGCTGCGAAGCGTCGGCATGCGATAGGGCGGCAGTTCCATGACGAACGGCGTCGCCTCGCCCCGAAAGAGCGTCAGCCGAAGCACCTTCGCCAGCGCCACCGCCGCCACGATCCCCACCAGGTAGATGCACCACAGGACCGGTCCGCGCCAGGCCGCAGGAAAGAACGCCGGAATCAGCATCGCGTAGATTGTCAGCCGCGCCCCGCAACTCATGAGCGGCAGGATGAGCATCGTCACCAGCCGGTCGCGTCGGCTCTCCAGAACGCGCGTCGCCATAATAGCCGGCACGGTGCACCCGAACCCGATCAGCATCGGGATGAAACTTTTGCCGTGAAGCCCGATCTTGTGCATCCACCGGTCCATGATGAACGCCGCCCGCGCCATGTAGCCGGAGTCCTCCAGCACCGCGATGGCGAGGAACAAAATGAGGATGCTCGGCAGAAAAACGACGACGCCTCCCACGCCGCCGATGACTCCGTCCACCAGGAGCGACTTGATCGCGCTAGAGGCCCCCGGCGCCCAGAGCCCGGCGACCAGGGCGCCCAGGTGCTTGAAACCCATTTCGATCCCGCGCATCGGCCATTCCCCCAGCCGAAACGTCGCCCAGAACACCGCGTACATCAGCCCCAGGAAAATCGGAAGCCCCAGGACCGGATGCGTCAGGATCGCGTCCACACGGTCCGACATCTCGTGACGCGATTCGATCGTTCGACGGACAGCCTCCTGACACGCTCCGCTGATGAATCCGTAGCGGCGGTCGGCGATAACCACTTCCGGGCCGTCGCCGAAGAGGCCCTCCAGGTGCCGCACCGACGCCTCCGCCGCTGCCAGCACCGCTGCGCCCTGCGCGCACCGCTCCTGGACGCGCTGCCGCACCCGCCCATCGCCTTCGAGCAGTTTCAGGGCAATCCACGGCGTCTCGCGGGGCGCCAGAAGCGGCGCGTCCGCCTCCAGGAGCCCGGCCAGTTTCGCCACCTCCTCGTCCACCTCGCGCCCGTGGGAAACCGGAACCCGGCGGACCGGGTGGACGCCCGTCCCGACCGCCACGACGGCGTCCAGCAGGTCCTCGGTGCCCTCGTTGCGGTGGCCGACGGTGCGGACGAGAGGCACGTCTCCCAGCAGCGCCGACAATTTCCCAAGGTCGATTGCATACCCGCGCTCCGCCGCCACGTCGCTCATGTTCAGGGCAACGACCAGCGGAACGCCCAACTCCAGCAACTGCACCGCCAGGTACAGGTTCCGCTCCAGGTTCGACGCGTCCACGACGTGCACGATGACGTCCGGGTGCGCGTCGATGACGAAGTCCCGCGCCACCAGTTCGTCCTCGCTGTAGGCCGTCAGACTGTACGTCCCCGGCAGGTCCACAATCTTGAGGCGCCGCCCGCCGTGGACGCGCACGCCCTCCTTCAGTTCGACGGTGACGCCCGGATAGTTCCCTACGTGCTGCCGCGCGCCCGTCAGATTGTTGAAGATGGTCGTCTTGCCCGTGTTCGGATTGCCGACCAGCGCGACGGTCAAGCGCGCCTTGGCCTGGGCGTGGTCGGCGTCGCACGGATGGGCGTCCGGAGGTTCGTTCGGGTCCACAAGTCACCTCGTACAGGCGTCTGGGGTGGGTTCGCTCTAGCCGGCGGCCTCGCCCGGGGCGGCGCCGCCGCGCGGTTCCTCGGACACGACGTACACCTTGTGGGCCATGCCGCGGCCCAGGACGATCCGCGTCCCATGCACCGCCACGACGAACGGCCCGCCACCGCGGTTCGCCACCACCTGGACCTCCGCGCCGGGCGCAAGACCCATCGCCGTCAGCCGCGCCCGCAGGCCGTGGCCCGCCTCGACCCGCACCAGACGCGCCCTCGCGCCGTCCGGCAGGGCCGACAGCGGCACGGCCGCCTGGGCCAATTGTTCGTGCGGCTTCGTCATGGCGTTCCCTTTCGCGCCTCATCACCTTCGGTCCCGGGCGGCGTGGCCTATCCGCCCGCGCCGCCCGGCGGCGCAAGCGAGCCGTCGCACCCGCCTTGCGATACGCAAAACGCCCGGAACGACTCGGCCCAGGAGCCGACGGGGCCGGCCTCGCCTTCCATAAACTCCAGGAACCGCAGGAACCGCCCGAACACCTCCCCCTTGATGGCGTGCTCCATCTTACAGGCGACGCGTTCGGCCTCCGCTTCCGGCACCGTGAGGACCTTCATGAGGAACTCCTTCAGGATCCGGTGGCGCCGTGCCAGGTCGCGCCCCGCCGCCTCTCCCTTCTCCGTCAATGTGACGTATTGATACGGGTCGTAATTGACCAGGCCGCGCTCGGCAAGGGACTGAACCGCGCCCGTGACGGACGACTTCCCGACGCCCACCAGAGACGCGATCTCCTTCATCCGCGCCACCCCATGGCGCTGCGCCACCAGGTACACCGCCTCCAGATAATCCTGGAGGCTGTCGCTCAGGGGCCCCCGCTTCGCCGATTGGACCATGATGGACCCTCCTTTCGCTTCGCCGGTCGGCCTTTTCCGGGCCGGCGGGCGGTTTGCGGGCCTCCCCATGCTCGCCCCCCCCCCCGCCGACGTCCTACGCATGGGGTTTTGCCGCCCAAGTTCGGCCCACGAATAATAGTTCGGCACGCCGAACCTGTCAAGAGATAAACGCTTTTCTTGCGATTCCGGGCCGTTTGGCGGTCGGGGGTCCTTCCAGAAGTTTTCCAAGGGCGTTCCCAGGCTCGGCTGGAAACACGCCTTTCGTAGCGCGGGGCCTTGTGCCCCGCGAATCTGACCGGAGGGACAATCCCCCGCGCTGCAACTTCGAATCCCGTGCGCACGGCCGGGCAAGACCGGCCGTGCCACACGATCCCTGTATAGTGCCTTCATCGCGTGCCACGAAATGCGGCCCCCCCCCCCCCCGCCGCCGATTTGGCTTACGGGACACTTAAGGAGGGCGTATAATGAGAGGGGAGCAGGGTGTGGCAAGGGGGGATGATGGAGCGGCACGCCATAGGGCCTGGACGGGAGGCGACGCGGTGAGGGCGAACAGACACGCTTTTACCCTGATTGAGTTGCTGGTCGTCATCACGATTATCATGGTCCTCGTGGCCCTGATCTATGCAGCGGCAAGCGGCGTCGTCCGCATGGCCCTGGAGACCCAGTGCCAGAATCATCTCAACGAACTTGGGAAGATCACCGTGGCCTACTGCCAGATGCACGACGGTCGGTTTCCGCCGCCGGGCGACTCAAACGTTATGCCCAGCGACTATACGTCCAGTTGGGCGGTCGGCGGCACGAGCAGCACGAGTAACCGCGGCACGTGGACTGTCAACAACGGCATCTTTTATCGCGACAAGTTGATCGGCGATCCCTCGGTCCTCTGGTGCCCTGTCCACTTTGAAGAATACAACATGTACCGACCGAACCCCACGAACATATTCTGGAAGACAGGAAACCCTAACACTGATCATAAATACCCGAACCGTTCGTGGACCAGTTACATGATGAACGGCTGGGTGTACTATAACCCGTCCAATTCGTCGAGCAGGACGGGGCGTAAGGAGTCGCGCCTCTCCAGCGAATTCACCGCGAATCACTTCCTCTTCATAGAGGAAAACGAGAGGATCAGTGCCTTCTACGACACCATGATGGATGATCTCGCCGCAGACAAAATCGCCGACCGACATGAAGGCTACGGCTTCATCGCGTGCATGGACGGCCACGTCATCAAAATGATCACAACCGACTTCGACGCCACGAAAAGTGATGAAGAGAAGAAGAAGTACTGGACACCCCGCTAGCCCAAACCCGGGGTTGCAATCCCTGGCGCCGCGGCGACCCTGGGCTTTGAATCCCTCCTTCATCCACCAACCCGGCGATTCATTTGACGCCCGCACCCGCGGGCGGTACACTCCCACCCCATGAGCCGCAAGCCCAGACCCAAGGACCGCGACACGCCGCCCCCTGACGCGCTGACGATCCTCCTCTGCTCGGCGGAGCCGTCCCTTAAGGCCGCGTGGGTCCGCGCAAGTCCGCCGGCCGGGTTCCGTCTCGAGTCGGCGGAGAGCCTGTCGGCCGAGCCATTGGCGCGAAGCGACGCCATCCTCGTGCTCGTGGACGCCGAGGCGGCGCGAGCATCCGAGGGCGACCTGGCCGAGGCCCTCGAGGCGGCCGCGCCGCGATGCGTCTGGGTCGGACCCGCCCAGGCCGTCGAGCTCCTGGGCGCGGCGCGCATCGAGCAGGCCTACGACATCCTCGTCACGCCCACCAGCCCCGAGGTCCTCGGGCGGCGCCTGTGCGGATGGGCGAGGAACATCCAGCAAACCGCCGCCCTCGAAGAGATGGGCCGACGCGCTGAGCAACTCGCCGAACAGAACGACCGCCTGGCGGCACGCGTTGCCGAAATGGAGGCCCAGGCCCGGATGGCGGAAAAGCAGCGCGGTCGGCTGGACCAGGCGCTGGCGCGAATCCGGCAGGTGGCGCAACTGTCGCGCGAGGTGAACGCCCTCGACCTCGACCGCATCGTCAAGGTCTGCATCGAGCGCCTGCCGGCACTCGTCGGCGCCAAACGCGCCAGCATGTACCTCTACGATGCGGCGGACAATCGGCTCATCCTCCAGGGCCATTCGCACGGATACCCCATCGCCGAACGCGTGGACCTGGACGAGAACGCGCGGAGCCCCATGGCCGCGGCCCTGCGGAGCGGCGAACTGTTGCTCATCAGCGAGTTCCAGGCCTTCGAGCAGGCGCGGGACATGGTGCTCGAGCGCGAGTTCCGCGAGCAGTACGCCACCGGCTCGTGCGTCATCGTACCGCTGAAGGCCGGCGGCACCGTAAGGGGCGTCCTGAACCTCGCCGACAAGGAGTCCGGCGCGCCGTTCGACCCCGAGATTGACCTGCCGGTCATCGAGCAGATCGCCGAACTCATCGGCGCCAGCATCTACAACGTCGAACTGTACCAGGAGATGGAGCGGCGCGCCAAAACCGACCCCTTGACGGACCTGGCCAACCGCCGGGCCACCGACGAGGCCCTGGCGCGCGAGACCGATCGCGGCCGACGCTACAGCCGCCAAATGTCCGTCCTCATGATTGACGTGGACGGCCTGAAGGCCGTCAACGACGCCCACGGACACGAGGCCGGCGACCGGGTGCTCAAGGACCTCGCCGCCATGATCCTCGAGACGGTCCGCAGCGTGGACGCCCCGGGACGCTGGGCCGGCGACGAGTTTCTCGTCGTCCTGCCGGACACCAGCGCCTCTCAGGCCAATCTGCTGGCGACTCGCCTCGTCGAGCGCGCCCGCGCCCAGCCCACACGCATCGGAGAGAAACCCGTCGAACTCAGTCTGTCGATCGGCGTGGCGGAGTACGACGGGAAGGAGACGACGGCCGACCTCGTGCGCCGCGTGGACCGCGCGATGTACGACGCCAAGCGCCAGGGCCGCGGACGAATCGCCACCGCCGAGGCGTAGCGCTCAAATAACGGCGCCGCTCGCTCGCGCTCGCGGCTCGGTTTCTGAGCTGCGACCGATAGCGAGCGGGGCTCGAATATCAAATCTGAGCCGCGAGCGCGAGCGAGCGGCGCTGTGGCGAGCGGGCCGTTACTCCCCGAAAAGCGGTGAAAGGGCCGCGAACGCCTCCCGGGCCGCCCGGTCAGGCTCGCCCGCGTAGGTGTAGAGTTCCACAGCCGCGGCGCGCGAGTACCCCACCTCGTCCAGCGCCCGCCGGACGCCTGCAAAATCCATGTCCCCCAGGCCGGGGATGAGGTGCCAGTGCCGCCGGCCCTTAATGTCCTCCAGATGCAGGTGCTTCAGGTGCGGCCCGAGGAGGCGCACCGATTCGGCGGGATCCTCGCCCATGCAGGCGACATGGCCGATGTCGAGGTTCGCCCCGAGGCGCGGATGGTCCACCTCGTCGAGAAGTTCCTTGAGGGCGCGGCTGGTCTCGATGAATTGCCCCGGCTCGGGCTCGATGGCCAGTTCGATGCCGGTGATATCTGCGGCATGGACGAGCCGGTCGAGGCCCGCCAGGAACCTTTTCCGGAGCACCTCCGGCGACTCGCCGGAGAGCGGCTGACCTGTCGTAATCGTAACGACGGGTGCGCCGAACGCGTGGGCGTGGGCCATCACCGCCTCGATGAGCAGGATCCGACCGTTTCGCTGCGCGTCGTCGCGGGTGATGAGGCTCGGCTCGAAGGTGAGTTTTGTCGGCACGGGTGTCCAGTAGCCCATCAGGGTATTGGCATTCATTGCGACGGCGGCGAGGCCGAGCGAGCGGACGCGTTCGGCCAGGCGTTTGCCCGTCCGGGCAAGTTCCGCGCCCGGATAGGCGTGGGGGACGTCGGCCAGAATCTCGACCGCGCGGTAGCCGGCCGCCGCGATGCGCTCGCACGCTTCCGCCAGGCCGTGCCTCGTGTAGGCGTTCGTGCTAAAGGCGAGTTGGATCATGGTTCTGCCCTCGGCTCTTCGCGGCGGGGCCGGACCGCCTCGCGGTAGAAGGCCGCCAGGTCGTCCGGCGGATAGAGGCAGAACGGATACTCGCGGCTGCGGAGAATGGCGTTGGCGCGCAGGCGCCGCTCGACCTCGACGAGTTGCCTCTCGGCGGCGTCGGGCTGGTCGGGCGCCAGGGCAAGGAGGCGCCCATTGATCCGGCGGATGCGCTCCCAGATGCGCCGGCGTTCCTCCCGCGTCCGGCCGCGCGTCGCCAGCAAACGCTGCTTCTCCTCGATGATCGCCCGCGCCTCGCCGCGGCGGCGGACACTTTCCGGCAACATCCGGTCGGGGTTGTAGAGCCAATCGCGGACGGCCCGCCGCGCGGCCGCAAGGTCGGCCGGCGTCGTCGGGTAGGCCTCGAGCGGCAGGTAGACCGTGGCCGAAGCGAGGACAAATTCCGGCGGCTTCACGCCGAACAGGCGCTCGATGAGGGCGTCCGTAATCTGGTCGTAGAGCGCCCCGCCGACACCGTGGATGAAAACATCGCCCACCGCCAGGCGGACGAAAAGCGTCATGGAAAGGGCGCGGGGGCGGATCTTCCAACCGCTTTGCCAAAGTTCCGCGATCCGCTCGGCCCCTCTCGCGGCATCAGGGAGGTCGGCGGCGGCGAGGCGTCCGATTGGCTCTTCATCGGCGGCAAGCGCGAGGCCGCCCCCCGGCGTCGGCTCGACCCAAAGCCGTCGGCGGCGCACGTCCCCTGCCCCGCCGGCGCGCCAGACCCAGTACGGAAGTTCCATCCGCGGTCCGTCGCTTGCGAGGTCCGGCACGGGCTGAGCCGGGCTGCGTTCGTGATACACGCGGCGGAACTCGTGGAGCGAATCGTTGTAGGCGGCGAAGAACGCTTCGCGCCGCTCGAGCATCACCGCCAGGAAGAGGCGGAACGCCTCCGAGTCGGCCACGTGCGAGACCGGCAACTCGAGGTTCCCGAGGCCCAGGCGCTCTTCCAAACGCCGCCGCGCAACGAGGAATGCCTCGCCGAGACTCGCGGCCTGTGGCACGATCTGGCGGAGGCGCTGCCAGCAGTCGCGGAACGCCTCGCCCACAGCCGGCGACGGGACGATCGCAAGAACATCGTGCACGGTTTCGGGGCGGAGCGCACCGGCCGGCTGCTCTTCGAACGGGACGCCCGGCGCGTGCGGCGCGAACTCGACCTCGGCCATGCGGACTTCCTCGCCGCCCATTTTGCATACCAGGTCGCGCGCGGGCAGGCGGAAGCGTTGGACGTGGGCCTCGTCGTTGTCCACGCTCAGGTTCAGGGCCACGCCGCCGACCGCCGACGCCAGTTCGCCGGCGAGAAAATTCTTAATCCAGACGCCGGGATGGAAGGGGCGCGGCTGGTGGCCGGAGAGGATAATCGGCTGGGGCTCGGACCAATCTCGCTGGACGGCGAAGCCCCATCGTCGGGCATATCGGCGGGCCATCGCCATGATTTCGGCGCGCGCGGCGGCGCGAAATTCCCCGAACGGACGGCCGGCCAGGTCGAACCGGTAGGAGGCCAGGAGGTCCTGGTTGTGCCGGACGAGGCCCGGCAGCGCCGCGGGCTCCGGAAGGAGGAGCACCTGCCGGTCGCCGCGGGGCACTCGGACTCGGCGGCGCTCGATGGGGCTCATCAGGCGACCCCCGCACAGGCGCCCTTGTCGGCCGCCCACGCCGCCAGTTCGCGGTCCAGCACGTCGAGGTAATGGCGGAGCCGCCGGCGCGGGTCGTCCAGGCCTCCGCGAAACGTCCGCGACGGGTCCACGTAAACGAGTTGAATGGGGATCTCGCGGACGCGCAGGCCGGCCCGCGCGGCCTGGATCCAGAACTGAAGGGGCATCGCATAGCCGGTTTCCGTCAGGTTCAGCCGCTCCAGCGCCGCGACCCGATATGCCTTGAACCCGCAGAAGGCGTCCGTCAGGCGATAAGGCGTCACGCGGCCGAGAATCTGCGTGATGAGGACGTTGATGGCACGGCGCTCCTCGGGAACAGGCGTCTGGCGAAGGCTCTCGGGCAGGTAGCGAGAACCGGAGAGGACATCCACGTCGCCGCGAGCGGCCTCATCGAGGAAGACCCAGATGGCGGCGGGGTCGTGCTGCTCGTCGGCGTCGAGGGTGACGATCCAGTCGAAGCAGCGGCAGGCGGCGATGTGGAACGCGTCCATTAGGCTCCGGCCGTAGCCCTCGTTCGTCTCGTGATGGTGGACTTCGACGAACGGGTTGGCGTCGAGGATCTCGGCGCTACGGTCCGTGGACCCGTCGTTGACGGCCAGGACTTCGGGCGAGTACTTGACGACCTCGGCGAGGACGCGCTCGAGGTGAGCCTCTTCGTTATAGACCGGGATGGCAATAAGCGCACGCATGATGCCTCACCCTTCCGGAAGCCATGTTAGGCCGGCGGGTGCGGGGCGTCAAGGCGGGGGTACAGCGCCGTTATCAAACGCTAGCGCGCCGGGCCACCAGCCGCGCGGCCGTCGTAAACAGCCATGGTCCCGCCCTGTCCGGAAACCACGTACTCGACCGCGGCCGCAACCGCCTCGGGCGTCCACAGGTATCGCGTGCTGCCGTGGCGTGTCCACCGCTTTCGATCCGGCGAATCGAAGCCGTTTCCGTTCAGGCGTCGGCTGGCGTAGGCCTTGAGCGCATTCATGACGCGCTCAGGGCCATCCAGCCCCGTTACGACGGCGTGAAGGTGACGATCCTGCACATGGGCCGCGCGCAGTGCCCATCCCCGCCGCGCGCAAGCCTCGGCAAGCGCCTCAAGGACACAAGCCCTGCGGCGGGCATCCAAGGCATACGGCCGCTGGGTCATGCGGCGCCGATTGGCCTCAAACCGACTTTGGGCCGGCGCCAGATAGGGCGTCCCGGGCACGTTGTGCGCGCGGTCGGCCGACTGGCGCGCGTCGCCGTGGAGCCATGTGCCGTAGCACGTGAAAGTGATGAGATAGGCTTGCGGCACGGGGCGATGGGGTGATGGCGGCGTCTGGATAGAGCGTTTCGTTGGCCGCTCCCTTCGGTCGCGGCTCGGATTCTGGTCGCGGCTCGAAAATCAAATCCGAGCCGCGAGCGCCAGCGAGCGGCGCCGTTGCGATCGCACGCGCCACAACCGAGGCCGATAACAGCGCCGCTCGTTATCACTCGCGGCCCGGTTATTTATTGTGTGCGAAGTACTCTCTCACCAACGCTTCCATGAGTTCGGCGCGTCGGCGGTAGAGGCGCTTGGGTTTGCGTTTCTTGTGGCGCGCCAGGGCGTAGTGGGTGAGGATCGGCAGGGCGATGGTGGTGTCGGCGTAGCAGACGACGGCGTCGGGGAGTCGGCTGGGGTCCACCTTGCCCCAGGAGACGGCCTCGTGGGGCGTCGCGCCCGACAGGCCGCCCGTATCGGGCCGGGCGTCGGTCACCTGGAAGAAGTAGTCCTGTCCGACCTCCTTGATGCGCAGGATCTCCTGGATCTGGGGCTCGGTCTGGAGCATGAAGTTTTTGGGGCTTCCGCCGCCCATGAGGACCACCGCGCTCTTGCCGCCCGAGCGCTTGGCGGCGAGGACGACACTGGTGGTTTCATTGACGTCAATCGAGGGATTGATGCGCAACTTGTTGCCGCGCAGTTCGACCCCGGCGACGTTCATGCCGATCGTCGAGTCGCCGGGGCTGGAGGTATAGACCGGCAGTCCGGCGCGGTAGGCGGCGGCGAGAACCGAGACGTCCTTGAGGCGGTTCTTCTTTTCCCACTCGGCGGCGTACTTGCCGAGGAGGTGATGCAGTTCCGCCGTCCCCATTTCCTTCTGGAACTCGGGCTGCACCAGGATTCGGCGGAGGATTTCGTCGGTGGCCATCAGGCAGTCCGTGTAGCCGAGCAGGACGTCGTAGATGCGGACCACATCGTTCTTCCGGAGGTCGGCGTCGTCCACCAAATGCGAGCCGGCGTACAGCGGCAAGTTGAAGGCGAAGTGGAGGTCGTGATAGAGATTCGCGCCGGTCGAGACGATCCAGTCCACGAACCCGGCCTTGATGAGGGGGATGACCGAGGAGCATCCGAGTCCGGCGGGCGTCAGGGCGCCCGCGAGGCTCATGCCGACCGTCACGTCGCGCTCGAGCATTTTCGTGACGAACAGTTCGCACCCCTCGCGCAGGCGCGCCGCGTTGTAGGCGAGGAACGTCTCGTCCAGGAGGTCGGTGAACTTTTCGCGGCCGGTGATGGGTTTGGGCATAATGCGCCGCCCCGAAAGGTACGCGTCCTTGCGGGGACATTTCTTCTTGCGGAGCCAGTCAGGCAGTTCGCCGAGGTCCTTGCGGGTTCGATGGGATCGTTTCATGGGTTTCACTCATCCGTTTCTAGGGCACGAGGACGACGCTCGCGGGCTCGAAGCCGTTGAACCGGCTCGCGCTCGCCGTGCTGTAGGCGCCGATGTTCTCGACGTACACGATGTCGCCGATTTCGAGTTCCGGCAGCGCTTCGCCGCGCGCGATGATGTCGAACGAATCGCACGTGGGTCCGGCCAGGGTCGAAAGGCGCGTCGGCCCGTCGCGCAGAACCTGGAAGCGGTAGGCGGCATGGTCGAACACCAGGCCGCTCAGCGCCCCATAGACGCCGTCGTCCAGGTAGTACCAGTGCTTATTGTCGCGGATGGCCTTGCCGACGATGCGCATGACGAGCGTGGCGGCCGGGCCGACGAGGAATCGGCCGGGCTCGGCGATGACGCGGACCGAAGGCTCAAACAGGCGCTCCAGTTCGCGCGAGATGACCGACGCGACCTCCTCGAAGAGGTCCGCATCGTGGCCGGCGTTCGGGATGGGGAACCCGCCGCCGATGTCCAGGATCTCCAGCGGAATCTGCTTGAGACGCGCGTCGCGGAAGATAATGGCGGCGATTTCAAGGGCTTCAATGTAATTCTCGACCCGCGTGCACTGGCTGCCCACGTGGAACGCAACGCCCGTCGGCACGAGGCCCATCCGGTGGGCCTTGATGAGCATATGGATGGCGTCGGCCGGAAGCACGCCGAACTTCAAGGACAGTTCCGCCGACGAGCCGATGTTCGAAACCTTGATGCGCACCAGCGAGCGGGCTCCGGGGGCTGCCTCGGCCATCTTGTCGAGTTCGTACTCCGAGTCGAACGTCATCAGGTCCACGCCGCGCTTCGTCGCCGCCGCGATCGCTTCGGGCGGTTTGATCGTGTTCGCGAAGATCATCCTCTCGGGCGGTGCCCCGGCCGCAAGCACTACTTCCATCTCGGCCTGGCTGGCGACATCAAAGCCCGCCTTCTCGGCCACCATGAACTTGACGACCTCGGCGTGGGGGTTGGCCTTGACGGCGTAGAAGGGTTCGACGCGCGGCAAGGCCTTGCGAAACCGGTCGAGTTGGGTGCGGAGGGCGGATCGGCTGATGACGAGCAGCGGCGTCCCATGATGCCGCGCCAGCGCCTTGAAGCGCCTCCCGCCGTCTTTCACTCTCCGCCGCGCCATATCTTTCCTTCCGGCCCGCTGATCAGGAACCGCCGTGCATAATGTAGCGAGAGGGAACCTTCGCTGCAAGCATCCGGTAGGGCTGCCGCGGGCTCTTCGGTGACCGGGGCTATTTGGTGTACAGTTTCTCTTTCGCCGTTGGTGGGCGCGGCGGGTACGAGCGATTGGCCGCCAGGCCGTACGTTTCGATCGTTCGGCGAACCGAGGCGAATTGCACGTGCCACGCGTCCAGGCTATAGCCGCCCCCGAGCGTCACGACAACGGGCACCCCGCGGCGGACGGCTTCGTCAACGACGCAGGCGTCGCGCGCAACGACGCCCTCCTCCGTCATCCGGAACCTAGCCAAAGGATCGCCGGCCAACGTGTCACATCCGGCCTGGAGAAGAACAATGTCCGGCCGCGCGCGGTCGAAAACCTTCGGCAGGTGCTTCCCAAGCACCTGCAGGTACGCCGCATCGTCCGTCCCGGCCGGAAGTTCCACGTCCAGGTCGCTTGTCTCTTTCGGGATGGGATAGATGTCGCCCTCGTGGATGGAGAACGTAAAGACGTCGGCGTCGCCCGCGAAGCAGACAGCAGAACCGTTGCCTTGGTGGACGTCCAGGTCAACGAGGAGGGCGCGTCGAATGAGGCCCTCGCGCTGGAGAACGCGGATTGCGACGGCTAGGTCATTGTAAACGCAGAATCCCTCGCCGGCGTCAGGCTTGGCGTGATGATAGCCGCCACCGATGTTGATCCCGATGCCGTGCTCCAAAGCCAGGCGCGACGCGAGGACCGTTCCGCCCGTGGCGTAGCGAAAAGGCTCCAGGATCTGCGACTCGACGAGACCGGCCGGCAGCGCTGCCACGAGGGGCGCTTCGAGGTACCCGGCGACGGCCTTCGAATCCTTGAGGCTCTCCAGGTACGCGGCCGTGTGGACGAGGAGGATGGAATCGCGGTCGGCGGGCTCCGGCACGAAAACGTCTTCCGGACGGATGAGGCCGGCGGTGTTCAGCGCGAGATATATCTTCGCGTACTTGCGAATGTCGAAGGAGTGGAGTTTCTCCGCCCCGCCGAGTTCAACCTGGTAGCGCGCGGAATAGACAACGGCCACACGGTCGTTCATGACACGCCCCTCCCGCGGAGACTTGACCGCTTTCATGGATGCCGGGTGAACACAGGTGAGGGTCCCACCGATCACCAAAACGCAAGCGACAGCGGCAACGACCACCCAACAACATCGTCGCCGCTTCGACTTCAACGCATCCCGGCCGATGGGCTGCTCCGTCATCTCACGCCCCGCCGCGCCATATCTTTCCTTCCGGCCCGCTGATCAGGAACCGCCGTGCATAATGTAGCGAGAGCGGACCTTCGCTGCAAGCATCCGATAGGACCGCCGCGGGCTATTTGGTGTACAGTTTCTCTTTTGCGGTAGGTGCGCGCGGCGGGAGCGGGGATATCACCGTCGGCGTGTCCCGGCGCGCCGGGACTAAACGTGGACCCGCCGTCGCTAAAGCTATGGCGGGCAGGCGGCATCCCACCACCCCTTCGGCGGTGCTCAGATCAAGCGGTGCGGGGGGCTCAGGCGCCCGGCGGGGGCCGCAACGCCCCGCTCGGGGCCCCGCCGGGGGAGGAATTCGGCTCACTGCCACCCGGCTGTCAGTCGCGCCGAAATTCCCTAAAGTCGCCGCCAACCGGGTCCGATATCAGGATTAGCCATTGCGGCTAGGCGGTCCTGGACAAAGCAGTTTCCCCTACGGCGCGCGGAGGCGGTCGGTCTGGCCGGCCCTTCGCGGCCGAATCCCCGAGGCCAGCAACAGGAAAGGCGCACACCCTTGACCTAATCCACCCGGAGACAATGGTTGCGCTGGGGAATGGGATATGGGCGCTGGGACTTTTTTGCTGGTTGACGACAATCCTGACAATCTGTTCGGCCTCGAGCAAGTTCTGCTCTCGGAACTGCCGGATGCGGAGATTGTCCGCACCACCCGTCCTGAAGAGGCGCTGGCGCTGGCCCGCGAGAAGGCCATTGATGTGGCCCTCGTGAACCTCAAGATGCCGGGGATGGACGGCATCGAGTTGTGTAAGCGTCTGAAGGCTTGCGGCGCCACGCCGTCCTTCCCCATCATCCTGGTGACCTCCCACGAGACGGATCCCGCCCTCCGGGCCGCAGGGCTGGAAGCCGGGGCCGACGATTTCCTTTCCAAGCCGATCGACCGCATCGAACTGATCGCCAGTATCCGTGTCATGCTCCGGATCAGGTGCAACGAAGACCAATTGCACCGGCTCAACACCGACCTGGAGAACCTCGTCGCCGCCCGCACCGCCTCGCTTCGCGAGAGCGAGGAGCGGTTCCGCCGGGCGGTGCTCGAGGCGCCGATTCCCATCATGATCTGCGCCGAGGACGGGGAGATTCTCCAGATCAACCGCATGTGGACCGAGGTGACCGGGTACGCGCTTCAGGATATCCCGACCTACTCGACCTGGGCGCAGAAGGCCTACCGCCTGCGGTCGGCTCTGGAGGCCGTCGAGGCGGTTCGACTGCCCGGTCTCGACCAGCGGTCCCGCCAGGGCGAAAGGGTGATCCGGACCCGCAGCGGCGAAGAGCGCGTCTGGGACTTCAGTTCATCCACCATCGGCCGCCTCCCCGACGGCCGACGCCTGGTCGTGACCATGGCGACGGACATGACCCACCAGCGACAGGCCGAGGAGGAGCAACGCCGGTTGGCGGGGCAAGTGCGGGGGGCGGAAAAGATGGCGGCCATCGGAGAACTGGCGGCCGGCATCGCTCATAACATCAATAACCAGCTGGCCCCCATCCTGGGCAACGCCGAGATGCTCCAGGCGATCCCCCAGATCACCCGCGAACAGTCTGAGATGCTGGATGATATTATGGATGCGTCGCGCCGGGCGGCCGACCTGATCGAGCAACTCCTGGCGTTCGCCCGGAAGGGCCGTTTCCAGAGCGGCCCCGTGGACATGCACCAGATCATCCGGGAGGCGACCGGCCTGCCTCGCCTCGCAGCCGGCGCGTCCATCGACATGACGCTCGACCTTCGCGCCGAGAACTCGGACCTCGCGGGCGACCCGTCGCAGTTGCAGAACGCCGTTCTGAACCTGATCCTCAACGCCTGCGACGCCATGCCTCAGGGCGGCGAACTGACCATCAGCACCGACTGCGTCACGCTGGACGAGGAGGCCTGCCGCCGCCGGCCCTACGCCGTGAAGCCAGGTCGCTACCTCCAGGTATCCGTGGCGGACACGGGCGCCGGCATGAGCGAGGAAACCAAGGCGAGGATCTTCGAGCCGTTCTTCACCACCAAGGAACCCGGCAAGGGCACCGGCCTGGGACTGCCGTCCGTCTATGGGTGCGTCAAGAGCCACGGCGGCATCATCGAGGTGGACAGCACCCCCGGACACGGGACGACGTTCGACCTATACTTCCCGGTGGTGCCGGCGGCCGAGGCGGCCCCGGCACCGGCCGAGCCGAGCCACATCCTCTGTCTCGACAACGAGACTCCCCTGCTCCACCTGGCAGCGAAGATCCTCGAAAGCCGCGGCTACACCGTCGCCTCGGTCTCCTCTGCCGAGGAAGCAATCGAACACTACCGCCGCCACCAGCCGGATGTTGACCTGGTGGTGCTGGATTTCGAGACGCCCGGGGCCGGCGGCCTGGAGGTCCTCCACCAGTTGAAGGCCATCAACCCGGAGGTGCACATCCTGATGACGGCGCTCAACGGGGCCGACCGGCTGGCCGGCGTGGCGCTTAGCGAGGGGACCATCGGGGTTCTCTCGATGCCGCTGGAGATCCAACGGTTGGCCGAGACCGTGGCGGAATACGTGAGACCGACGCCGGGCACAGGCGAACGGGAAACGGAACCGGTGTGCGCCGGCAAGGCCTCGGCCGCGCTCTCCCGGCGCGCCGGGATCGCGGCTAAACATAACGGTAAAAGCGCAGCAAACTGACGCCGCCGCGCCGTGCGGCGAGGAACTGCCCGAGCCGCACCCGAACGTGCTGGCAGACAGCCCCTGAGGGGTAGGATATGGATGGCGCAACGCTCCCGCTGGTGGACGATGCAGACCGGTTCCGCCGCGCGGTCCTTGACGCTCCCGTCCCGATCATGATTCACGCGGAAGACGGCGAGGTCCTCCAGGTCAATAAGCGCTGGAGCGACCTGACGGGCTACACCCCCGGCGACCTCCCGACGTATGCGGCGTGGGTGGAACAGGCCTGCCTCCTGAAACCGTCCGACGAGCCGGTCGCGCCCCGGGATCGGAGCGCCCGGGAGGCACAAGCCCACGATGGCGAGATAACGATCCGGACCAAGAGCGGCGAGGAGAGGATATGGGACATCCGTTCTTCACCCATCGGCGGGCTCCCGGACGGCCGGCGCCTGATTGTCACGACCGCCACCGACGTCACCGCCCGGAAACAGGTGGAGGCGGCGCTGCGGCGGGAGAACGCCAAACTGGGCGCCATGATTTCGGCCGTGGACAGCGGCGTGATATTCGTCGATGCCGACAACGTGGTGGTGGAAGTCAACGACTGGTTCTTGCGCCTGATCCGGCAACCCCGCCAGATCGTGGTGGGCCGGCGCGTCGATGACCTGTCGGAACTGAGGGTGCTTAAACCGCTGCTGGAGTCCACCGAACGCCTCCGCGCACGTGCCGCAGGCAAAGCGGCGGTGATCCATCAGACGGTCGGCGGGACGGAGGTCTTTCTGCGCCTTCTGCCGATCCACCAAGAGGACCGCTACGAGGGCGCTCTGGTCAGCGTGACCGATGTGACGAACGTGGTCCAGGCAAAGCGCAAACTCGAAGAAACCAACCGCCGCCTGGAGGAACAGGCCGCGACCGATGAACTGACCGGTCTGCCCAACCGGCGCCGATTCCTCGATGTCCTCCATCACGAGTTCGAGCAGATCCGCCGGTACGGCACCAGTCTGGTGTTGGCGGTCGTTGACGTGGACCGCTTCAAGAACATCAACGACGTTTACGGGCACGCCTTTGGCGACCGGGTGCTCCGCGAGGTCGCCAACACGCTGCAGACCTGCGTGCGCACCGTGGACACCGCAGCGCGCTTCGGCGGCGACGAGTTCGAGATTCTCATGCCCCAGACGGAAATTCAGGATGCGTTCTCCACCGCCGAACGCATCCGCAAGGAGATCGCCCAGTTGCCCATCTCGGACGGGGTGGCGGTGCTTCAGGTCACCGTGAGCATAGGCATCAGTTCGGCGGCGGGAAGCGCCGAGCGGACGCCCAACGGCCTTGTGCAGCGCGCCGACGAGGCGCTTTATGCCGCCAAGGGCGCCGGCCGCAACTGCACCCGGGCCTGGCCGCTCGCCTGCGGCCCCAGGTCCGACGAAACCCCTCTGGAACAGGAGGCCGTCCAGAAACTCCAGCAACATATCCAGGGTTTGGCCTCGAGGTCCCTGGAGATGTTCGTCCAGAGCGTCCAGAACCTGGTCCGCGCCATCGAGGCCCACGATCCCAACACCCGAGGCCACTCCGAGAAGGTGGCCGCATACGCCGTCCGCATCGCCGAAACCCTGGGCCTCACCGACGAGGACTTGGACGCCATCCGCCGCGCCGGCATGGTCCACGACATCGGCAAGGTCGGCATCTCGGATGCCATCCTCCAGAAGCCGGGATCGTTGACGGCGGACGAACGCCGCACCATCGAGCAGCACGTCCTCATCGGCACAGGCATCCTCGACCGGTTCGGGGCCCTGGACCGGGCCATTCCGATCGTCCGCTACCACCACGAGCGGTGGGACGGCCGGGGCTATCCCGACGGCCTGCGGGGCGAAGCCATCCCCCTGGGGGCCCGCGTCCTGGCCGTGGCGGACGTCTTCGATGCGATCACCTCGGACCGGGTGTACCACCGGGCGCGAGACGAAGCGGCAACCCTGGGAATCCTGAAGCAGGAAGCCGGCCGGCAGTTTGATCCCGCCGCCGTCGAGGCCATGGCCCGGTGGCTCCGGGAGTCCGGCCCACTGAGCCTGAAGCGCGCCTCCCGTGCCGGCGGCAAACCGGCGGCCGCAGCGCCGTGCCGGGCGGAAACGAAAGCCTAGAGGGGTAGCAGCTCGTGACGGGCCTGGAGCCATCGCTCAAACTCGTCGGACTCGGCGTCTCGCCAGGCCTGGCCGCCGGCAACGCCTGGGTCTTCAACCACGACCCGTGGGAAGAAGGGCGCGGCTGCGCAGAGGATACGCCGCGCAAGCGCCGCACCGTCCGCCAGCAGCACGCCCAAATCGAACACGCCCTCTCGGAGGCCCAAGCCGACTTGCAGGCCACGGCCCGCCAGACCGAGGCCGAGTTGGATGCGGCAACGGCCGACATCTTCCGCGCCCAAGCGGCCATTCTGTCCGACCCGCTCCTCCTCGAAGAAATCCGGAAAGGACTGACCGAAGGCCGGCACGACACCGAGTCGGTCGTCCAGCACGTCTTCAAACGTTGGGAGCACAGGTTCCGCACGATGGACGCGGAACTTCTCCGCGACCGCGCCGACGACATCGCCGACCTCCGACGCCGACTGCTCCGGATCCTTGCCGGGGCCTGCGCCCACGCCCACGCCCTCCAGAACATCCCTCCCGGAAGCGTGCTCGTGGCCGCGCGGCTGCTGCCCTCCGATACGGTGTGTCTGTCGCGCCGGTCCGTCGTTGCCGTCGTCGTCGAAGCGGGCGGGCGGCTGTCCCACGCCGCCATCCTGACCAGGCAACTCGGCATCCCCGCCGTCTCGCGGATAGACGAAGCAACCCGCCGCATCCGGCCGGCGGACCGGCTTCTGGTGGATGGCACACGCGGGACGGTCGTCGTCCGCCCGGACGAGATGACCGACGGGCGCTTCGCCCGACGCATCGAGCGGCACGAGGCCCGCTCGGCCGACGCCTGTCGCCGTTGCCGTGAACCGGCCAGAACCCTGGACGGGCTGCTCGTCCGCGTCGAGGCCAACATCTGCTCCCTGGAAGACGCCTGCGCCGCCGTCGAGAACGGGGCCGACGGCATCGGACTCTACCGCATCGAGGGTCTGTACCTCTCGCGCCGACACCCCCCATCCGAGGAGGAACTCCTCGCCTGTCTGCGGGACGCGCTTCAGCCGCTGGGCGACAAGCCGGTTACCATCCGCCTGCTCGACGCCGGCGGCGACAAGCCCCTGGCGTTCGCGCGCTTCGCGCCGGAGCCCGACCCCGCCCTCGGCCGGCGGGGGGTCCGGCTGCTGCTGGAGTATCCGGAACTCCTCAACACCCAGTTGCGGGCGCTCCTGCGGTTGGCCCGCGACCGCCCCGTGCGGATTCTCGTCCCGATGGTCACCCTGGCCGAGGAGATGCTCGAAGTCAGGCGGGTCCTCCTCACTACCGCACGCGACCTCGGCGCCGGGCGCCTCCCTCCGCTCGGCGCCATGATCGAGACGCCCGCCGCGGCGCTCTCGGCCGACCAGATCGCTCAACACGCCGACTTCCTCAGCGTCGGAACGAACGACCTGACTCAGTACACCATGGCCGCAGGCCGGGAGAACGCCCTCGTCAGCCGGTACTTCGTTGACGACCATCCGGCCGTCCTCAAACTCCTTGAACTCGTGGCCGATGCCGCCGGCGGCCTCCCGTTGAGCCTCTGCGGCGAACTGGCCGGCCGCAAGCGCGCCATCCCCCGCCTGGTCGAACTCGGGTTCCGCTCGCTGAGCGTACCGCCCTCGGCCATCCCGGAGATCAAGGCGGAAATCCGACGCGTCCGACTTGGACAGCGCCAATCTCCACAGGCGGTTCTTCAGACGTGACTCGCCTCCAGAAAATGTGACCCCCTCCCTGTGAATTAGCCCAAGTTCTATGAGAGAATCCCATCGGCCGGAGGTTCGGCAGGAACTCCGGAACACCAAACGAAGACCGTCCTCTCTTCGCAGGTCCACCGGCCCATTCGGCCTTCCTCAGAGGACTACAGGTAGCCCAGGTCTGCCAGACGACGCTCGATGGCCTTCTGGTCCTTCTCGGAATACGCGGCCCCTTGGCGACCGGTCGGGGAAACGTCGGCTGGCGTTTCCACGCGGCGTGGCGGGCGTCTCTCCAGGAGTTCCGGGTTCAAGGCCTCCGCGAGGATGTGGCCGTCCATGCTGGACGGTATCGGGAGGTCGGCAAGGTACAGCGCCGTGGGCGCCAGGTCGAGGAGCGAGGCGCGAACCTGGGCTTTCTTGCGGAACGCCGGCCCATAACCGATGAAGATGCCGTCCCGCTCGTGCCAGGAGTCCGCGAAGCCGGCGGCGTCGCGCAGATACCCTTCGCGGAGCAGGATTCGCGGAAGCAGGGCATCCGTCACGTAGATGCCCGGCGCGGGGCGATAGATGAGATCGGGGAACCGTTCGACGAGGGGGCCGGTATAGAGTTCCTCCCGGGTCCACACGCTCTCCAGAAGGCGCCGGCCGGTGCGGGGATCAACCGCTTCCGCGAGGGCGTGGCGGATGCGGTCGCGAAGCGCCTCGTACGCGGCGCGGTCCGAACAGCCTTGGAGCGTCCGACCGTTCATGTTAATTCGCACGCCGTACTCCAGAAACCGCGCGCATTGGGCGTCAATCGGGCCGGTCAGCCAATTCCGCAGGCGGCTGTGGTAAAGCGACGTCGGCAGGTGCAGCCAGCGGTGGACCCGTTCCAGCGGACCCCGCGCGAGCCGCCTCGTGAGGCGCAGGAAGATGTCCAGCATGACGGCGAGTCGCGGCGGGCGGAAAAATCCTTTCTTGGCCAGGTAATTGTTGATGCAGAACAGGGAGTGGACGGCGCCGAAGCCGTGATCGCTCATGAAGAGGAAGTTGGCGTCGGGGCCCGCCCAGGCTTTCAGGTGCGCCAGGGTCCGGTCAATGCGGGCATAGGATTTCCGCACGAGGGCGAGGATCTCCTCGCTCCTCTCGTTTGCCGAGGGATTGCCGTCCGGACGGGTCTCGCGCCATAAGAGGTGCTTCATCTTGTCCGGGAGTTGGAAACACAAGAGGAGGGCGTCCGGATCGGTCCACTCGACGAGGCTCTCCAGCGCGCGGCACTGCACATCGTTGCGGGCGGCCAGCGTCTTGGCAATGGCGAGTTGCTCTTCAGGGATCTTGCCCCGGTTGTCCACGGGTATCGTCATCCACTCGCACGTGTAATCGGGAAAAGCCTTGACGAACGCGTCCTTGAACCCGGGCAGGTAGAGATAGCGGGCGGGGTCGTTGACGGAAGGGAACCCGGAAACCATGAAGCCGGACGTCGGTTCGGCCGGGAACGTCAGCGGGATGTTGAAGACGCCGCAGCGAAGCCCGCCCTGGCCAAGAAGGTCCCAGAGTTTCGGAACTCGAACGTCGGTGAGGTCCACGATCCTCGTTTGACCACCTTCCAGGTCCTCGAAGAAACTCACGACGCCGTGCTTGCCCGGGTTCTGGCCCGTGAAGTAACTGGGCCAGGCCGGCAGGGTCACCGGAGGATCGGTCGATTCCAACGGCCCGGAGGCCGCTTCGGCAAGCATGCCCCCGAGGGTCGGCATCGGCGCCTCGGCGACCATCCGCCGGAGGGTCACGAACTCCTCGCCGTCGAGCCCGAAAAGGATGAGTTTGCCCAACTCGATCTCCTCGGTACACCATTCGGAAAAGGGCGCAAGCCAACTTCGGCTCGGGGACCGTCTTGCAGCGGCAAAACCCCGGAGCAGCCGCGTCCTTCAGTCTATTCGGCCAAATGTGAACACGCGGTTTAGCCAACTCGGTGGAAGGCCGCCATCCAGCAGGGCCACACCGGGTTTTTCCGAGCGCAGCAAGAGGAAAGCCGTCCCCGCCTGCCTCGGGGCCCACTCTGTCGGCGTTGTGCGGGGTAGGCGGTGAAAACCGGGTCCGGGGCGTTCCGCGTTGGGCGCTGCCAATGGTCGGTGCCAGGGGCCTCTTGGGAAAAACGCGCGTTCGAGAGGGGTGCGCGCTTCGCTGACCGCGAAAGAACCCCGCGCCACGACTCTCGCGTGAAGTTGGGGGACCGTTCCCCGGAGGCGCAGATAGGGCACTGGCATCCTGCCGGGCTACCGCCCGTAGTGTGGCGGTGCCAACCGATCCACCTGTGGTGGATTGGCCTTTGATGGGTTCCAACGGGTTCAGGAGTTTCCCCAAAACTGAAGACGGTTCCTGCGTAAGTGTTTGAGGCCGCGGGGGTTAGGAATTTCGAGAAGTGTAAAGGGTGGTCCTGGCGTAAGATACCCTTCAATCGAGCAAGATTTTGG
>Ga0307380_10003194_pt1 | contig 22815 bp, 15 predicted proteins | sample UN3MG_FD_202239 | JGI IMG/M metagenome (GOLD analysis project Ga0307380, IMG submission 202239) | Soil microbial communities from Risofladan, Vaasa, Finland - UN-3 | ecosystem: Environmental > Terrestrial > Soil > Coastal area > Acid sulfate soil | place: Finland: Risofladan, Vaasa | collected... | reverse complement strand
CAAAAAAGCTGCGTCTAATTAGCTGCCATGTGAACACACCTATCAATAGCACCGCTAGCACAACATATTGAAACGTCTTGCCTGCTAGCTTCAGTATATTGTGCCTGAGAAGTGCGGAAAGTCGGATCTACTACTTCAAACGCCCGAAATAGACGTTCCATTACCCAAATCGAGTACTAGGCCGTAGGCACCCGTTCGCTGAAACACAATCGGCTTGTGTCCAAGCTTCAGACGACACGGTAGAATTGTGAGAGAGGTCGCGCAGCCAAAGGCATTTGCAGCTCGTCGCGGTTTCTTGACCACCTCGGAGACGAGCCGCTCGATGTCGACGTGGCCGTCCTGGGTACGCGGCTCGCCACTGCCGAAGGGAAATCGCGAATGAACACCCTCATGAGAAGACTCATCCTCGCCTTGATGAGCCTCATCCTGTTTGAAACGACGGCAACACCGGCCTTGCCCGTCGAACTGGTCCGCGATCAGGGAAGCGTGTTCGTCATCTACCACGATGAGGCTGCTCCCTCGTCCGTTGCGATGGCAGCCTCCGAGTTACAGGCGTACGTGGACAAGGTCAGCGGTGCCAAGCTGGCGATAGTCCACGAACCGCGTCCGCCGATGATTTGTCTCGGAGACAATGCCACTTCCCGTGCGGCGGGGCTGTCTGTGGAAACCATTCCGGTGGAGGGTTTTCGGATCGTCACCAAGGCTGGCAACATTTTCATCCTGGGGCCCGACACCGTGGAAGGCGAACCGACACCGAATGGTGGTACTTCAACGGGAACGCGCAATGGCACGTACGCCTTTATCGAGCGATTCTTGGGCGTACGATGGCTCGTGCCCGGCGAACATGGCGATTACGTGCCAAAGTCCACCGGTATCACGATTCCTGAAACCGACCTTGTGGATACACCGTTCTTTCTCAACCGCCGCGTGCCATACACCCAGCAAGGCCGTCCGGAGGTGAAACGTTGGTGGGCCCGGCAGCGGCTCGGCTTGAGCTTGTACCTGAACCATAGTCACAACTGGCGCCGCTCGATCCCCGCTTCGCACTTCGATGAACATCCGGACTGGTTTCCCGAGCGTGGCGGTGTCCGTGTGCCGCCGACCGGACGGTACAAACTGTGCACCACCAACCCCGGGCTCGTCCGTGCCTTTGCCGACGCGACCATCGCCTACTTCGACCAGAATCCCGAAGCAACGTGCTACTCCCTCTCCCCCTCCGACTCGGCAGGCTACTGCGAGTGCGAGAGGTGTTCAGCGCTCTACGAGACCGATCCCAACGGCAATCGTTCGGTGACCCCGGCAATCCTCACGTTCTACAACGATGTGGCCCGACTGGTTGCCGAGAAATATCCCGACAAGCTGTTGGCCGGGTATGTCTATTCGGCGTACGTGTTCCCGCCGAAGAAGCCGATCCCGCTGGAGCCGAACGTCTTCCTCGTTTGGGCCCCGAGCTTCGACTACGGTTACACGCTCTTCCGTCTCGAACTCCAACACCAATGGGAAGGCCTGCTGGCCCAATGGACGCAGGTCACGGAGAACATCTCCTACTACGACCTGCCGACGCACATCCTGTCCGACTCCGGCGCCATGAACCCGCCCGGCTTGAAGATTCTCGAGTTTCTCTATCCGCGTCTGAAAGCAGCCAACGTCAAGGGCGTATACGTCTACGGCATCGAGGCCTGGGGGCGAGGAGCCCCGCTCAACTACCTGCTGGCCAAGCTCGCGTGGAATCCAGACGCCGACGTGGAATCGCTGTTCGACGAATTCTGCGAGAAGGCTTACGGCCGAGGTGGCGACGACATCAACCGGATGTACCGTCTGCTGGATGCTGAAGTGGAACGTCACTTCCTCCAGTACCCTGACGCTCGCTACCGCCTCACGCCGGACATGATGCGCGACATCTATGCGAAGAACCTGGACGAGATCGAACGGCTTTACCGGGCAGCCGTGTCGAAGGTCAAGGACGCCGACGCCCAGGCACGATTGAAGATGATCGGCGACAACCTCACGGTCTTGCACTGGAACCTTCGGCAGTTCAAGATGCTGGATGACCCAAAGAAATCGAGTTTCTACCTGTCCGATGCCGACTTTTTCGCGTTCATGTCCAACAACAGAGGATCGCTGGCTCTGCAACCGACCGCCTCTACCGCCACCCCTTCGTACGTCCGCAAGAAGCTGAACGTGGCTCCCATGGACGAGATTGCGGGCGCCGAGCCAGTCGAGCCTTTTCGGCTCCGGGGTGACCAACATCTGGTGTTGTGTCCAACGGGCAAGCAGCCGATCCAAGTGAAGTTCAGCCGCATCTCGGCGCGTGGCAAGCTGGTCACGTACAGCGTGTACCGATCCGATCGTACGGAAGTCGTCAGCGGCTTGATGAGTACCGAGGTGCCGATTGAGCTGACGGCGGAGGGAACCTCCTACTATCACCTGGCCATCTCGGCCAGTACCGCCTCATTCATGGTGGAGGTAACGGGCGCCGCTTGGGCGGCGGACGGCAGCCTTGGCGATCAGGGACTCCATTTCCTGGGCACGGCGACCCCCGTCTTCTTCCACGTGCCAGAACAAACGGCAGCCTTTCATCTGTCTCTCGAAGCGACACCGCCAGGCGAGACGGCTGCGGCTACGCTCTACACACCGGACGGAAAACCAGCCGCCGAATTCGACTGTACGAGCCTGTCGGTTGATCGCAAGAGGATTACCGTTTCGACTGGGAGTCACGGATGGTGGAAGCTCCATGTCAGACCGGCTCCGACCGGAGCCATGGATGACGTTTGGATTAAGGCTGGCGAGGAGCTGAACGGCTACTTTTCCCTTTCGCCCGCCCAAACACTCGATGTTGAACAGATAGAATGACGACATCAGGAGGAACCCGATGACCAATATGAACCACCAAATCATCCTGGCAGCGCGCCCCGATGGTCTGCCAAAGGAAACCGACTTCAAACTGCTGGAGGCTCCCGTCCCCAAACTGGGCGAGCGCCAGTTCCTCGTGAAGAACATCTACCTGTCAGTCGATCCGTACATGCGCGGTCGCATCAGCGAGATCAAGTCCTACGCCGAGCCGGTCGCGGTCGGCGATGTGATGGTCGGCGGCACGGTGGGCCGCGTTGTCCAGTCAAAGCACCCGGACTACAAGCAGGGTGATGTCGTGGTTGGATACTCCGGCTGGCAGGAATACGCCGTTTCGGACGGCACGGAGATGCAGCGGTTCGACACCTCGCTCGCCCCGATGTCCACCGCCCTGGGCGTTCTGGGGATGCCGGGCATGACGGCCTACTTTGGCCTGCTGGAGATTGGACAGCCCAAGCCGGGCGAGACAGTATTCATATCGGGGGCGGCCGGGGCCGTGGGATCGCTGGTAGGCCAGATCGCCAAGATTCAAGGCTGCCGCGTCGTCGGTTCGGCCGGTTCAGACGAGAAGGTGAACTGGCTGGTGAAGGACCTCGGTTTCGATGCTGCATTCAACTACAAGGAAACCAACGATTACGATGCCAAGCTCCGGGAAGTCTGCCCTGAGGGCATCGACGTGTACTTCGACAACGTGGGTGGAAAGCTCACCGACGCCGTGTTCCTCCACATCAACGAGAAAGCCCGCGTCGCAATCTGTGGTCAGATCGACCAATACAATGCCACCCGCCCCCCGCGAGGGCCGAGATTCCTCTGGCACTTGATCGTCAAGCGGGCAAGAGTCGAAGGGTTCCTTGTGTTCGACTTCGCCGACCGCTACTCGGAGGGCCAGCAGCAGATGAGCCAGTGGATAACGGCAGGCAAGATCAAGTACCGCGAGACGGTCGTCGACGGCCTGGAGAACGCCCCCAAAGCCTTCATCGGCCTCTTCAGCGGCGAGAACACCGGCAAGCAATTGGTGAGGCTGGCTGAGGACTAGGCTGCCTTGTAGATTTGTGACACCCTTCGCGCGGAGTATCAACCAGTGATGAACGTTACCATGCCTTTGCGAAGTCAGAATTCCTCAAGCTCCTCACGGAACTGGTCCCAAAGGTGTTGAAATCGGCTTTCATAGACCATCTCGTAAAGCTGCTCCTGATCCGGGTAGAGTTCGAGGCACTGCCGGCGGAGCTTGGCGGTGGGCAAGCTCATGGAAGGCGCCCAGCCGCTGGCCAGCGGCGGCGAGCTTGACGAGTTGGAGAAACTCCTGGACCAAGCGTTGGAGATGCTGGGCGAAACCGAGAAAGTGCACGACGTCTATGGTCAAGAGTAGCCGCATCAGAGGGGACGCCTCGCCGCCTGCTTGAGGGCCAACCTGGACCTCACTTCTTTTTGTCGAGCGACAGATTGACATCCTGCGGATGTGCGCAACTCCCCAGACAGCACATCGATTTTCGAACCTATTTTCTCCTCGCAATTTTCCCGACAGACAGTTGCCGTGTGCCGTCGGCAGCGATGGCAGGAAACAGAAAGGCGTCGCTCGTGCGATTCCAGCACGGCGAGCCGTCCACGCGCAGGTCACCCGATGTATACCCGGGATGGGGAAATCCACGCGTCTGCACACGAGCCCGGTCGGCACGGCGGAAGACGACGTAGTAATTCTCGACGCCCTTGCGGTCGCCGACGACCAGCCAGTTGCTGTCGGGGGAAAGTGCGACATCCCCACCCACTTTGGGAAATGTCTCCGAACCGCCCAGCGTGTCGACGATCTTCTTGGCGTCCACATCATAGACCACCATCTTGTTGCCGGATGCGCCGATGATCCGGGTTCCGTCGAGCCATTCCGGGTGCCCGCCGATGTGTTGGTGTGACGTGAAACCAGTTCCATCAGGCCGGATGGACACCGGAATGTCGACGCGCCGATCGCGGTTTCCAAAATCGCCGCGAATGAAGAAATAGATGCGGCTGTCGTCGCGGCTCCACAGGGTGTGGTTTATGAACAGGTCGCGGCCCTTGGTGTCCACGGCGCGGGCCATGTCGGCGAAGGACACGAGCAGACGCTTTTCGCCCGTGGCCGTGTCCACGATGAACACGCCGTCGTTGGCAGGTGCGGCCTCGGTCGGGTTCCAGTCGAAGGCGCCGGGGTAGCCCGTGACGGGGCGAAGCCGCGCCATGCGTCCATAGTTGAGTCCGAGGAAATAGCCGCCTCGTTGGGCGACGCCGGAGTTGCCGAAGGGCGTGTCATCGAAGCGATATTCGCGGATTCGCTTGCGAGCGGCGACGTCGTAAACGACGGTGAAGACCTTGTGCGTCTGGGGATCGCGGTCATTGAAGATCAGTTCCCGCGAGGCGGCCCTGGGATTCCAATAGAACATCGTACCCTGCTGGAAATTCCATGCACGCGACTCGTCGATCTTTTCGACACGGTTGCCGTTTTGCGTGTCGATGAGGACGACATCGGCCGGCTCGGCGGGATTCGGCATGCGGTCTTGAAACGAAGTCCGCAGGGCAACGATGTAACGGCCGTCGCCGCTCCACGGGATGTTCTGCACGTGGCCGATGTAGCCGAAAAAGTGGTGACTGGGACCGCGAGTAAGCTGGCGAATGTCTACATTGAAATCGGCAGCGGCGGCGGAATGGGAGATCGCAAGAACGCAGGTGGATAGGAGTTGCATGACGAGGATCCAAGCGAGCAGGCTGGAGCGACCGGCGATGGGTCGACCCGCCCAAACAACATATTTCGCTACAACAGATTGGAGATCGTTCGAATTCATGGATTCCTACGGGCGGCTAAAGCCCTGCTCCTGTTGCAGACGGAGGGTTTCTGAAAGGCGCTTGACCACGTCCTGGTGTTCGGCGGATACATCATTCGTTTCGCCGGGGTCGTTCTGAAGGTTGAACAGTTGCGGTTTGAACTGACCCCCTTTGGGACTTTGACGTCCAGGAGGCTTCTTGCCCGGCGGCGCATGTGGCACGCCCTCGATCCACTTCCACGGCCCGCTGCGGATGGCGTAAACACCGTTGGCACTCTGGAACAGCAGTTCCGCACGTAACGGCCGGTCTGGCGTGCCGGTGAAGGCGGACAAGACGTTGACGCTGTCCGGCGCAGTAGTGGCAGGATCGAGGCGAGTTTCTCCAATCACGGCCGCCACCGTCGCATACATGTCCACTAGCCCGATCATCTGATCGCTCGTACTGCCGGCGGGGATTTTGCCGGGCCACCGCGCGATGAACGGCACGCGGAATCCACCGTCCCACACGTCGTGCTTTCCGCCACGAAGCGCGCCGTTGATCATAAGTCCGGCGTCCATGGCCTGCTTCTGCGAGTTGCTCTTGCTGCTCTCGGCGATCACGCCGCCGTTGTCGCTGGTGAACACGACCAGCGTGTCTTCCATGACCTTGATGTTCTCCAAAGCGGCCAGGATTCGTCCGACGCTGAGATCGAGATCATGAATGAAATCGCCATAAGGGCCGGCCGGGCTGGAGCCGCTGGTCTGTGCCGACGGCGTGACCAGTTCATGCACGGCCACGGGCGCGAAGTAGAGGAAGAACGGCGATCCCTGTCCCTGCTGCTTTTCCAGCCACGCCACGGCCCGATCGGTCAACTGCTCCATCGTCTTCGGGTCGTCCCGCTCGGGCGCGTCGAGCCCGAGCTTGCCGGGTGACGGCGTGAGTTTGTCGGAACGCAGGCCGAGGACCTTATGGTTCTCGACGAACACCCGGGTAATATCGTTGTGGTTCTGCGGCACGGCAAATTGGTAATCAAAACCAAGTTCCAGCGGGCCGGGTTTCAGTTCCTTGGTGTAGTCCACTCGCTTGTCGGTCCCGTAGCCGAGATGCCATTTGCCCACCATCGCCGTGGCGTAGCCGTGCCGCTTCAGCAGTGAGGCGATCGTGGGGCGGCTGGTCTCGATGAGTAGCGGGTCCATCGTGTTGGCCACACCGCCGTGGTTCAGCCGGGAGCGCCAGCAGTAGCGGCCGGTCAACAGGGCGTAACGCGTCGGCGTGCAGACCGACGACGGCGTGCTGGCGTCCGTGAACCGGCGGCCTTCGCGGGCCAGGCGGTCAAGGTTGGGCGTGCGTACAAGACTTGGGTCCGCACCGTAGCAGCCAGCGCTGCCGTAGCCGTAGTCGTCGCTGAAAATGACCACGATGTTGGGTCTGGACGAATCCGCAGCGGCAGGTGATGCCACGGCCCCGGACCACACCGCGGCAAGCGCAAGACAAATAGGGATCAGTGGAGAGGCCTTCATCGGGCAGCTTTCCTTTTCTTGCGAAGTTCTTTCTTCGAGTCGGTCGGGCTCGGGACGGGATTTCCAGGAGACTCGCCTTGGGGTACAAGCACTCTCTTGCCCTGCACGTCAAGCCGCTTCACCGGGGCGATCTGCGCGTCCACTTGTCCTGGTGGTGCAGCATCGCCGCCGGGAAGGAATTCACCAAACGGGCGGCCAACCGAGCGGAGGCTCGTAGTCAGTAACTCGCGAAGACGCTGCATCTGGTCCGCATACCGCGGATCGGAGGCCAGGTTGGCTTGTTCATCCGGATCGGTCTGCAGATTGTAGAGCTGGTCGGCATCCCAGAAGCCCGGTCGTTCGGCGCCGCGCGTGCCGATTCCCATGCGACCGATGTAGGCCATCAGCCTTGGCAACCGGTCCGGTGTAGCCCGTTGAATCGCTGCGATAACCTCTTCCGGATAACGCACGGCGATGTACTCCCAATCCTTCGTCGTCACCGCCCGGGCGTAGCCTATTTCGAAGTAGAGATAGTCCCGCCAGCCGTTGGCCGCGCCCGTGGCGAACAGCGGCGCCAGGCTGCGGCCGTCCACTCGGCAGCCAGGTGGCGGCGTCACTCCGGCAAGATCGAAGGCGGTGGGCACCCAGTCGATGTTCTGGACCAGTTCGTTGCACACCAGCCCGCCGGGGATGCGTCCCGGCCACCACGCGATCATCGGAATACGTGTGCCGTCCTGTGAGAACAGCGACGCCTTGGAGTTACTGCCGTGGTCGGGTGCAAAGACCACGAGCGTGTTCCGCGCGATGCCCAATTGCCGGAGGTTATTGAGCACGGCGCCGAGCGCGTCGTCAATCCAGGCCTCGCCGGCTACGCCGCCCTGATCGGGATCGAATCCCTGCTTCGCGATTGCTTTGAGCAGTTCTCCACGCGGCGTCATTCCCAGTGCGGGAGTTTTCAATTCGCCTTCACCCGACACGATCGGGTAGTCCATGGAGCGGCGCCACGACGCGTCCGGTCCATGCAGCAGCGTCGAACAACAGTGCAGATAGAACGGCCGGTCCCTGTTTGCCTCAATGAACTCCAACGCGGCAGCGGTGGTCCATTCGGGGTTGTGATGGGCGTAGGGCGGATTCATGTTCTCCGGGTAGATATGCTTCGCCCACGAGAAGCCGAGGCTCTCGATGTAGCGCCGCATGACGCGCTCGTTGTGGGTGAACAACGCGGTGGCTTCCGGACCGGGTTCGGCGGTTTTCGCGACCGGCTTCAAGCCATCCTCGCCGTAGAACTCGGGAAAATCGAGCTGCGACCCGACGTGAAATTTGCCGACGAATCCCGTCACATAACCGGCTTCGCGGAGGAGAGTGCCGACGTTCATGCGGTCCCGTTCCAACGCCACATTGAAACTAGGGAAACCCTGTCGGTCTGGGCCGCCGCAGGCGTCTTGATAGACCTTGCTGGTCGAGACCCCGGCGTAGCGTCCCGTCAGCCAAGTGTAACGGGATGGCGTGCAGACCGTGCTGCTCACATATGCTTGGGTGAACCTCATCCCTTCGGCTGCCATGCGATCGAGGTTCGGCGTCCACGTCTTTCCGCCGTACGCGGCAATGCTCTCGTAGTCCTGATCATCGATAAGAAACAGAATCAGATTCGGCCGTTGCGAATCGGCCGCGGAAGCGGCCTCGACGGGGACGCTCATCCACGTGACCGCGAGCAAGGCCGCTATCGCAAACAAGCGACACCCGGAGGCCGAGACCGTTTCGAAGTGACTGGTCGAGTTCATTTCTGCCCCTTCGCCTTGGCTTTCTGCTGTAACACCCTCTTGGGATTCTAATCGCCGCCGCCACCGGACAGGCTATTCTCCAATGATTCCCAGTTCAGCGACGCTGGCGAAGATCTGTCCGCTGTGTTCGGTGAGGGCGCGGAGCAGAACGTAGCGGCCCTTGGTCTCGGGGCATTCGATCTTCTGCGGTACTTTCGTCTTGGCGAGCGTTGTCTTGACCGACGGTGGGCCGAACTGATCCGCCGATTGGCCGATGCAGAACTCGACGTCCTTCACGGCGCCGTTCCAGCCGACGTCCTGGCGGCCGAGATAGACGAAGCCGCGGATGGTCCGCTCGGCACCGAGATCGACCACCAATTCGTGTGGCGGCAGAGCGGCCGTTCCGCTAAATCGCGTGTGCCAGAGCGTCGTTGGATCACCGTCGATGGCGTTCGTCGCGAACTTCTGGTTACCGGTGTTCTCGCTGCTCACGCGGGCGATCGTCCAACCGGCGGCGGGCAGAAGACCCTCTGTCGGCATCGCGTTCACTTGCGGTGCTGGTTTGCCCGTTCCCTTGCGCTGCAACTGCGGTGCTTGCGGCTCATCCTGCTTACCGAACTTGGCGCGGCGATCGCGTTCGTGGCGATCGGTGCTCGTGAAGGTGCCCTCCTGCATGGGCTCGTGAGCCTGCTCCGCCAGCGCGGTGAGTTTGGCAAGAACCTGCGACTGCTCGGCAGCGAGATCCTTCGATTCGCTGGGATCTGTGGCCAGATCGTAGAGTTCCCAAGTGTCGGCCCGGGCCGGTTTCACAGCGCGCCAGGTGCCTTGCCGGATCGCCGTCCAGCCGCTGATTTCCCAGTAGAGATACTCGTGCTGCTCCTGCTTGTGGCCGGCTGCCTCTTCGCCGATCAACTCCGGCACCAGGCTGATACCGTCGATGTCGGCCGGAGCCTGTGCGCCCGTGACCTCAGCGATGGTAGGCAACACGTCGGGAAAATAGCCCAGGTAATCGGTGACGCGCCCCGGTGCAATCTTGCCCGGCCAGCGCGCGATGAACGGTACGCGGAGGCCTCCCTCATAGAGGTTGCCTTTCTTGCCGCGGTACTCGACGCCCGTCTGCGGATCCTTGTTGGCGCTGTGAATGCCTCGCGGGTATTCGGCAGAGCTGAAGTAGTCGGCGCCACCGTTATCGCCGCTGAAGAAAACGAGCGTGTTATCGTCGATCCCCAATTCCTTCAGTAAGGCGAGGATTTCGCCGACCTGGCGATCGACCATCGTGACCATTGCTGCGTAGCGACTCGCCGGTTCGGGCCACGGCTTGTCTTTGTAGATTGCCCAGGCGGGATCGTCGTCGGGGATGTCGAAGATCCCGTGCGGCGGTGTGTAGGGCAGGTAGGCCAAGAAAGGTCTCTTGGCCATTGCGTTCTCGCGGATGAACTTCACCGCCGCGTCGTGGATGACATAGTGCGAATAGGTTTTGCCGTCGCTGACGCCGTTATTCCCTTCCAGCACCACTTCCTCGCTGTTGCGGATGAGATAGGGCGGGTAATAGCTGTGGGCGTGGACCTGGTCGTAGTAGCCGAGGAACAGGTCGAAGCCGTGTTTTTCGGGTACGCCGGTCGAGTCGCGCCCGCCGCAGCCCCATTTGCCGAAGCCGCCCGTGGCGTAGCCCAGCGGCTTGAGCATTGAGGCAATGGTGAGTTCCTCCGCTCGCATCGGGGTGCCGCCGCCGTTCAATCGTACGGACGTGTGGCCGCTGTGCTTTCCAGTCAGGAAACAACACCGCGTCGGTGCACAGACCGAGGAACCGGCGAAAAGGTTGTTGAATCGAATCCCCTCGGCTGCCATGCGGTCGAGGTTGGGCGTGTGAATGTTCTTTCCGCCCATAAATCCGGGTTCGTAGTAGCCCAGTTCGTCGGACATGATGTAGATGACGTTGGGCTTCTCCGTTGCGGCGGCAGCACTCTCACCGGCGGCGGCCAGAAGCACCGCGGCGATGATCGCAGACAGCATCTTCATCTTGCTTCCTTTTTGTCTTGTTGGGTGGTTAGCGTTTCAGGTGTGGATAGCATTCATCGTGTGTGTCGCTTTCCCGGCTCAATTCGGATTCCCCGGCTCGACGGCGTCGTCCAAGAAGCGTGCGAGCATTGCTTTCAGTTCGGCGACCCGTTCCGGCTGGTCCTCCGCCAGATTCCGCTTCTCGCCGATGTCCGTTGCCAGATTGTAGAGTTGGATATTGTCTCCCGCGCTACTTGCGGCGTTCTTCGCTGCCTTCTTCTTTCTCGGCGTGGCCTTCCCGCTGGTCGTTCCGGTCGCGGCGCCGGCGTTGGTTCCGCCGGCACCAACCAGCAGTTTCCAATCGCCGGCCCGTACGGCAGTTCTTGTCGGCCCGCCACAGAGCAGAATCGCGTCGTGTGGCGACTTGGCGCCGTGGGTGACGGTGTTCCACACGTCCAGCCCATCAAGCGGCAACTTCTGCTTGAGGGTGCCGCCCGCCAGGTTTACGAGAGTCGGGAACCAATCGACCATGTGGATCGGTTCGGTGACGTGCGTGCCGGCTTTGATGTACTTCGGCCAGTTGGCTAGTGCGCAGACGCGCACGCCGCCTTCGTAAATCGTACCCTTGCCCGCCCGCAGGGGGCTGTTGTCGGTGATCTGGCCGGGACTCGGGCCGCCGTTGTCGCTGGAAAACACGATCAGCGTTTCCTGGCGAATGCCGGCCTCTTCCAACGTCGCGACGATCTGGCCGACGGCCTCGTCCATGGCGGCGACCATACCGGCGTACTTCTGCCGCGTTCCCGCCAATTGCGGATAAGGCTCGAGGTAACTGTCCGGAACCTGATACGGTCCATGCACGGCCTGGAAAGGCACGTAAAGGAACAGCGGTCTGTCCAGCGGTCGTTGGCGCACCATGCGACAGGCTTCGCGCGCAAGCAGGTGTGTCGAGTAGCCTTCATCGTCGCAGGGTTCGTCGTTGCGGTACCAGTCGCGCTGGCCGTCGCGGAGCTTGGTGAAGTAGTCCAGCGCCCCGAAAAAGTGCCCGTACTGCTGGTCGAACCCGCGCCGCGTCGGCAAGTACTCCTTTTGAAATTCGCCGAGGTGCCATTTGCCGCAGATTGCCGTATGATACCCGGCCTCACCCAGCGCGACGGCCAGCGTTCGTTCTTCGAGCGGCAATCCCCACTTTGCATGCGGCCGCACGACGGTATACACGCCGGTGTGCGTCGGGTAACGGCCGGTCATCAGCGTTGCGCGAGTCGGCGAGCAGACGGGCTGGACATAAAACGAATCCAGGATCGCCCCGTCCGCCGCCAGCTTATCGAGATGCGGCGTATGAATGTCCTTCGAGCCCATGAATCCCACGTCGGCGTAACCCAGGTCATCCGCCAGGATGAACACGATATGCGGTCGCAGTGGAGGCACTTCATCCGCCGCCGCCGTTTGTAGGAATGCAGCTGCCAACAGGCCAACTAACCAACAGTCTACCATTCGTTGCGTCATGGCAAGGTCCTTGTCGTTTCTTGGTCGTTCTCTTCTTCGGGGTCTTGGCTTCCAACGAGAGGTTCGTATCGTTCTTCTGATCGGATCCTCGCGTGCTTCGTCCGCGGTCGATATAGCGTTGCATTAGCTGTGTGAGATCTTCGACGATTTCCGGTTTGTCAGCCGACATGTCCTGCGTTTCGCTTACGTCGGACTCTAGATTGTAGAGTTCGCGGCGACCATCTCGGAAGAAGATCTGTTTCCAGGGTCCTTGGCGGATCGCCAGATCCCCGGCGGACGATTGATGCACGGTTGCTTCGCGCACCGGTGATTCGGCGTTTCCGCGCCGCAGCAGTCCGAGCAGGCTAACGCTGTCTTCGCCCGCATCGTCGGGCAATGTGGCGCCGACGATTTCGGCTGCGGTAGCCATCAAATCGTTGAGACAAACCGTCTCGTGGGTGACGCAACCGGCCTTCACCCGCCCCGGCCAGCGCGCGACAAATGGCACGCGATGGCCCCCCTCGTAGATACTGCGTTTCGACTCTCGCAGCGGCGGATACGGTCGATGCTCGGCGCCGTTGTCGCTGGTGGCAACGACCAATGTGTCTTCGGCCAGTTGGTGCCGCTCCAGGGCATCCAGGATCTGGCCGAGCATCGCATCGCCCTGGTAGACCCAATCGCCGTATCGGGGATCGTTCCTGACGATATCCTCGGCACCGCTCTGGCCGACGTACTCCGGCGCGGGCACGACCGGCTCGTGCGGCGGGCACATGGGGAAATAGAGAAAGAAGGGGCCGCCGGCCTCGGCACGCTCGTCGATGTACTTGAGAGCCTTCTCAATCATCAGCGGCTGGTTCTCGACCGGTTCAACGTGCGCGACGACACGGTCCTGTTCAATAATCGTGCCGATGTTGCGGGCGTGAGTGAACCCGCAGAAGTAGTCGAACCCGAGGTCGTTGGGGCCGTCGGTCATTCGTGCCCCGATCGGTACTTGTTTCTCGTTGCCCGGCTTTCCGTCCACCCAATTCATGCCAAGGTGCCACTTGCCGATGCAAGCGGTGTGATAGCCGTGCTGCTCGAGCAGCGATGCCACGGTCAGCCGCGTCGGCGGGATGATGGGTGGCGAGTACGTCGTCAGCACGCCGAACTGCCGGATGCGAGACGGATAGCGTCCGGTGAGCACGCCGTAGCGAGTCGGCGTACAGACCGCGGCGGCCGAGTGGGCGTCGGTGAACCGCATTCCCTGCTGCACCATACGGTCGAGATGGGGCGTCCGCAGCGCCGAGTTTGGGCTGTAACTCTGCGGCTGTCCCCAACCCATGTCGTCAAACAGCACGAACACGATGTTCGGCTTCTCCGCCCGCACGTCAGACGTGAACGGGGAAAGCACAGCGGAGACGGCAACCGCCAAGAGGGTCAAGTGTTTCACGAGTTGGGTCCTCCGCATGTTGTTCATGGATGCCAATCGCGGGGCGATCAGTGACTGTCGCCATTCGCCCCGAGGCGGCGATACAATCGTGTTTCTGCTTTGGAGGCGATACGGCAATCGGTTCAGTCGCGGTGGAGTTCGATCAGGCTGAACAGGTCGTCCTTGTCGTCAATGTTAACCAGCGCGACATCGCTTCCTCGATCTCCTCCATGGTCCATGACGGCGTCGGACAGCTGGATCGTTTCGGTACGCCACTGGCAATCGCTACGTCCCTCAGCATCGTAGCCTGTTTTCATCTCGCCGGAGCCCGCATCGTACAGCAGTTTCCATGTCGAGCCGGGGTGCTGATCATACCAGACGATGCGGATGGTAACCGGTTTCAGCTCGCGTCCGGTGAAGAATTCGTCGTCCAGCTTGAAGTAAAGGGCATCCCTGCCCGAAGCGTGTTCAAAGCCGCGTGCAAAACGGGCGTAGACGGGCGATTCCCGCGTGATCTCGCCGCCGATGCGCCAATGGGGAACCGAAGTGGAGTCCGCCTCGATCTGATAGAGGAAACGGGTGTAGTTGTCCGGCCAGATCTCCCAGCCGACATCGTTGAATCCCTTCTGGCTGCTCCGCTGCCGCACTTGGCCGAAACGCAAGGCGTCTGCATCGTCGATCCGGGCACCATATTCGGCAAATGCCTGGCAAATCGCCGCCATGCGTTCCACATTATTGGGTGAGGCTTTTCCAAAGATGTCTTCAGGATAGGCCGCGGTGTCGGAAGCGTCGAGACCCTTGTGGAGGGCACAGAATGCGTCGGTGGCCGTTGCCGGATAAATCTGGCCGGCGTACTTGTTGAAGAATTCGAAGGCCGGCACGATGTTCTCATCCTTCGATGCCTCCAACGCACTGGCCGTGACGTCCCAGATGCTTTGTCCGCCGTGAACGGCGTTGACGGCTCCCCAGTAGAAGTTCATCGGCAAGTTGCGCTGATACCAGGGACGTTTCCAGGTTTGATCCATCTCCGAACGGCGGAACAGCCGCAGCCCTTTCGGGTTCACCAGGTAACCGATCCACTGCTCGTACAGCACCCGTTCGCCGCGGAGGTGATGGCCTCGCGAAAGGGCCCCGTTCTTGATGCCGAAGGCTCCCTTGACGTGGCTGGTGATCCAGTCCCATTCCGGGCCGTAAGCTGCGTCTTCGCCGTCGTCGTCGTTTCCGCCGACGGCGTTGAAAAGTAACTCTATTCGACGATCTCGGTTCGACTGGAACAAATCGACGAACAGCGCGAACGTCTCCAAGCGGAAATCCCGCCATTCGGGAGAGTCCTTCCTTATCTCGTACTTTGGATCGAGCGTCTGGCCCTTATACGGACATTCATCGCCCGTGCATCCTGTCTTCACCTGAATGAAAGCGATACGGCGGTGCTGTTCCGCAGGCAGCCGGTCCAGGTGCTCGGCCAGCGACCGGATCATGCCGAAGAACCGCCGTTTGTATTCGGGGGCCAGGTAGTACGGATAATGCTTCCACTTGCCCAAGTGCTTCTCATCATCCGTGCTGACCTTCGGCACACCTAGTTCGTAGACCCATTGCGGCGAATCGGGCCCGGGATTGATAGAAATATACATGAACTTATCGTGCTCGTGCGCTCTCTGCACGGCCGCATCCAAGCTGCTCCAGTCAAACACATCTGGCTGTGGCTCGATCTCTTCCCAGTCGGCGCCGTAGGACAACCCTTTCAGGAACGGGTATTCCGTGAAGCTGAACGACGCACCACGATCCCACACGCCGTACGCTTCCAGCGGAATCGCCCCGACGTCTTCGGCAGTCACGGGGATGGTCGCGCAGCAGAAGAGCAGACCGACCGCAACCGTTGGATACCTGCGAATGTTCATGGCTGAAGTGCAACGATTGAAAACTCTTTCCGGAGCGCCCTTGTCGAACGAAAGACGCATCTTTCACGACTCCATTCTCTGATTGTTGGTCAGAGCTCGTAATGGCGAACGGTACCAGTGTAATCGATGACACACGGGGGACGCCAATTGCCGATCGTTCAAATCCCAGTAGCCGAAGTCGCCCAGACTTTGGCACGGTTCCGAGAGAGGTCCAGCTTGCGGCCTGTTCGGCTGCCACTCGAACGGCAGGATTCAATAGCGAGGGGAACGTGATGATGAACCGACCAAATAGCGTGGACGAACGGGCAGTTCGCGGGATTGACCTTTTGATCGCTGTCTTCCTACTCCTGGCCAAGAATCAAGAGCTGCCACCGCCCCCTCCCTGTCAGAGGGGCGGAATGCTGTTTCAGGCACCGAGAGTGGCTGCGGGAGGCCGAAAGCCCACTTGGACATTGGACGCCGGGAGAAACGTTCTGACAAGATGAATGGCCTCCGAGCCTGGATTGGCTCTGATAAGGCAACTGGAAAACGTCGGTGAAGGCTATTCCACCCGGCCCCATAAGCAGACGGTCGAATTCCAGTGGACCGACGTCGCGACCAAGCCGGGCACGACCAGCTACTACTACGTCCGCGGCCTCCAGGTGGGGCAAACGGAACAACGGACGGTGGGGTCGCCCGCCGTCGGAAGAACCACCGGCGAAGTGAACAACGGCGAAATCGTCTGGGGCTCGCCGATGTGGATTACCTACAAGCCCAAGTAGGCCGGATATTGTAGCCCTGGGCTCGCTAATTCTCCAGTTCTTTGACCCGGACGTTTTTCCAAAGCACGGTACCTTTATTCCTGCAACAAAGGCCAGGCTGTTACATACATGGAGACCCCGGCGTCATACGTCTCTGGAACTTCTCGTTAGGGACGAGCAGCTTTCTTCAAAGTACTTCTTTGCCATTCCGAATTGCCAAGACGGCATATCCTGGATTTTACCTTCTTCGTCCTTTCTTTCCGTCGGCCTTGGCACCCTTCTTCACCTCCTTGTACGGCGCGACCGGCGGTAGAAGCGGTTTCAGCCTGGCAACCAGATCGGGATGCTGGTCTGCGATGTTGTTGGTCTCGATTGGGTCCACCTGCAGGTCGTAGAGCGCCAGGGCGTCTGCCTCGGCGGTACCCTCCTGCTTTGGCTGCTTGGCCCACTTGCCGGCAATCAGCTTGTATCGGCCATCGAAGACCAGAGACCAACCGCCAAGCGAACTGGTGGCGTAGGGCCGCGGCAGATTGTCCCCGGCTTTCAGGAAAGGGCACATCGAGCGAGAGTCGGTGTCTTTCGCAGGGGCCACGCTTGCACAATCGAGAAACGTTGCGGTCAGGTCCAACGTTTCGACGGCTCTGTCGCAGACGACGTTTTTTCGGATGCCGGGCCCAGCAATGACCAGGGGCACGCAGGCGGAGGGGTGGTAGGGCTGGCTCTTGCCTCCCATGCCGTGGTCGCCGAGCATCTCCCCGTGATCCGAGCAGTAGACGATCAGGGTGTTCTCCAACTCACCGCGGCTGCGCAACTCTTCCATAAACACACCGAGCCAGCGATCGATATTGTGGATCATGGCCCCGTAGTTCCGTCGCTCGGCGGCATTGTTCCTTGCGTCGGAGGGCTGCCGCTGGGGGAATTCTGCGTCTTTCCACCTCTCGTACATCGACTTGGTCACGTCCATGGGAGAATGGGGGCCGTTGAAGTTGACCTGGAGAAACCACGGCTGGCCCGGGGGGATCGCTCGGATCAAGGCCAGTCCGTTGCCGGCGATCCAAGTGTCGCAATAGGCGTCGTCGGGTAGTACGGGGTCTCCCGGGTAGTCGTGATCCAACATCCTGTAGTTCTTGAGAAACGCGTCAACCAGGTTCCTGCTTTCGAGGAAGGCGAAGTAGGGTTCCGGTTTTCTCGGCGGCTTGTACGCATTGACGCCGTCCATCTTCCCGGCGTTGTCAATACCGTCGGTGAATCCCCAGACTTCCAGCAACGACGGCTCCCCGGGGCGCCGGTGCTTGCCGTCGATGCCCCAGCTACCGCCGGGCTTATCCAGATCGAACTTGCCGCAGCCGAGAACTTGATATCCGGCATTTCGAAGCAGCGAGTACATCGTGGTCTGATCGAGCGGATAGGGCACGCCGTTGCTGCTGACGCGGCAGTTGGCGTATTCTCTGCCCGACGCCAGGCACGCCCGTGCCGGAGCACAGACCGGCGAAGGACTCAAGGCATTGGTGAAGTGGACTCCGGACTGCGCGAGCTTTTTCAAGTTCGGGGTGATATCCGGGAGCCGCGGATTCATGCTCGTCCAGTCGGAGCGGTGCTGGTCGGGAAAGAAGAAAAGGATATTCGGGCGGGCAACTCGGTCCGCGGCGATTGCCGGACCGGCAATCGACATGGCTGCGCATATCAAGCAAACGGTTCTCAGGAGTCTGCGTGCTATCATCGGTTTCTCCGTTGGATTCGGTCCTGTTGCTCACCCTTGCGTACACGTCTGGCTTTCGTGGCGGGCTTGCCGTAAACCTGCTCGAGGACTTGTTTCACTTGTTCCGGCTTTTCCCGGTTTTCAAAGGCGGAGGCGAGCGGGTCGCCGGTTCGTCTCATCCAGGCGAGCAGCTCGCTTCGCAGCCGGTCGGCCTGGCCGCGGTATTCGGGTTGGTCAATCAAGTTCTTCAGGCAATCGGGATCGGCCTTGAGGTCGTAGAGTTCCTCCGGCGTTCGGTAGCGGAAGACTTGCACGCGGCTGGCGATGAACGGATCAGTCTTGGCCGCTTCGTTCATCGCCTTCATCGTCATTCCTTCGTTGTTGTTGTGATAGACGTGCGCGCCGTCGCTCCAAGCGTTGAAGATGTAGCCGAACTCGGCATCCTGGACGCAGCGCATTGGTACCGCGTCGCCACCGGCTTTGCGATCGATTTGGGCAAATACTTTGTCGCGCCCGGCCTGGGGCTCACCGCGAAGCAGCGGCAGGAAAGATGTCCCGTCCAAGCCGTCCTCGGTCGGCAGGTGCAGGGCATCCAGGACCGTGGGAAAGAAATCGACCCCGGAAATGAAGTGTTCCCGGTCGACGCTTCCCGGCTTGACAACGCCGGGCCAGCGGACGATCCAGGGAGTTCGCGTGCTGGCCAGGTACGCGTTGCATTTGGCGAAGGGGATGGCGATGCCGTTGTCCGAAAGGAACATAACCACCGTGTCGGACGCAAACCCCGACTCTTCCAGGGCCTGAAGCACTTTGCCGAAGGTGTCGTCACAGCGGCGTACTGAGTTGAGGTAGTAGCTCAATTCCTCCCGGACGCCCGGCAGGTCGGGAACGAATCCCGGCACCGGGACTTCCTCCGGCTGGTACGTACGCGACGGTTCGACGGCACCCTTGATAGGTTTTCCCGGGATATGATAGGGCCGGTGAGGGTCATGGGAGTTGACCATGAAGTAGAAGGGCTTGTTCTCCTTGCGGCACCCCTGGAGAAACTCCTGGCAGTACTGGTAGTAGATCTGCGGATCACGTCCTGCTCCCAGTTCGTTCTGGTCGTGAGCGAAGTCCCACTGGTAATCGGCCTTGGGTGTGGAGTGGCCTACCTTGCCGAGAATCCCGGTGAGGTAGCCCGCACCGCGAAGCGTTTCCATGATGGTCGGGATATCACGGTCCGTGTGCATGAAGCCCATGATGCCGCTGTTGTGGCCGTAGCGTCCGGTTCCCAGGACACCACGACTCGGCTGGCAGATGGCTGCGTTGACATGAGCGCGGAAGAAACGCATCCCTTCCGACGCGAGCCGGTCCAGGTTGGGCGTAAGGTCGGGGGTTCTTCCCTCAAACGCTCCCACGGACTGGCAATGCAGATCGTCGGCGGTGAGCAACATCACATTCAGCCGCCGTAGCGTATCGCCCTGGGCGGCATTCGCCGCTTCGGCCGACGTTGTGGTGGCGGATGACACGAAGACAAGACTCACAAGCACCCAAATGGAATAGTGTCTCATAAGATACCTCGGCGTCAGGGATCCAGGTGATCGGTTCCGTGCCCACTTGGCTTGTCGGGCATCGCGAGAGCGACGCGGTTGCTTGTTGGCTCTTCTCTGCTTCGCTCTCGCGGCCGGCGGTGTTTCCTTGACCTCACTCTTGACTCGTGCGGGCGTGTTGACGTCGGGCATAAACTTGCCCAGTTCTTCCTTCTGCCGCTTGAACTCGACGCTGCCGGCGCGGAACCTTCATCGTCGCTTTCTCCAAACCGATATTCCCCATTTGTACTCCCCTTGGATGCGCTCCGAGCGGCAACCTTTTCACGATATTAGCAAAGCGGTTCGCGACCTTCCAGTCGGCGCGCCAATTCCCCGTCCAGAATTGATTTTCCCGGGCGATTCAAACGCTCGAGGCCACCTACACGGAGCGATTTTGACGCGGTTTTCTGCCCAAAGACCATCCGAGTGGCAAAACAAGATGTCGCGGGCTACTGGCTCGAACTGTATGTCGATGAAAGCGACGATCCGTGACCAAATTTGCGGCGAAGGGCGAGGACCTTATTGCATGAGAGTTTTCCGACAGCCAGAATGACACAGTCATTGCCAAACTTCCTTTCCGTCCGTTAATCACTCAGAGAGCCCACCATGAACCGAATTAACACTGCGACCTTTGCTGCCTTTGCTGGAATTCTGCTCGCATTCCTGCTAACTCCCTGTGTTTCAATCGGCGCAGACTGGCCTGGATTCCTAGGGCCAAATCGTGACGGACATTCGCCGGATACGGGCCTTCTCAGGCAATGGCCCGATGCCGGCCCTCCCTTGCTTTGGAAGATCGATGACGTTGGGGCCGGTTGGTCGTCGGTTGCCGTGACTGATGACTGCGTGTACACGACGGGCAACTCGGACGAAAAGCAAATGCTGATCTGCCTGGGTCTTGACGGTCGAGAACACTGGCGAGTTGAACAAGGTCCCAAGTGCGACCATCGTAAGTACCCGGGAGCCCGTTCGACGCCTACCGTCGACGGCGACAGAGTCTATGTGACGGGCGGCAACGGGCTGGTAACTTGCCACACGAAAACGGATGGCCGGATTGTCTGGCAGCGCGACATGAAGACCGACATGGGCGGCAAGGTCGGCGGCTGGCAATATGCCGAGAGTGTGCTCATTCTTAGAGACCTAGCCATTCTCACGCCGGGAGGCGACCAAGCCATCGTCGCACTCGACAAGCAAACCGGTGAGGACGTGTGGAAATCCGACGCCACCGCAACCGCCGGTTACAGCTCGTGCATCGCCATTTCCGAAGGCGAAGACACCGCCATCGTAAACGGCTCGCAGAGCGGGCTGCTCGTGGTCGACGCGAAGACTGGCAAGCTCCTTCACCTGCACGAATTCGCCGTACGCAATACGGCGAACGTTCCCACACCGGCTTACGCCGACGGGATGCTGTTCTGGGCAGTCGGTTACGGCAAAGGGAGTTTGTGCCTCAAAGTCGAACACGATGCCGGCGGATGGTCCTTCGAAGAAGCATGGCGCAACACGGATCTCAACTGCCACCCCGGCAACTACGTGGTGGTCGACGGCAAAGTATTCGGCAAGGCAAAAGGCGGGTTCGCGTGTGTGGACCTGAAAACGGGTGAGACGCATTGGAGAGAGCGAGTGGGTGCGGGCCAGGTCTGCTGGGGCGACGGCATGCTCTATGTCCTCGCCGATTCTGGCGGCCGCGTGTCCCTGGTCGACCCGAACGCTGACGAGGACGCGAGAATCAAGGGCAGCTTCTCGGTCGCGGGTGAGGGCAGCAGTTGGGCCCACCCGGTCGTCATCGGTGGCAGGCTCCTGATTCGCTACGACACGAACCTCTACTGCTTCGATGTGAAAGCCCGGTAATTCATGAATAGACTGCTTTCTACGTCGTCGCGATCCCTATCAGGCGTCGTATCGGCTCATCGCCCTGAAGTTCGTCGGTCGCCGTCTTGGTCGATATGACCACGTAGTGTCCCTCCATTGCCTTGGTCAGCCAGTAGACGTGGTACGTGGTAGTCACTCAGTGGCCGCCAAATTCTGTCAAATTTGCCTGACTGGGGATTGAACCACGCGGAGCTTCCACCCGCGTAGTCGCGGTTTCCGACGCCGCCAAAGTAGTGGAACCCATCCGCACCGACCGTAGCACCTCCTCTGGTTGGGAGACACAAGGTTGCGAGAGCTGTCATACATGGAGGGCTGACGAACGTATCGAAATCCCGAAAGGTCATGAGACGGGACTAGCTCGTGCACTACCAAGCCGGAGCTTGCGGCAGATCCGGGAGTCACGTCCAGGCGACTCTCCCACTGCCTGAGCAACTCCCGGTGTTCGGCGACGACCTTGGCGTGCCGCGGATCTCCGAGTTGATTCACCTAGCGAAGGCGCCGTGGGATTCACAGGCAAACGGCTGGGTGATGACAGGTTCGATGGGGGGCCGGCATGAATTCAACTCATAGCGACCTCGTCCTGCTTCCCGTGTCTTCCCTACGTTCCCCACTCGGATTGGCTTCGCTCGATCGAAAGGCACGACTTATGTCTCTTGCCGCCTCCTTAGACTGCATCCATGCCAAATAGGCTTCTGCCGCCGAAGGAAACACAGCGGGAGGTATCTCCTTAACACGCGGAGACATCACCCAAGCTGCATTGTTGGGATCGGCGAGGAAGAGACCGTTGCGGTCCACGACGACCCAACCTCCCTTGTGTGATCTGATCCGACTTCCGTCATCGAGTCCTTGAGTTACGGAATCTTGGAGGGTCTGGACCCGTTCCAGGAGTTCCTCTCGCCGACCCCCTACCGATAATCCGAGCCTTCCACACAAGGCCTTGACTTCCTCCTTCAGCATGTGTAGGGAAGAAGGTTCTCTTTGGCAACCTTACGCGACCGGGACAACGCCGCACGCATCGCTTCCGCGCTTCGCCGATCCACTTCGAACTCTAGCCCATCAACGATCCGTTTGAGAGTGCGGCGACTGAGGAAGCGGAGGATTGTGGACTTGGCTTGCATGGTGATCCAACCTCGGTTCGGCCCGTCACCCATCGGAACGTGTCAACGAGTTTGAGACAACTCCTCGTCGAAATTAGTGTAGCGCGGTAGCTCTAAGGTACGGGGTTCCGGCCCATCGGCCGGGGGGTTGATCCAGACTTCGCTGGGCAGCTTGAGCGGC
>Ga0307380_10003193_pt1 | contig 22816 bp, 15 predicted proteins | sample UN3MG_FD_202239 | JGI IMG/M metagenome (GOLD analysis project Ga0307380, IMG submission 202239) | Soil microbial communities from Risofladan, Vaasa, Finland - UN-3 | ecosystem: Environmental > Terrestrial > Soil > Coastal area > Acid sulfate soil | place: Finland: Risofladan, Vaasa | collected... | reverse complement strand
TTGTTGCACTGACCGTTGCTCCAAAAAAACGACCCGTTTGGGGTATTTCGAGTACATACGCTATCGGTAGTGTCGGCGTGCTCGTGTCGACTATTGCTGTCACGCCGTCGTTGTCGTTAACATTCGCCAGGCCTACAATCAACACACTAGATCGCTTGTCTGCTGAAAATACCGTCAATTCGCTACTAGGCACCGTGTCAAAGTACGCGTTCGTTGCCACGTCAACTGGATACACGCCGATACATTGTGTATTGGTGGGTTCTGGTGTCGGTGGCGCATTGGTGGGTTCTGGTGCCGGCGCAGGCGTGGGACTCACTATCACCGTTCCGCTGCTCCGAGCTACTTCTGCCAACGCCACAATGATGGTCGTTATGATTCCTACTGTAAGTAGCACAAATACACCCACAAATTGCACATAACTCATCATATTCGTCGTCGTTCATGTGTTCGTTTTTTCATGTTATAGTTTATTCAGAACTCTCAACGTTCGTACGACGATCCGCGTAAAACGCCATCAACGCCTTCACATAACAATCGCTCGCGTGATCAAGCACGCGCACAAACTCGCCCATGTGTGACGCGTACATGTATTTGTCGGCCGGTTCACCGTCATCCGGCACCGCATCGAGGAGATGATCGCTTAATTCTTGAAATTGACGGCGTATAGCCGCCACATTCACTTGTTCCACTTCACGGCGCTGCGGATCAATGAAATTCGTGTATTGGCGTTTGTGCGACATTTTTTCGGTTGGTTTTAAGACGACGACGACCCACGGCGCCGTTGTGTGTTCACGGCACTGGTTCTTGACGCCGCACCCGGTCCCGCACTTGGTCACGTATTCGACACAAACTCGCGCTAACGAATCGCCGTTCGTCGTCGTCGTCGTCGATGGCTACAATTGCAGCGTCGTTGACGGGCAACGGTCGCGCGCGATCCAATAACACGTTAACGTTCGTCATGTGTGTGTCGACGACACGATCGATTAATTGGGATTCACTGACGCCGTCAATTTCATCCAACGCCAGCATTCGCGCCAATTCCGCGCGTCCTAAGTACGCCATTTCTACGCGTATTCGAAACATCGTTCGTTCGGCGTCCGTGAACATTGTGCGCAATACATCGTCGTCCACGACAATTCGAGCACTCACTTGCACACTCAGCGTTTCGTATTGTTGCCAGGTAAGCGCCGTTTCACGAACGTGCGTACGTCGTGGATACGCGCGTAAATGCCGCTCCAGTGTTCGTCGCATCGCCAGTACTTCGGTCGCGGTACTCGCTGACGCCGCCGTTTCTTTGATAAACGCGTACGTAGCCAATATGCGCACCATTCTATCGGATCCCAGTCGCACAATTGTGTGTAAATCGCATTCTGGCACGTCGGCTAGCCGCACGGGTTCGCGAGCGCATGGTAATAATCGTAATTCATCGTCGCCTGCGTGTGCACGTGCCGCCGCCACCGCCGCCGTTTCTGGAGGCGGTTGTGCACGCGCCGCCACCGCTGTCTTCAATCGTTCCACACACAATGTCGATTGGCGCGTGCTTGCATCATAATGAATTGTCGCATCGATTATTTGGTCGCGCGTTATCGCCGCCGCTTGCATTTCCAGCACGACTGCTTTTGTGCGTCGCTCATTGACTGTTCGATGAAACGCGCCCAATTTTCGTTGTTGTAACAAATCGCCGCCGCCGCCTTCAATCGTCGTTATTTCGCCAGGCGGTCGATAGGCTCCACGCATCGCGCGTTCGGCCGTCGCCTCTGGTGACAAGAGCGTGCGCATCTGTGTCCATGCATTCCACGCGCGGCGTTTGAGCGCGGCGTGAAATTCTGCCATTCCGCCCGGCGCCACAACATACAACGTCGTCGTAACGAGTGCGGCTGCTGCTCGCACGTCGTCGGCGGTGCCTTCGACCCGAGGCCCTCCTGCGTGTCGTTGCGTGTCGTTCAGCGCCAACACCAACACACACGCGTGATTGAGTGTTTCAGGCGGCAATACGGCTGCCATTTGTCGCGCCGAAAACGCTCTTCCCGAATGCACGTGCGGTGCATGCACGTTCACGTGGCGACGGTTCGCTCGGGCCAACGCACAACAGCGACGATGGTCCACATCACCCGTATCGCCCTCCACAATCAGATCGGGTGAGTCTAACGGCACTCGAACACCGTTCGCCTGCTGCTGCCGCCGCCATTCGACGAGTTCAATGTCTCCAGTGTCCGCGTGTGCATCAAATCTTCGTGCTGTTCGAGGCCACCCGTACTTGGTGACACGCATACACTCGCCTGTGTCGTCAAACAGCAAAAAATCGTTCAATTGATATTGGGATGCCAATATACGTCGTTTTCGCGCGTCGTCGTCGTCGTCATCGTCGTCGTCATCGTCACGTGATTCGTCGTCGTCAGTTTCCATCACAACACGTACGTTGCGTTCTTGTGCGTTAGGACGCGCCGCAGCATCGGCCATCGCGGCGTCTTTGTGTGTTTGAACGGCGTACAGAACGGGTGCATTGCTGAATACGGGTGCCGGAACGTCGGCCAACGACCGTACGACAACAATCGCCGTCTCACTCGTGCGATTCGCCAAGCCGTCGGCCAACAGTGTCGAGTTCATCATTGACGGCCACTTTCGATGTAAACGCACAACATCTTCCACGCGCAAAACACCGACGGGCCCATACGACGTGTGCACGTCGGCAACGAGCGTCATCGTCGCCGATACACACGCTGGAGGTGCCTCCGATCGTGCGGCTGTCGCCAAGTCACGGAATGGAGTGCCCGGATCATCGTAGCGCGGCGCCCCCATTACGGCGTACGGATCGCCGACCATGACCAAATATGGCCGTTCGTTCGTGGGCATGCGCGCTAGCGTTTGCAACAATTCGTAGACGGTGCGCGCGCCCCAACGATGTGCGTCTAACATACACACGATGCGAATACTCGTTCGCCAATCTACGGCAGAATCAATCACGTCGTCTACCCACACAACGTCCGATCGCACGGCAGATGTTGATGCCGCCGTTCCGTCGCGCGCAGCCACTGCGGCGGCCGGTGTCGACACCACGTACAGACAATCGTGTCCCGCCCCGTGCACGTCAATCAGCCGCTCGGCGGTTAACGCCAATGTACGTGCCAGCGAATCTCCTGCGTGGGTCAGTAACACCAATGAGCGCACAATTCGGTCGCTTTCGAGCATTTCGACAATGAGATGCTCGTAAACGGCCCACCGTCCCGTCGTGGCCAGTCGTCGTTCTTCATTGAGTATGATGAGCGCGCCGCTTTCACACGCCAATTGCGTCAACGTTCGATCGAAGGGCATGAACAAACGACTGACGGTTGATCGCGTTCGTTCGGCTACCGTTCGAAACCATTGCTGCCACGCACGCAAGTGCCCGGCGCCAATGTACGCGGCTCGCCTCGTTTCGGCCAGGACACCGTCACTGTCGTCGCCTACACTCACGTTCATGTTGAGCGGCCGCGTGCGTCGCGCCGCGGCATCGAGCGGCCACGCGGGCAGTTCGTCGACTGCAGGCAACGCATGGGCCAGCGCCGCAATGACGTTCGAATCGAGGCCCCGCACTTCACGTGCTATGCGACGATGTCGCGGAACATTGTCGATTAGACGTACGAGCGCGTTCACATGTCGCATCCGAGATCGCAGCAGCGCTGACGGGCGCACGAGCGTCGTTATTTCCGCGAGACCGGCCGGCACAAACGCGTCGCGGAAAAAATTCATGAAATTGCGACGTTCCGTGTCCGATTTGCTGTAATGAACGTCGAGCACTTCGTAAAAACGTGCAATGTCCGTTAACGACCGTGCCACTCGATCACAGTCGTCGGCGGCACCGCTACTTTCAATGAGTGTCGCGCGCAAATCGTCGGCCAGTGCGCGGTTCACTCGCACATGATCGCCCAACTCGACTGGTAACGCGTCCAGCATACGATAGTAGGTCGGCAACACGACCACCCGTTGTTTCGACGAATGATTGCGCGTGTCGTGTGCGTCGTCCAACATGTCGACGGGCATTTGCACACCTCGTGCCGTCATGGCGCGCCGTGGCATTTCGAATAGGTAGCGAGCACGTACCAATGGCGCCCGGCCACTGGCCCACGGCACCGACGACGAGCGTTCGGGCGGTGCCATTTGCTTGTCGCGATCGCGCCCTGCCAACGCTACTTCGTGTTCACACGCTTCTAATCGCACGCCAATACGCATTTGATCGACGACGGCCATGTTCGCCGGCAACACGTCTTCCGCGTCGACGACCACGAAACACGGATGCTCGATCGTTGCGGCATCCTGTATGATGTCGTCGTCTGTTCGTGCGAACGTACACCACGTCAACAAACGAATACGTGTTCGCGAACGTGTTTTCAGTAAACGTACCGCACGCACGTGCAACACAATCGTGCGTTCGTCGTTGTCACTACAACAATCATACCAACGCATTTCCGTTGTGTTGCACACCGCGCGCTCTCGTAAAAATGGTTGATGCCGCCGACTTTTTTACGTACGACGCTATTGTCGGTTATGTCGTTTTTCTATTTGTAGTTCGCGTGCTTTTTCCGCTCACCCATCACTTCGTTCCGCAGCAACATATGTTCTTCGTCGATCAATCGATCGTTTGTTCCAACGATTTTATTGTCGACGAAGGTGCCCGCGTGGTGTGCAACGCACACACGATCAAACGATCGTGACACGTGTGTGTATGCTCGTCACAACAACGACGATTCATATTTTACGTCGTCGCAGCCATAGTCTTTGAGGCTGGTGTGTTTCCGACACCAGTAACGGTGTTCGTTGATTCGTAGTGTCGTTGTCGCGCCCGGACTCGTCCGTTGACGACGGTACTTCCACTGCATACACCGTTTGACTTGCTCTGCGCGTCGATTCGACTGCACTCAGATGATCGCCGGCACGCGTAAACGGCATTCGAACGCCAGTCCACTCCACTGAATTTGCTACACACAAAGCCACAGTCGCCACTACGAGCATGCCTGCCGACACATACAACACGATTTCACTAGTCGTGTTGACGTGTATGCCATAGTACAACCATGCCGTTATCCACACGACAAGAGCACCTATTCCCCCGAGCGTCCATGCAGTGTACGCGTCTTGCCGCGACACCGACATTATGAACGCTAAAACGTAGAGTACAAGCGCAATCGTACCCATTACTATCCACTGTTGATACCATTCGTTGACGGCATATATGGGCTGGTTCGGTGCAATGTGAGGGGCGTGTGCTGCGACAATAATCAACGCTAACGTCACGAAAAACGCATATCGTTGCGTTCGCGGCCACACTTCACCGTTACGCATGGTCCACAGCATGCGATCGTCGATGGGTCGCGACAACACGCACGGATACACGATGAGCACGAACATCAGCACCCACACCGTCGTTGCCAACAAGCCCAAACGCACTCCTGTCGTTGTTTCAAAACCCGCAAAGCCAAAGCCAATGAGTGTTCCAATGTACACTATCATGTAGAATATGCGCGTTCCCATCGCGTCATAGGCAAATGCGCGCGCTCGCGAACTTACCAACGTCGGTGTCAAAAAGAGTACACGCAACAAATAGCCAATAACTAGTCCTAGTCCACCTTGAATGAGCGCGTCGCCCATCAACGATGCTGCCAACGTTTCCGAATCTTCATTGTCTTCGAACAACAACGGCGCCGAGCCTGCCGTCGTCAACAAGAACGTTTCAAAGACTTCGAATGCCAACACCACTGCTATGGTCACCACCTCGCTATTCCACACTATGTAGAACACCAGCGGGTTCGTTAAGTGTAGACCTATCCATTTGCCGCTTTCGCAGCACAAAAAATCAAACGACAAATGATTACGTTCACACCAATTACATTCAGCGTCCATATCACACGTTTCCGTCGCTCCTGGACTGTACGGTCCCGGTGCCCGACAATTGGGCAACTGCGCACTGACTGTCACTGCCCATAACGTCACCAATAGTAACATCGTCGTTCGTTGTCGCATTGTGCTCTTCTATGATGATGATGATGATGATGATGCGCGCGCATCCACTTGTGTATTGTAGCGCATATTTTATCGCATGCTCTCGTGCTCTCATTCTCGTCACTATTGCCATATACAAATGTCGATTGATCGTTTTTCATAGTAAACACGTCGGTTTTCCTTGCAGGTGTAAACTATGGTCAAAGATTTACGCGGATCGCCTCACAAACCGATGAGTTCGGCGCGCGCTGGTTCTGGTGGTCGTTTCAGCGCGTGTGTTCAAAAGATGTCGCACCGTAAGGGTGTTCGTGATCCCCAATCATTGTGTGCAGCGCTAGGTCGTTCCAAATTCGGCAAAGGACGCTACCAAAAGATGGCCGCGTCTGGCCGCCGTCGTCGTTAAGTGTAAACTAATATGTGTTTTTTTTTCTCCATTGGTTTATTGTGTTTTTTAACCTCGGAACGCGTCGGCCAGCGCTTGTGCGTGTTCGTAGGCCTCGGCATCGCCACATCCCATCGCTTCGACGGCTTCAATTATTTCCGCCGTCGACGCCATCCATTGTTGGCGTCCAATGTCACGCATTGCACTCGTCGACACTTGGTGTGCCCACACGTGCACCGCGTCTACGGCCACGAACGCGTCGTCGGCCGTCGCTCCGGGTTGGCGGATTTTCGTCAATGCGCGTCCAATCACCGTCTTGTGGTCGCGTTGCGCCGCGTTCGTTTGTGTGACGGCGGATTTCGTCGTGACCACGGTTTCGGGCACCGGCGGTGGGCCAAACACCTCGTCGACCAAATTCGTGACTTGGTTTCCGAAGCTGCTGCCGCCGATTCCCGCCTCTGCCGCGCGGCGTTGTAATGCCAAACGACGTCGGCTGCCCGTTTCGCCTACTAATCCGACGCTTTCCGACGAATCGTCGTCATCTGACGACGTTGTAAACGATGACGAAAACGTTCCCGACACCGATTCGTCGCCGCTGCCGTTCACGTACTCGGGCGGCACCAACACCGAATCGATAATGTATGCAATGCCGTTGACGGCACGCACTCGATCGATGATGTGCACACGCTGGCCGTCGACCAGCAATTCGTCGCCGTTGCGCATTTGGTCGCGTTTGCGGTGACGATCGAGCACGGCGCGCTCCATGTTGATCATGAACGACGCCGGCCCCGTTCCACGCATGCCGCTGGCCAGCGTTCGCACCGACAACGTGTCTGCTCGCCCGTCCTTGTCGTCGTGTTCGGGCAAATCGGCGGGCAGCGTCAATTCGACCGCGTCAATCACATGGTAGGCCAACACACGCTCCGCCACACGTTCGACGGCTTTCAGTGCACGTTCATTGAGTGCCGCATTGATGGGCACAAACGCCGTCACTTTGGCGCCGTCGGCCACACGCTCGTTCAGTCGTTTTTCGACATGGGGTGCGCGTGTACGCACCGCGTCACGAAAATTGGTCACTCGCGCGCCCAATTTCGAGTTTGGCTCCGTCAACAGTTGCCACAAACTCGACGTTCCCGTGTACGCGGCGGCGGATTCGTCATTGTTCGTGAAAAAATCCATGAATCCTGCGCCCGCCTTGACTGACGACGACCCTGTGTTTTTTGCCGCCGCCGCCGCCGCCGCCGAAATCACGCGTTCCGCGCTTTCACGGGTGATCGACGACGCCGATGATTGTTTCATCGTTACATTTGCATCGGGTCGTCGTCGTCGTCGTCGTTGTTCAATGTCCACGGATGTTTGTGACGCCCGTTCGAACAGTTCATGCTTGGTCGGTTTCGTTGGCGCCGACGATACCACCGCATCGTTTTTGTCTACACGTGTCTTGGGTGTAGTTGGTCTCGGCACGTCGTCGCCGCCACCCACGTCTTCAAAATCTACACGCTCCACCACGCGCGCGTTTGGTGTCGGAGATACCGTTGCTTTGGCGCGCGTATTCACATTCGCGTCCGTCCACGAGTCGACAAAGTAGACGCGCGCGTTGCGCAAACGCACGATTTTGACTACATTGGCTACGCTGGCGCCTCCATCAATGACCAGTTGGTCGTTTCCGTAGCCCCACGGCGCCGGCCGCAGTTGCAGCGATCGGCGGCGGCCATTCGCATACAACAGTGGTGCGTCCACTACACCGTCACGCAATTCACGCACGGTCAATCGACGCGCAAACACGCGTTCGCGCACCGCGTCGGCCACATCGCCGCGCGAATACGTCGCGGGCACCGCTACAACCGGCACTATGGCGGTCACTTGGCCGCCACGTCCAGCACCGCCGTCCAGTGCTCGTCGTATTTGTTCGTTTTTGCCCGATTGACGATCGAATTCGAGTACTTGATCCGCAAAAGCATGCACGGGTGCAGCAGCCGATCGGTGCGCGCGTTCCAAGTAGTCGCGCATCGTTTGGCTTCGAAACGTGTCCAGTGTCCACGTGTTGTAGTGCGTTCCCGACGCGGGCAATCCTGCCGCTACAATCACGTCGTTTTTTGCCGCCGTCATTGCCCGTTCTGCTGCGGTTTTCGCCGCCACGGGCACCCGTTTCATCACGAGCGCCATGCGCTCGTCGTCGTCACGCGCCGCATCGTAGTCGTCGTCGCCGTCACGCGCTACTTCCAATTGTTCTTGAACATGGTTCGTGTGCACTTCGGCCCACAACGCCGCCAACGAATGCCCTCGATCACTGTAGGCCGCGTTCAATTGACGTTCAATTATGACGTTCGGTCGCGCGCCCACGACAGACGCCACAATAGCTTCTCCTAACGAGTGTTCGTCGACACTCGCTGCCGTTTGTTGCAGTTCCGCGCGAACGCCACGCACATCGCCCTGTTCCGCCGCCTTGATCAACGGTATCACTTGATATTGATCGTTTTTTTGCGCTACCGGTCTCGGCGGTTTCTCGGGCGGCGGGTATCGGCGGGTTTTCCAGCCGCCGTCCACAATGAATACGCGCACATTGTTCAATTTGACCGTGTCCAGCACGCGGCGTTCAGGGTCGTCGCCAATCGTGATCATTTGGCGACGGCGCCACGTCGTGCGTCGTGTGGACACTTTGACTGTCGCGGACGCGCCTTCGAGGGGCGCCACCATTTCCATTAGCCGTCCGTCGCCCTTTAGCCCATCGAACGTTTCTTTGGGCTTGAGTGTATTCAAACGCACGTAATCGTCGCGGCGCACTTGATACGCTTCTTCAGGCGCGTCTTCAGGCACCACAAGTGTCCAGCCGTTGCCCTTGGATGTCGCGCGTAAATCGGCGCGCGAAAAGTACGCGTCGAGGCCAATGGCGAACCAACGCGGTCCTTTGCCCTCTTCGTCCGGGTCTCCGAGACGTTCACGTATCCATTTTTCCAAATTCGGTCGCACAATGTCCAAATTCGCCGCCTCGCTTTTGTGTGTATGCGCGTCGATGACGGTTTTCGGTGCGTTTGTCACCACTTCCGTTTTTTGTCGCGAAGCGCCAGTCGTGTCTTTTTTGACGACAGCAATCGATTTTGATTTTGCACTCGTCATGGTTGAACTTTTGCGTGCCACCGATTTGAATAAAATTTCATTTTGTTCAGGATCTACACCCACGATAGGTCTCGTCGCAATTCGAACGTACATAGTTCCGCCTTCTGATGTTATTATCTCATCATCGTTATTCTCGTCAACTAATTTAATTGGCGTGAAAAAAAGGATTTTCAAAATTAGCGCCCGCAATTTTCTTTTCTCTTCTTTCGTTTTTTCATCGTCCGATGCCGTAAACGGCGGCAAATACTTGTCGGGTAGATTAAATAATGTTGATGATAATACAGCCCCCAACAACGCGCTATTATCTTTTTTCAAGAGCAAATCACGCACTTCTAGTTCTTCTGCCGGTAAATACTGTTTTACCGCATTCACACGATCGCTTAAATTAGCATTCATAAACAAGACATCAAGTGCTTCATCATCTGGTTTCAACATGGGGAGTAACTTAGTAGCAAACGCAGAACCCAAATACAAGCTGTCAAACAATTCTTCACTTATCAATTGTCTATACACATTCTCAAAGGTAAGTCCCCGTTTATTGCCCACATTATCTCCATATGCAGATGTTGCGTTGAAGGGTAGCATTGAAGCTAATAACAATTGATTATGCTCCTTTTGCACCGTCCGTGCACCTTTTAACAATTTGTCACCGGGTACGTTTTCAAAATATTCTTTCATTAATCCCATGGCATCATTACGTAGTTGACCCACACGGTTGTTTGAGTTAACTATATCATTATCCGCAATATATTCTTTGCCAATCGTTAATTTTGCCAATAAAAAGTCTACGACTTCAAGAAACGTTGTTAGTTCGTTTTTGTACTCTGATTCATAAGGCTCAATGTCATCCCTGGTGGCTTTATTAATTGCCTCATATAAAGATGCTGCCATTCCTTCCAATGCTTGTGATAAACCATTAATTGACTTATCATTAACCTTCCCGCCACTTAACGCGTTGACAATTTTATTGAATCTCTCCTCATTGTTCTCGTCCTTTGGATTGTCTTTAGCCACACTCACATTTAAACTTCGTAAATACGGCAAGATGAGTTTTTCCAACACTTTGATTAAATCGAGACCTGTTCCATCCAACGTCAATTTGGTCGGAATCTTATGTTTTGCGATCAATTTGTCTGCGCTTCCTGAAACAATTTTGCTTTGCCCAATATAAAAATATTGGGCGTCGTTTCCGCCAAATTCTGGACGTGTCAGCATCTTTTTGACGTCCAATTCTATCTTTTTCAATTCACTTTCTTCTTCTGATAGAAATTCATCTTCAGTTTCATCATCTTGTGGCTGAGCATCTTCTTCATTTTCATCATCTTGTGGTTGAGCATCTTCTTCATTTTCATCATCTTGTGGTTGAGCATCTTCTTCATTTTCATCATCTTGTGGTTGAGCATCTTCTTCATTGTCGCTTAATGGCTGAGATTCAAAAGACGGCGGGCGGGTTGGTGTTGATGTTGCTTGTATTTCTTGTTGACGACGTTCCTCGCGCACATCGAATAGTGTCTGATCTTTGCGCACCAACGCAATACGATCGAGTAAGTTCAGTAGTTGTTGCGCGAACGCGTCCTGTTTCGCGGTATCTGACGGACTCGCGGCGGCATTAATCACGCTGGTTTTGAATGTAAGACCGCCAATATCCTCGCGAATGCCGTTAATACGTTCTTTCAACAAAATAGGAACCGTCGACTCGACGGGCGACGCTTGTGTTTCCATGAGTTCACACACACACACACACACACACGCGCGCGCTCTTCCACGATAATCACTGATTTCGTGTCTTTACATTCGTGACGTCGAGTGTGTTTTATACTTTTGATTTTGAAGCCCGCGCCCGACGCCGCCGCTTGGCGCTTGGTGCTGCTGCTGCTGCTGCTGCTGCTGCTGCTGCTGATGACGCCGCCGATGTCGATTCCACTTCGTTCTCGATATTTGTCTCGTCGTTCGCATTTTCCGTGTCCATGTCGTCTGTGCGCCCGTTTGAAACTGTTGCAGTCGCAGCGGCCGCAGCTGCACGCGCGCGTTCTCGTCGCTCATACTCTTCACGCGCCACCATCGCCTGCGCTTCGGCTCCCCGTGTCACTGTCACGTACGCGTTACACAGCGACGACATGCACAACCACCGGGCCGCTTGGTCGACTCGCATTTCCACCGCCTTGTGCATACGCGTTTCTTCGTCCGTTCGATGCAATGCCGGCGCCAAATCTCGGCGAAATTGTTCACGTGATTGCATGGCCATTGGCTGTATGTGCTGCTCACACACGAGCAAAACCGTTGTTCACGACTCGACGCGATGCACGTTATTAAACACACACATCATCATATGTTCATGTAAGCGGTTCGTTAGCACAATGTCCGACGATGATCGCTCCGACTACGTTGTTGGAGTCGCGTTGCCCAATTTGAAAGAACGCCCGGCGTCACTTGTCGAGGAGTGTGAACACTTTACACGCAGTCAAGCCGAAGCACTGCCGCTCGTTTCGTTGCCCGTGCAATTCAATCACGACGACAACCATACGTCAATCGTCGGCTCGATCGTCGCGTCATCCGTGCGCGCACTCGATCAACGTGTTTTGATGCGAATTGAACCCGACCGCGGCCTCGAAGCCAAATACGCGTCGAATGCCGTGGCCAACGGCGTGTATCCTGCCCTGTCGCTGTCACATCGCTTCGATCCGAGTCAGGGCGTACGCGCCGACGGGTCGGTCGTCAAAATTCCGTTCGAAATTTCGCTCGTCGAAGAGCCGTGGCGTCCGGGCGCCGTCATTGAACACGTGTTTCCGTCACGCCATTCCCTGCGTCGATTCAACGACTCGACCTTGGCGGCCTTTCATCGCCGATTCTTTGTCAACGACATTGAACGTCCACCCGCCAAACACACGGCCAATGGAGTTTCGAACACGGCGCACAATCAGTATATAGAACGACTTTTTGCACTTGTGCATCAACGTCGACAACACGTGTGTCAACTGTACTCACTCGAAGCACCTTCGTTTGTTACTCACTCGCCGCCCATGTCGACTCCGTCCACTGCCGTTGACGTTCGTGCGTCCGCTACCGCCGCTCCCGACGCTGCTGTAGCCGCTGCGCAACCACCCGTGGCCGCTGAAAACACGTCGCCCGCTCCCCCGGCCGCCGCGCCGCCGCCGTCTGTCGCTGACGTCAAAGATTTGAATTCGCTCGAAACGCTCGTCGAAACCGAAGAACGTTTGGCCGCTGCTCAGCGCACCATTGCTGATTTGCAGCGCTACAAGGACGAAATCGATAACCAAGAACGCCTTAAGAAAGAGGCCGAAATCGCCAAAGCCAAAACGGCCGTCGAAGCGTTCTTGCAAACTGTTGAACAAATGGACACGGCCGAAGCGGCCGGCATTCATCGTCGCGCTCTCGAAGCGCAATTGCAATCGAATCCGGCCGCCGTTGCCGAACACGTCGAAGCGCTCAAACGAACGATGATTCGGGGTTCGAAAACCAACGAGGACTTGAATCGCGAAAAAGCCGAATTGCAAGCTAAATTGGCGGCTGCCGAACAAGAACGCCACCTTCGTCAATTGATGGATCGTCGTCGCGCCGCCCACGACACATATAACGCGTATTCGTCGCCAGTTACGTTGACACCCACCGCCGAAACGACTATTGTCGGTTCGTTGGCCCAATCGATGAGTTCGCGCTTCGTTGATCCGTCCCCGCCGCCGCCGCCGCCGCAGCAGCAGCATCAACAATCTTCCACCACACCCAACGCCCCTGCCGCCGTCGTGGCCCCTGTAGTCACCGACGACATGTTACGTCCGTTCGGTGACGAAGTTTCCACGTTCGTTGAAAACTCGCCCGTCGTCGAAATTCGCGCGTCCGTCGACGCCAACAAGAAACGCAAGCGTGGCTGGGCTCGCGAAGCGTTTGAAAACGCGCAGCGCGCTATTCTCGACGCCAATCGACAGGAATTGCCCACGTACGCGGACACGGGTGTCGGTATTACGTTTATTCCCACAGGCGAAGTTCGTGCCAGTGCCGACGGCAAACACCAAGCCGTCATTCGCTCGCAACAAACATTCAACACCCCTCAGCCGTTTGGCATGGCTGAATACGCTCCCGATTTCTTCGACGCGTGCATGCTCCGGCTGCGCGGGCGCAACGGCACCGTACTCAAGGGCGAAGACGTCAAGATGGTTTAGTGTTTGTTAGCCTCGCCACGCACATAAACGTATCATGTGTTCTCTTTCGTGTACACACACACACATCAATAACAAACTTGTGTCGCCGCCGCATCTTTCATGGTTTTACCCAACAACAGCCAGCATGCACTCACCGTGTCGTTTGCCCTCGTGTTCAGTACGTCCGCGTTGGCCGCACTACGTTCACTGTTGAGTCCGTTACCCGACGGATCCGCCGCACTTTCACCCACGTCGTCGGCGGCGTCATTACATTTGCATTCGCCACCCGAAGCCGCGCTCTGGACCATTCTTTCAGGTGTATTCGTGCTGTTGCCGACATTGGCCATTTACGCGTTTACGCGCGCACACATTCGTCGCTGTGACGACCGGCCATTTCCTCGGCGCCCGTGTATGTCGCGTCAACAAGCGTACGTGGCCGCCACCATCTTCGTATTCGGTGCCCTGGCCGCGCCCATTGTGTTTGCGTTCGCGTGGGCACATCAATTGGGCATTCGTTTGGCCGCCGCCATTTACGGATGTGTGGCGCCGCCAGCGCTCTTCCTTTACGTGACGAGTGGTACGTCGTTTCCTGCGCTCATTCGCCGCATTCCATACGATCCCAGATATGTTGTGGCCGAGTAGCGCGCGCTACAATATTTACTCCGCCACTATTCGTTGTTGACGTGCATGTGAGCGAGCGAGCGTGCGCGCGAATGACGTTTATTGTTGAATGGTTACTGTGTCCGTGCCTGGTCATGCGTTATTTGCTGCGCCCGCCACTAGCGCCCGTTCGTCGTTCGACGGCGGCTCGCGCACAACCCACGTCCATCGTCGACCAGTTGGCCGCGCACATGCACATGCTAGAACAGCGCGCTGAACGATATCGCCGCGAAGCCACCGATCACGAACACATGCTCGTGGCATACCACGTAGCGCGTCAGGAAGAACGATCGACGCGCACCGCGGGCGTTCGTGCACTCAATGACGGTGAACGTGAACGCGTGCGGTCGTTGCTCACGCGCCGCCAATTGCGTTTGGCCGAATCGATTCGCTATGAACGCATGGCAACGGCCCTCGACCGGGTCATTGCGTCTGTCGCATCGTCTGCGTGCTTAGCCGACATTGTGGGTGCCATGCGTCTCGCTCACACACACAACAAGCAAATGATAGCGCGCCTCGAATCTCCCGCCGTGTCCATCGACGATGTGATCGACGCACTTGCCGACGACGAAGAGGTCGCCGCCTCGTATGCCGCCGCCTTGTCGGCTTCACCTGATCACTTGAACGGAGACGCCATTGACGCCCAACTCGAAGAACTCATTGCGTCGTCGTCGATTTCCAATGAACGCATTGAATACGTTTCTCGAACACTTGAGCGTGCGCCGGCCGCACCCGATACTGAACTTCGCACAATGCCTATTCGTTCGCTTGTTTCAGTGCCTTTGTAAATCAGATTATGGTAGTAGTCGCGCGCATACACACACTTCCACTACTTCCGTCTGTTGGGTGTGTATATTTTTGCTCGTTCGTTGCATACATACATACACACACCAACAACCGAAACCATCGACACGATTGCCGACGGGTGTCCACGCACACGTGCGCGGTCATGGATTTTTTTGATTCGTCGTCCAAATCACATGATGACGACGACACCGACGAACTCGACGAACTCGATGCTACCGCTACCCTGCGGCGTCGCATTTGGAACATTATCTCCCAGTCGCTTGACGATCCGTCTCGGTATCGTTTGTACAAAAACAATCGCGTCGTCGCCGTTTTCGACCAAGACGAGTATTCTACGGGCACCATTTCAGCACGGCACGCTAACGCACGTCTCTTTACGCACATTATTCAGAACGCAGGGGTCGCGCGCTCTTCAGAGTCAAACCAACCGTTAGACAACAATGTCCAACAACGATCGTAAACGTAACCCCGGCTCACTGGCTGCCGACTTACTGAACTGCACAAAACGTGCGCGCATCACTCGCCGCGAACGTCTTTCGGCCGAAAGCCGTGCCCGTGCCGAGACTGTGTTTGCCATTTACCGTCGTCCCATCGTGCGTAACGCCATTCTCTCTGTTCTTCGTCACGCAGCTGTGGCTGGCGACACCGAAGCCAACGTTCGTCTCGTTTCCGTTTCGGACACGTGTATCGAATTGCAAGACAACGCGTTCGTTCTCACCACGTTCACTGATTTCGACGATATCGTTACACTCATTTCACTGTCGGCTGACGCTGATGCGACCGCCGATTTCACGCGCCGCGTCGAAGACGATGACGGCTTCGAGTTCGTTACGCTCGAACGCCGTTCGGGCGATTCTTTTGATATTCGCATCTATTTTAGCTGGGATATCGACGATGTAGCGCCGTCCGTTGCTTCCGCTACTTCTCACGAACATAACGTTCATACCTCTTCGCCGGTTTCTTCTACACCTGCATCTACTTCTACGTCTACTTCTACATCTACGTCTACTTCTACGCCTACTTCTACGCCTACTTCTACGCCTATTTCTACGCCTACTTCTACATCTACATCTACGTCTACATCTACTTCTACTTGTACTGCTGCTGCTGACGCTACTGTTGACGCTACTGCTGACGCTACTGTTGACGCTACTGTTGACGCTACTGTTGACGCTACTGTTGACGATGCTGATACCACCGACAAAACAACACCGCCATCGTAAAAACATCCGTAGTTCCCGTCATTTACTAACGCTCGTACGCGATGGCTGCGTCGTTTGCACGTATCGCATGCGCATCAAAATTGACTATTGTCAATCCGTTCAGTGTACGCACGCGCCCCACGCCCACGTAAGCCATACATTCGTCCCACATCGATTTGATGCTCATATCAATGGTTACCGACGTCAGTGTCAGTGACTGGCACTTGTGCACCGTCAGGGCCCACGCCAACATCAAAGGAACCCGAGCGACACTGCCGGTAAACGTCTCTTCGTCGAACGAGAACACGTACGGTTCGATCATTTTCACTTGCGATACGCCTTCAAAGTCTACCAACGGCCATTTAGGCGCACCCAAGTGCACTTGGCGAAACCCCACGACCCGTCCTAGCGTTCCATTCACCATGTTTTTGCGCACATCAAGGTTTGTCATCAACATGACGCGTGCTCCCATCCGCAACTCGACGCTATCCGCCCCGCGCCCCGTGTCTTTCAACATGCGTTTTCTCGCTTCCGCCAGCCGTTGTTGCCGTTTTTCGGCACTCAGTGTCGCAGACACGTTTTTTAGCATGCACGTAACCTGCGTCATGTACACATGACGGCTGCTCTCGTCCAATCGCATCAATTCTTGTTGATTGAGTACGTCGACGTTCGTGTAGCGTCCGTACAGCGTCGTTGTCTGTGATGCGGGCGGCGCAACGGCAACTTCGCGCGTTTTCAACACCTGTATGTCTTCGTTTGTCAGTTCCGCGAACCGCATTCGCGACAACAAGTTCGCGAATCGCGAATCGCCCGAGTGGCGGTGTTTGGTCGTCAACCGCATTCGTTGCATGCGCGCCTCGTTCCATGCTGTTGATTCGAATGCCCAACTGTCGAGTATCGGCTTCAATTGGCAAAAATCACCTACACACACCAACTGCACACCACCAAACGCTCGGTTCATTTGTCCACGTACTTTGCGCAACACGTCGTCAATAAATTTCAACATCGAGCCACCCACCATCGATATTTCGTCAATGATCAACGTGCGCATTCGTCGCCAACGTCGTTTGACCGGAAACCACATTTTTTCTATGTGGGCATTAACGTCCGGTAACGTACCATTCGTCGTCAGCACCATCAACGAATGCACTGTTCGTGCACCCACCGCCAATGTGGCTGCCGCCAATCCCGTCGGTGCTACCACCATCACGCTGTCGGGCGCGTTGTCTTCCAATTCCAACAGTGCTCGCACGCACCGTTGAATCAAAAAACTCTTTCCGCTACCCGCCGCACCGCTCACAAACGTGTTTGCCCGCTCGATCACTATGCGTTCGTAGGCTGCTTCTTGATCGCGTGCCAGTTCTATTATTTCTGCTTCCGGTGATGATGGTGGTTGCATCACTATCATTTCATCACCGTCGGTTCGTTGGTTCGACGGCACTTCACTGCTACCACTACCACTCACCGTCGTCGTCACGTCGTCGTCGTTCAATGTGTACGCAAAATCTTCCAACGTCATTTGTGTCGCCGAGCGTTTTTTTACAGCACTCATGTGTGCGTGTGTGTGTGTTTTACGACGGCACAAAGCGTTGTTCGTAATTGTAATCGGTGTAGTACGCCGACAGTCCCGTTCGGCGCAAACTTCCGTGTCCCGGTCCCACGTTAGGGCCAAAGTGATCCTTATTCAAGTCAAAGTGCGAAAAGTCTTTCGTCGACGATTTGTAGTTGTATTGTCCGACGGGCAACATGAACGTGTTGTCGACACGGCGACTCACCGAAAACTTGAATCGATCGGCACCACGCAAAAATTGCAGTCGATTGAATTCGTAAATCATGTTGTAGTAAACGGCCGAATCATACAACGGTTGCGAGTTCAACGAATCGATGACCGTCGCGTGCATTCGATTCAAGTACAGTTCACGCTGAAACGCGCCCGTGATGTCAACCGCGTCCTTGGCCGCGCCCGACCGGGCCGTCGACTGTGCTCCACACAACACGTAAATCACCGACAATTCGGGGTTCGGGTTTTCGACGTCCCACGTTTCGGGTGAAAACGGCTCGAGGCCCGCGCCGCCGCCGTACTTCTTGACACGCACGTCGCGTTGGATGTGCGCGTATTCGGGATGCATGATCACCGGTGCAAAGTGACCCGTAATGTTGAACACGTATCGACGCGATATGGCGTCGTGCGACGTTTGCACGTCGATTTCTCGGAACGCCACGAATCCGTAGTCCAAGCCGCCTTTCACGAACACCATCGATTCGGTCGTGTAGCGACATAGCGGTCGGAATCCTTGAAAGTCAAAGGGCACGCGCACATTCTTTTCGCTCCACTTGAGTAATGTGTCGCGGTGCAACGGCGCCAACAACACCATTTGGTGGGCCAATCGACGCAATATGTCGCGTTCTTCGCGTCCCACTTTGGCGTAGCGTGTGTACAAGTTCGTGTTCAACGACAACACGCCCTGGCGCCGCTGTCCAGCACGCGAACGCACTTCACGCTGCGCCACGCTCGTGAATAGCTGTCGTTGCGCCGCGCCCACGGTCGCAATGGCCCCGTAGTTCTCGTCCAATTTTTCGTAGGCTCGACGTCGGTTCTGTATGCCCGCCGCTGCCGCCGGTTCGCGAAATATCGTCGTTCCCAACAAATCAATGCGCGAATCGCGTCGTAATTGATCCAAGTCCGCCTGCGTCACATTGTCGCCCAGATACTTTGACGGATCCGCAGGGGATGCCACGTTGATGGTTACAAAGTTGCGCACGTTCTGCCACGGCGCCGTCAGTTGCGTCAATTGATCAAGTCCATCAATCGAAATCGCATTGACTTCGAAATTGCGGTTGCCTGACGGCGGTGCCGCGTCGGCCCACGCTTCAATGGTCACTCGAATGTCGCCCGTCGGCACGGGCTCTTCGCCACGCACCACACGCACCACACGCGTGACCACGGAAATCAATCGATCGAGCGCGCTTTGCGATCTCCCCCCGCCCGCCGCCACCACCGCGTATGCACGCAATTCACTCAACAAGAATGTTCCGAAATCTTGTTCGTCTTCGGAGCCGCCTACACTCGACGCGTACGCGCGTGCAAACTCACTTGCTCGGTATTCGTCGCGGAACTCGCTGATCGAATCGGCCGTCGCGAATATTTTTCGCAACTCGCCCACGGCACTGTTGGAAATTGCATTGCGTACCAATAACAACACTTCCACTTCGCCTATCTTTGCATCGTTGCCTAATTTGGCATTCAGTTGATCGGCCGTCAAGTCTTCAAGCGGCGCCAATCCGCCTTTATTAACTTGCACATACAAGGGCATTTTGACTGAATCGACCAAATTCGACAACAACATCGTCAACGAGTCGCGTTTAGCCGCCGCTGAATCGGTTTCCGCTCCGGCGGCCTGCAACCACACGGGCAACGATGATCCGTCCAACATGACGTGGTTGCCCGCCGCCAATGATCGCACCGCCGTCCACAAATGGTCGGCTGCGCGCGCATACGCTACCGATTTTTGTTTGACGTCGTCTGCAATCCGCGCCAAATACACGTTACCGTCGTTTCGGTTGACTGCATCGGCCAGCGTCAGCAATCCGGGCGAATTTCCGTATCCGGCTGGATAATATCCCTGAGGAATTTGCACGAAGTCCGCTGGTAAATTTCCGTCTGCGGCGGGCAACGCCAACGGCAAATCCAAGCCACCAAAACGATTGGCGGTCGTTACTCCAGTTGATTCGTCAAATTCAGCCGCCGTCACCACTGCCTCAATGAATTTAAGGTCAATATCGTTCAGCGGTCTGGTGTACAACGTCTCGATTAAATTCGAGCCGTCACGCAACGCGCGTACGTCACCGTCATCAAGTGATTCAAGCAGTCGTTCGTACAGTGTATCGCCTGTAGCGCGCATAATCTTGTCGGGAATGGACGCTTGTTCCAATTGTCCCAGCACTTGGCCGACGGCGTACGAGTTGTCTTCACGACGAAACAAGAATGGGTCGATGTAGCCATTTTTCAAGGCAAATCCTTGGTTCTTGACGATTTTTGCCGCGTCGTCAGCCAATAACGTGTGTTCTTCCTTCAATGAACCGTCGTCGTTCCACCGTCCGCAATTGTTAATGCCCACGTCCAAGCCGACGCGGGTGTAATCGCCCGTCGGCACGTCCATGTCGTAGGGAAACACCGTGCGTGACTCGCTCGTGTATTCTTTGGCACTGACGCCGAGTTCTCGATCGCGCAACACAAAGTAATTACCAATGGTCACTTCGCGATCGAGTGGCGTAATTTCGGTGCCGCTCTTCGTCAAGTACAAGCCTTGCGCGACAATAATCTTGAGTCCCGGGCCAAACATGTCGCCGATCGATGCGCCGCCCAAATCAACGATTGACTTGGAGCCTGGGCCGTTTTCATAATAGTTCCGCTTGGCGTCCGACGATTGAATTTGCGAACGCATGCCCGGCGGAATGATCATGTGCGTGGGCTTCACCTTTTCCTTGTTCATCTTTTTCATGACTTCGTCGACAATGTCATTTGCGCCACGGCGGCGTTTGCGCACACCATCGAACAATTCGACTTCGCTGGTGATCAATTCGTGCACGTTCGACACCAAATGACCTTCTTGCACGGCCAACGCGTCGTAGTGCAGTGGTTGCGCAATGATGGCGCGCAACGCTACCATCTCCATCGTTTCACGGAACGACATGCCGGCGTTCAACAAGTTGTCCGCCAAATCGGCCTTACCGTCCGCTGTTTTCAGCCCTTCAATCGACGCCTCGACACCAATTCGGTATCGTCGCATCGCCGCGTGTTGTTCACTGCGCTTGCCCGTGAGAATTGTGGGCAACGACATTTCACTGGCTGGCGGTACCACCGTGCGGTCGGGCGTTTTCGACATCCACGTGAAGTAAATGTCGGCCTTTTGCACCAAGGGCAAAATCTCGGTCAAAATGTCGGGATTGTGTGTGTAGAACAACATTGCCGACAGTGTGTAGCCCAAATATTCCACTTTTCCCTTGTAAATTTCTTCGATGCCGCGCGTCGCTTGCGACAAACGGCCATGACGATCGAATTGGGGCGCTATTTGCCCGGGTCCCAACAACGCATCCAGCGAATCGGGCGCCGAATGGCCGCCCGACGTATACGGGATGCCGTCATGCAACGGCGCCGGCATTCTTTGTGTTGCCGTCGTCATTGGTTATGTGTCGTTCGTGGCCAATACTATCGCTGCGACCAACAACCACTTTTATACACGAACGTTCGTTGTGACTTTGTTCTTTCACGGCGTGTAGCAGAGCGTCGCGCCGCCGGACTTATACCAAAATGGCTCTCGACCAAATACGCACTTTCGCGGCGGCCAATGTCACACGCACCTTGTCCGCCGTGCACGCATTCGATCGGTTGCCGCCGCTTGTTGTTCCTGCCGACGTGTGGCCGCTCCTCATGTCGTCTGAACTCGATCATTGTCTCGACGCACTCACGTCGCCATATGACTCGTCGTCGCGCGCGCGTCGCGCATTAACCGCTCTTGCCACGACGACAGTGTCTGTTGACGCCCGCCTCGCGCTATTTGAACGCGTATGTCGTTGTCTCGTTTCCGTGATGTCGCTAACTACCGATCGTCTTCTCGCTCACATTCGTCGTTCTTTTGTGCATACCGTCGACCCGCACCGACGCCTCTTTTCGACGGTGGTCGACGAGTGTGTTATGGCCATTGTCATCATTGTCGTGCGTCTTGAACGTGCGTTTTCAGCGGCCGATGCGTGCACAGCGCACGCCTTCGTTCGTTCGTGTTTAGTAGACGCGCACTGTCGTGCATACTCACATTGGCTCTTGGTCGAATATGATATTGCACGACCCGCTGCTACGACCGCACCGGGTATTCGTCGTGATTGTTCTCCGACACACTTGCGTCGTCGTCGTCGTCGTCGCCACCGCCGCTCATCACGCCGTCGTTGACGTATTTTGTTTTTTTTCGACGCGCGCGACGGTCGTGTCGAATACACCCTAAATGTTGCTTTTTTCGTCAAAAACCTAACATGTTAGGTTAAAAATCGTAAATGTTAGGTCAATGTTAGCTTTTTGTCGATTTACCTAACATGTTAGGTTAAAAAGTGTAAATGTTACCTTTGTGTTGGGTGAACCTCACATTTGGTCAGAACCTACGGATTGCCGTAGTCCCCTCGGTCGTTTTTCGCGTTTACCGCGTACGAAAAGCGTAGGTTTTGATTTTTTCATAACCTACGGATTTCCGTAACCATGACGATACGCGTAGCACGTAGTTTTTTCCCGGGGCCGCAAAATCGTGCTACGGATTTCCGTAGGTTATGGTGACACGTCCCGATATCCTAGGTTTTTGGTGCCCGGAACTGGCCATTTTCGGTGAGCCGGCGTAACTTTTTTTGTCCGAAGTGTCATTATCACTTTTCGCCGAAAAGTCATCGATGCTAATCCTGTCTTGTTTTACCATTTTTCGCTCGGACAGACGCCCGACCGACCAACCGGTCAGCGCATCCAGTCATGATCA
>Ga0307380_10003192_pt1 | contig 22818 bp, 25 predicted proteins | sample UN3MG_FD_202239 | JGI IMG/M metagenome (GOLD analysis project Ga0307380, IMG submission 202239) | Soil microbial communities from Risofladan, Vaasa, Finland - UN-3 | ecosystem: Environmental > Terrestrial > Soil > Coastal area > Acid sulfate soil | place: Finland: Risofladan, Vaasa | collected... | reverse complement strand
GCCTCGCGGAGCGGCTTCTCCATGCTCGAGGCGGCCACCAGGGTCCGCCCCATCGCGTCGTCGACGATCTGTGCGTAGATGTTCTTGTTGCTGCGGAAGACGGTCAGCCGGGGCCGCTCGGGCGTGCCGTTGACCTTCTTTCGGACGTGCCGCTTCCGCCGCAAGTGCCGAACCTGTTTTTGTGCGTTCGCCTTCATCGTTGCTGGTCCTGCGGGCCTGGCCCGGAAATTCCCGTGCGTTAGGAGCCGCCGCCGGCAAAGGCCTTGCCGGCCTTCCGCTTGATGTGCTCGCCGGCGTATCGCACGCCCTTGCCCTTGTACGGCTCGGGCGGGCGGGCCCTGCGGACCCGGGCGGCGAACTCGCCGACCACCTGCTTGTCCGGGCCGCGAACACTGAACCGCGCCGGCTCGCTGTCGCCGCGGGCCTGGGGCGTCTGTACCTCGACCGTCACTCCCGCCGGGATCCCGAAGACTGCCGGGTGGCTCAGCCCGCAGTTGAGGCTGAACTTGGGGCCCTGGATCTGCACGCCGTAGCCGACGCCGTAGACCTCCAGCCGTTGCACGAAGCCGTTCTTGCAGCCTTCGACCATGTTGGCGATGAGGCTGCGCGTCAGCCCGTGGAGGCTGCGGCTGAGCCGGTCGTCGCCGTTCCGCGTGACGACGATCTCGTGGGCCGCCTCGTTCAACTCGACGGTCATCTCCGGGCGGTACGTCCACTGGAGCTTGCCGACGGGGCCTTCCACCGCGACGCGGCGGTCCGAATCGATGCGGACCTTCACGCCCTCGGGGACCCGGATTGGTTGCTTGCCTATTCGCGACATAAGACTCTTGATTCCATCAGCATACGGTACAAAGGACCTCGCCGCCGACGTTCCGGTTGCGGCACTCCCGGTCGCTCAGGACGCCCTGGGACGTCGAGATGACCGACACCCCCAGCCCGTTCAGGGGACGGGGCAGGTCCTCCACGCCTCGATACACTCGCCGCCCGGGCTTGCTGATACGCTTCAGCTCCCTGATCACGTCTTCGCCCCGCGGCCCGTACTTCAGATAGACCCTCAGAAGGCCCTGCTTGGAGTCCTCGACCCGCGTGTAATCCTGGACGTAGCCTTCGTCCCTCAGCACGCGGCAGATCCCCTCGCTGGTTTTCGACGCGCGGACGTTGACGACCTCGTGCCGCGCGCGGTAGGCGTTGCGGACTCGCGTCAGCATGTCGGCGATTGGGTCAGATAGACTCATCTCGCTCGCTCCTGTTACCAACTGGCCTTCTTCATGCCTGGGACCTTGCCCTCGTTCGCCAGCGTCCGCAGGCAGATGCGGCAGATCCGGAACTTCCGGTATACGGCCCGCGGGCGGCCGCACAACTGACACCGGCGTACGATCCGGGTCGAGAACTTCGGCTTCCGCTTGGCCTTCGCGATTTGCGCCTTGGTAGCCATACGTGTAAGGACCTCTGTCAGCTCTTCCTGAACGGCATGCCCAGCATTCCCAGCAGCTCGCGGGCTTCCTCGTCGGTGCGGGCGCTGGTCTGCATGTTGATGTTCATGCCTTGGGTAAAGGTCAACGCCCCCGGGTCGATCTCGGGAAAGACGCTCTGCTCGACGAGCCCCATGTTGTAGTTGCCTCGCCCGTCGAAGCTGGAGGGGTTCAGGCCCCGGAAGTCCTTCACCCGCGGGATGGCCAGCGAGATCAGGCGGTCGAGGAACTCGTACATCCGCGCCCCGCGAAGGGTGACCTTCAGGCCCACCTGGTAGCCCTCGCGCAGCTTGAAGTTGCTCACCGACCGCTTGGCCCGCGTGATGATCGGCCTCTGGCCCGAGATCAGCCCAAGCTGTTTCTGGGCAGTCTCCAGCCTGGCCTGGTCCTGATGGGCGTCGCCCATGCCCATGGAGATAACGACCTTCTCCAGCCTGGGAATCGCCAGCGGGTTGCCGTACCCAAAGCGCTCCTTCAGGCCGGGGGCCACCTCGTTCCTGTATTTCTCTTGGAGGCGTGCCACCATGGCTGCTCACCTACCTCGGCTTCCTGACGGTTCCCAACGACTCGCCGCTCTTGCGGGCGAACCGTTCCTTCGTCCCGTCCTGCCGGAGACGGAAGCCCACCCTCGTGGGCTGATTCGTCTTCGGGTCGATGGGCAGAACGTTGGAAATGTGAAGGGGCATCTCCTTCTGGATCCGCCCGCCTTGGGGGTGCTGGCGGGAGGGCCGAAGGTGCCGGTACACCCGGTTGATGCCCTGGACGAGGACCTTCCCGGCCACGGGGTCCACTCGAAGGACCTCGCCGGTCTTGCCCTTGTCGTCGCCGGCGATGACGACGACATGATCGCCTTTCTTGATGTGCCTTGCCATCCTCAAACCACCTCAGAGGCCAGGGAGACGATCTTCATGAAGTTCCGCTCCCGCAGCTCGCGGGCGACGGCCCCGAAGATGCGCGTCCCTCGCGGGTTGTCGTTCGCGTCGATGATCACCACGGCGCTCCGGTCGAACCGGACGTAGCTGCCGTCGGACCGTCGGACCGGGAACTTCGTCCGGACGATGACGCACCGCACGATGTCGCCCGGCTTGACGTCGCCGCCCGGCTGGGCCCGCTTGACCGAGCAGACGATGATGTCGCCCACGGTCGCGGTGCGGCGCGTGAAGCCCCCCCGCCTCGTCGAGCCGCCCAACACCTTGATGCAGCCCACCAAGCGGGCGCCGGTGTTGTCCGCCACCGCCAGTCGTGTCTCCGCCTGAATCACGGCACTATCCTTCTCGCTCGCCCGCGGCCGGGGCCGCGTCGCCGCGACGGACGACGCGCACCAGCCGCCAGGCCTTGCTCTTGCTCATCCGCCGGCAGGGCACGATCTCGACCAGGTCGTTCAGTTTCGCGGCCCTGTTGGGGTCGTGGACGGCCAGCTTCATCCGCCGCCGGACGTACTTGCCGTACATCGCGTGCTTGACGAGGTTGTCGACCACCACGCGGATGGTCTTGTCTCCGCTGATGGAGTTGACCGTCCCGATCCGGGCCCGGCGGGCCTTGCGCCCGGGCGGGGCGCCCTGCTGCTCGTTGTGTTCATCAGACATCGGTTGGGGTCCCGTTGGTCTCGGTCTGGGCGACGGAGCGTTCGGCCTCAAGCTCGCGCTGCCGCATGATCGTCAGGATGCGTGCGATGTCCCGCTTGGTCTTCGTGAGCATGCTCGGGTCCTCGAGCTTCTCCGTGACGGCCTGGCTCCGCACGTCAAACAGGTGCCTACGCAGACGCTCGTGCTCCGTCTGGAGCTCTTCGTCGCTGAGCTGGTGAATCTCGCTGGCCTTCATCTCTGGCTGACCTCACAGTCCGTGGCGGCGGTAGATCATCCGGCACCGCACGGGCATCTTGGCCGCGACGCGCCGCAGGGCACCCTTGGCCGTCACCTCGTCCACGCCGCTGATCTCGAACAGCACCGTGCCCGGCTTGACGACGGCCACCCACGCCTCCGGCTCGCCCTTGCCCTTGCCCATTCGCGTCTCCAACGGCTTGGCGCTGATCGGCTTGTCGGGGAAGATGCGGATGTACACCCGCCCTTCGCGGTGCAGGAAGTGGGTCGCGGCGACACGCCCGGCCTCGATCTGCCGACCGGTGATCCAGCCGGGGTCCCGGCTCTGGACGCCGAACTCCCCGTACGCCACGGTGTTGCCGCGCGTCGCCTTGCCGCGGATTCGGCCGCGCTGTTGCTTGCGGTGTTTGACTCTCTTAGGCATCAACGCCATGTCGGCACCTGTCGCTTGTTCTCACGTACGGGTCACGATCTGCTCAGGAGGCCGCCGGGCCCGGCTCGGCCGGGGGGGCAGCCCCGCCCACCGCCGGCGGAGGGCTCGGGGCGGCGGGCTCGGGGGCGGGGGCCCTCTCTGCGGCGGCCGGTCGGCCCCCGGGGCCGGGCCGACCGTCGTCGCGCCGTCGCCGCGCGCCGCGACCGCCGTAAGCGGGCCGGGACGGTGCGGCGGCAGCCTGTTCGGCCTCCCGCCTCAATTCGGCGAACATGCCCCGGAAGATCCACACCTTCACGCCGATCACTCCGTAGTTGGTCCGGCAGTGGACAAACCCGTAGTCCACGTCGGCCTCCAGCGTCTGGAGCGGAATGGAGCCCTTGAGCTGGGTCTCGCTGCGGCTCATCTCCGAGCCGCCCAGCCGCCCGGAGATCTGGATCTTCACGCCCTTGGCGCCCGCCTGCATGGTGGCCTCGATCCGCTGCTTCATCGTCCGCCGGAAGCTCGATCGCCGCTTGAGCTGCTCGGCGATCCCCTCGGCGACGAGTTGGGCCTCGAGGTCGGGGTTCTTGATCTCCAGGATGTTGATGCTCACCCGGCGATCGGTGAGGTCCTCCAGGGCGCCGCGGAGCTTGTCCACTTCCGCGCCCTTGGGCCCGATGACCAGTCCCGGCCGGGCCGTCCGAAGGAACACCTTGACCTCCTCCCGCGTCCGCTCGATCTGAATCTCGCTGACGGCGGCGTACGGAGGGCGGCGGTTCAGCCGGTCATCGATGAACCGGCGGACCTTGGCATCCTCAACCAGGAACTCCCCGTAGTTGCTCTTCGAGGCAAACCAGCGGCTCTTCCAGCCGATGGTGATCCCAGTCCGAAATCCTGTGGGTGATACCTTCTGACCCATGACGGCGCCTCGCTGGCTATGGCTCTTCTACTTCGACAACGACGGTAATGTGGCTCGTCCTCTTCAGGATGGGATGCGCCCGCCCACGGTCCTTCGGCTGCCACCGCTTGATCGTAGGGCCCTCGTCGACGTACGCCTCTTCCACGTACAGCCGGTCGACGTCGGCCTCGGCCTCGTTGGCGTTGGCCACCGCGCTGGTCAGCACCTTGCCGATCATCCCGGCCGCCCGGTTCGGCGTGAACTTGAGGACATTCAGCGCGTCCTGGACTTCGCGCCCGCGGATCAGGTCGATCACCAGCCGAACCTTCTGCGGGCTGATTCGGGCATAACGATGTTTCGCCATCCAAGCCATTGCCTGCTCCCGTAGCCTTCCGGCTTGGGCGGTTCTACTTGCCTCTCCTGCCGCCGCTGTGCCCGCGGAACATCCGCGTGGGGCTGAACTCGCCGAGCTTGTGGCCGACCATGTCCTCGGTCACGAAGACGCGGCTGAAGATCTTGCCGTTGTGCACCAGGAAGTTGTACCCGACGAACTCCGGCACGATCGTGCAGGCGCGGGCCCAGGTTTTGATGGGTTCCTGGCGGCCGGTCTGCTGGGCCATCTGCACCTTGCGGTACAGCTTCTCGTCCACGTAAGGGCCTTTCTTGGCGCTTCGCGTCATCGCTCAACACTCCCGCGTCACAGTACGAGCTGTCCGCTGCGCACGTTCCTGCGGCGGCGGAGGATCAGCTTGTTGGATGCCTTCCGTTTCCTGCGGGTCTTGCCGCCCTTGGCGAGCTTGCCCGTCGGGCTGACCGGGTGCCGCCCGCCGGACCGCCGGCCCTCCCCGCCGCCCATCGGGTGGGCCACGGGGTTCATCGCCGAACCGCGGACGTGGGGCCGCCGCCCCATGTGACGCTTTCGCCCGGCCTTGCCCACGCGGACGCCCTGGTGCTCGACGTTGCCCAGCCGCCCGATCGTCGCGCGGCACTTGGCGTTGACCATTCGCATCTCGCCGGAAGGCAGGATCAGATGGGCCATCCCGGCGTCTCGCCCGGCCAGTCGCCCCGCCCCGCCGGCCGATCGGACCATCTTGCCGCCCTGCCCCGGGCGCATCTCGATGTTGTGGATCTCCAGGCCCAGCGGGATCTTCGCCAGCGGCATGCAGTTGCCCGCCCGCGGCTCGACGCCTTCGGGGCCGGAGTGGATCTTCGTGCCGACCTTCAGGCCCAGCGGGGCGAGGACATACCGCTTCTCGCCGTCCTCGTACTGGACCAGGGCGATGTTGCAGGAGCGGTTGGGGTCGTACTCGATCGTCATGACCTCGGCGGTCTGCCCGTCCTTGTCCCGCTTGAAATCGATCACGCGGTACCGCCGCTTGTTGCCCCCGCCGCGGTGCCGGCAGGTGATCTTGCCGCTGAAGTTCCGCCCGCCGGTCTTCTTCAGCGGGCGCAGCAGCGACTTGGTCGGCTGGGTCGTGGTGACATCCTCTCGGATGTTCACCGAACTGTTGCGCCGACCGGGCGACGTCCGCTTGTATATCTTGATCGCCATCGTGTCTGCCCAGACGTGCTAGAACAAATCGATGTGATGGTCCTCGTGGAGGATCACCACGGCCTTCTTCCAGTGCTTCGTCGCGCCCCACTGGTTCCACCGGACCCGGCGGGGCTTGCCCTTGCGGTTGGCCGTCCGCACCTTCAGCACCTTGACGTTGTAGATGCCCTCGACGGCCTGCTTGATCTGGGCCTTGTTGGCCCAACTGGCCACCTGGAACGCGTAGGCCTTCATCGCCTCGGACTGGAACGTCCCCTTCTCGGTGACCAGGGGCTTGATGATGATATTGTAGATGCTGTCTCTCACGATCCGCCCTCCTGCGGCTTGGCCTGGTCGTCAGGCCCGGCCCCCTCGTCGCCGGCCTCGGGTCCGGGCGCCTCGGCCTCGGGCGCCGACTCCGGCTGGGGGGCCTCTTCGGGCTCGGCCGCAACGGCCTCGGGCTCCGGGGCCTCCTCCGCCTCGGCCTCCAGGGCCTCGGCCGGCTGCGGCGCCGGGGCCGGCTCGGTCCGGGGGGATTCCTGCGGCTCGACCCCGACGGCGTCCGTCTCGGCGTCCGGCGCGGCGGCCTCGGGGCTGGTCAGGGCCTCCATCGCCTCGAGGGTCACGAGCATCTTCTGCCGCGTGGCGACGTCGAAGGCGTTCAGCTCCTCGGCGATGCGGACGGTCAGGTCGGGGATGTTGCGGCTGCTGAGGTGGATGTTGCGGTCCCGCCGGGCCAGGGCCAGCAGGCACGAACGGTTGATCCGGAGGTTGCGAAGGATCTCGGCAAGTCGCTGGGTCTTCGGCTCGTCCATCGCCAACCCGTCCACGACCAGCAGGTCGCCGGACAGCATCTTGGCCAGGAGGGCCGACTCCAACGCCCGGCGGCGCATCTTCTTCGGGAACCGCTTGCGGAAGCTGCGGGGGTCCTTGCGGAATGTCACGCCACCGCCGCGAAGCAGCGGGGTCCGCAGGTCGCCGCGCCGCGCCCGGCCCGTGCCCTTCTGACGGAACGCCTTGGCCGTCGTGCCCGCCACCAGGCCGCGGCTCTTGTTGGCGGCCGTGCCCTGGCGGCGATTGGCGTGGTAGGTCACCACAGCCTGCTTCAGCAGGTCCGCGTTCACCGTCCCGCCGAAGAGGCCCTCGTCGACCTTCAGCGTGTCGATCTGCTCGCCTTGCGTGTTGTAGACCGGAACGTCCAGCATGGTAGTGATCCCGCGGGCCTACAAGCGGACCCTGGCCGTCTTGCTCTTTCGAACGTACAGGAGCCCGCCATTCGCGCCGGGCAGCGGGCCCTTGATCAACAACAGATGGTTTTCCTTGTCGATGGCGACGAGCTTATGGTTGCGGCTGGTGCAGCGTGCCGCGCCCATGTGCCCGGCCATGCGCTTGCCTTTCTTGGGCTTGGGGCCCGTGCCGGCGTTGGAGGAGTGCGAGGCGATCGAGCCGGGGTGGCGGTGCTTGCGTTCGCAGCCGTGGCTGGCGGGCATGCCCTTGAAACCGTGCCGCTTCATCACGCCGGCGTAGCCCCGGCCCTTCGTCGTGCCGATCACGTCCACGTGGGAGACGCCGTCGAAGATCTCCACGGTCAACTCCTGGCCGGGCGCCACGTCGCCGACGGGCGCGTCGGAGCGGATCTCCCGGGCGGCCCGCTGGGGCTTGCAGCCGGCCTTGGCGGCGTGCCCGATGGCCGGCTTGGTGGCGCGATGCGGCTTGACCTCCCCGTAGCCGATCTGCACGGCCTCATAGCCGTCGGTCGGGGCGGTCTTGACCTGAAGCACGCTGCACGGCCCGGCCTGGACGACGGTGACGGGGTGAAGGACTCCGTCCTTGTCGTAGACCTGCGTCATGCCGATTTTCTTGCCCAGGATCGCCGGTTCCATCTTCGCACCCTACGCCTTGATCTTGATGAACACGCCGGCCGGGACGACCAGGCGGTTCAGCGCCTCGATCGTCCGCACGGTCGGCTCGTAGATGTCGATGATCCGCTTGTGCGTCCGCATCTCGAACTGCTCGCGGGACTTCTTGTCCACGTGGGGGCCGCGGAGCACAGTATAGCGCTCGATCCGCGTCGGCAGCGGGATCGGGCCGCGGACCCGGGCGCCGGTCCGTTCGGCGTGATCGACGATGTCCTTCGCCGAAACGTCCAGGGCCCGATGGTCGTATGCCTCCATCCGAATCCTGATTTTGTCCTGTACCATGGAGAAGCTCTCCGGTCCGGTATCCGTGCCAATCCGCCGCCAAAGTGCAGAGTCACTAAAGCATACGGATCCATCTCTCTCTGTCAATTCCCAGTCCGGCGTTTTTCGCGGTTTTTTGCCGGTTCCGTCCCTAGAAGTACTTCAGGATGGCCTCGGCCACGTGCGCCGGGACCGGGGCGTAGGAATGCGGCTCCATCGTGCTCGTGCCGCGACCCTGCGTCAGCGACCGCAGTTGCGTGGAGTAGCCGAACATCTCCGCCAGCGGCGCCAGGGCGTGCAGCACACGGAAGCCGCCCCGCTGCTCCATTTCCTTGATCTCCACCCGCCGGCTGTTCAGGTCGCCCGTCACCGCCCCGATGTACTCCTCCGACACCGTCACCTGGAGGCGCATGAGCGGCTCCAGGAAGACCGGGGAGGCCTGCTCGACGGCGCTCTGGAACGCCATCGCCCCGGCCCGCTCGAAGGCGGGGGCCGAACTGTCCACAGGGTGATACTTCCCGTCGAGGGCGGTGGCCTTGACGTTGAGCATCGGGTAGCCCGCCAGCGGGCCGCTCGTGGCGGCGTCCCGGACGCCCTGTGCCACGGCCGGGATGAACTCCTTGGGAATCACCCCGCCCTTGGTCTCGTCGGCGAAGGCGATGGGGTCCTGGCCCGGCGCGGGGGCATACGGCTCGACCCGGAGCTGGACCACCCCGAACTGCCCGCGCCCGCCGGTCTGACGGACGAAGCGTCCCTCGGCCTCGGCCACGCCGCGGATCGTCTCCTTGTAGGCCACGAACGGCTTGCCCACGCGCACATCCAAACCCAAGTCTCGAACGAGCTTATGGTGAATGATCTCCAGGTGAAGCTCGCCCATCCCCGAGATGGTCGTCTGGCCGGTCTCGTCGTTGTAGGAGTATCGAAAGCTCGGGTCCTCGCGCCGCAGGACGTTCAGGGCGTCCACCATCCGCTGCTTGTCGGCGTTGGTCCGCGGCTCGATGGACATCGTGATGACCGGCTCGGGGAACTCCAGCTTCTCCAGCACGATCGGGTGCCGCGTGTCGCAGAGGGTGTCGCCCGTCAGCGAGGTCTTCAGCCCCACCACCGCCACGATGTCGCCGGCGGTGGCCTCGTCCCGCCGGATCCGCTGCTTGGCGTGCATCTCCCAGATGCGCGTGACGTTCTCCTTCTTGCCCTGCGTGCTGTTCAGGACGCGCGTCCCGCCTTTCAGGTGCCCACTGTAGACCCGCAGGAAATTCAGGTCGCCGTGCTGATCGGAGGTGATCTTGAAGACCAGGCCCGAGAACGGCTCGTCCGGGTCGGGCTTGCGGGTGAGCTCCTTGTCGCTCTGGAGCGACTCGTGCCCCGCCACCGGCGGAACGTCCAGCGGGCTGGGAAGGTAGCTCACCACCGCGTCCAGCAGCGGCCGAATCCCCATGTGCCGCAGCGCCGAGCCGCACAGCACCGGGTGCAGCCGCCCGCAGAGCGTGCCCTTGCGGATCGCCGGGACGACCTCGGCCTCGGAGACGTCCTCGTCGTGGACGTACTTGGACATCAGGGCGTCGTCGAACTCCGCCGCCTTCTCGATCACTCTATGCCGCACCAGCTCGACCTCGTCGCGGTAGGCCTCGGGCACGGCCTCGACGCGGAACTTGGTGGCGACCTCGGCGGGGTCGTAGAAGTGCGCCTTCCGACGGAGGACGTCAATCTGTCCGACGAAGTCGTCGCCGGACCCCATCGGCACCTGGAGGACCATCGGGTGGGCAGACAGCCGCGTGCCGATCTCCCGCACGACGATCTCGAAGTCGGCGCCGACGCGGTCCATCTTGTTGATGAAGCACAGGCGCGGCACGCGGTAGCGGTCGGCCTGGTGCCAGACGGTCTCGCTCTGGGCCTCCACCCCGCCGACGCCGCAGAAAACCGCCACCGCCCCGTCCAGCACGCGAAGCGACCGCTCGACCTCCACGGTGAAATCCACGTGCCCGGGCGTGTCGATGAGGTTGATGGTGTGCCCGGCCCACTTGAGCGTCGTGGCCGCGGAGGTGATGGTGATGCCGCGTTCCTGCTCTTCGGTCAGGTAGTCCATCACGGCGGTGCCTTCGTGGACCTCGCCGATCTTGTACGTACGGCCGGCGAAGTAGAGCACTCGCTCCGTGACGGTCGTCTTGCCGGCATCGATGTGGGCCATGATGCCGATGTTCCGGGTTTTTGCCAGGTCGGCTGACATAGGTCGTACACGCAACGGGCCGCAACCGCGAGAGTTGGGCCACCACGACGCGCCCCGGGGACGGACCCTTCGGCGCGGCGATTCTCCTGCCTTGGAGGAACGGACCTTCCACGTCCGCCGGGGGACACCGGCGGCTGCCGGTCTTGGGTCCGAGGGCGTCTTTCCGACGCCTCGGCCGTGAGGCAGACCAGCCAGGTTGTCTTATCTCAAGCGGTTTGCCCCTCCGGCCTGGGCCGGATGGGACTCGCCTTCTCTGAGCCCCGGCGTGCCACGGTGGCCACCGGGGTCGTCCGCTTCCGCGCCGAGCCCCGTTGGCCCGGACGCCTTTCTCGCTACGGACGATTCAATCAACACCTCTTCGCGGCCGGACTGGCCCGGCCGCCAGGTTCAGTGTATCTCCTCGCACCCGCCTTACCAGGCGAAGTGCGCGAAGGCCTTGTTGGCCTCGGCCATGCGGTGGACGTTCTCGCGGGTGGTCATGGCCGTACCCTCGCCCCGGTAGGCGGCCATCAGTTCGTTCGCCAGGCGAATGTGAGTCGGCTGGCCTTTCCCGCTTCGGACGGCATCGCGGACCCACCGGATGGCCAGCGACATTTGCCGCCGGTTGTTGACCTGCATCGGCACTTGGTAGGTCGCACCGCCGACGCGCTTGCTTCGGACCTCGATCAGCGGCTTGACGTTATCGATGGCCTTGGTGAAGACCTCCAGGGGCGGAGCGTCCTTGACCTTCTTGGCGAGGATGTCCATCGCGCCGTAGACCAGCCGCTGGGCGGCAACCTTCTTGCCGTCCCACATGAAGCAGTTGATGAACTTGCTTACCAGCCTGCTGTTGTATTGCGGGTCCGGCTTCAACTGCGCCGACGATGCCGTGAATCTCTTGTATGCCATCTGCCTGTTCCGCTAACGCTTGGTGAATGCGTGCCTTCTGTTCGCCCGGCGCTACTTGGGCCGTTTGGCGCCGTACTTGCTCCGGCCCTGCCTGCGGGCCTCGACACCCAGGGAGTCCAGCGTGCCCCGGATGATGTGGTAGCGAACGCCGGGCAGGTCGCGAACCCGGCCGCCCCGCACCAGCACGATACTGTGCTCCTGGAGGTTGTGGTCGATGCCGGGAATGTAGGCCGTCACTTCCTTGCCGTTGCTCAGCCGCACCCTCGCGACCTTCCGCAGCGCGGAGTTGGGCTTCTTCGGCGTGACCGTCTTGACCAGAAGGCACACGCCCCGCTTCTGCGGGCAGCGCTCCAGGGCCACGTTCTTCTTCTTGCTCTTCTGGACCTTCCGCGCCTTGCGGACCAGTTGGTTGATCGTCGGCATCCGTTATGACCTTCTCGCTACGCTCGCGCCGGTGCGCCGAGCTGTTTCCCACGCCTCAGTGTCAGTTCTGACCCGTCAGGGCCTGCTGGACGGCCTGGGTGATCTGTGCCTCGGTGAGCGCTTCGGCTTCCGCCATCGCCATCAGGTCCAGCTCGACCAGCTTCTTGATCTTCATGTCCAGATACGGCTTGAAGCTCGTCCCGGCCGGGATCAGGTGACCCAGGATCACGTTCTCCTTCAGGCCGCGGAGCTCGTCCACCTTGCCCGCCAGCGAGGCCTCCGTGAAGACCTTCGTGCTTTCCTGGAAGCTCGCGGCCGACAGGAAGCTTTCCGACTGGAGCGAGGCCTTGGTGATGCCCAGCAGCAGCGTCTTGGCCGTGCCGGGCTTGGGCCGCCGGGTCTTGGCCGGCGTCCCGCCGGTCGCCTCGGCATCCATATTGGCCTGCTCAATCTTCTCCCGCAGGGCGATCTCGCCCTTTACGTAGGGCGTGTCGCCGCCGTCGATGACCTTCATCGATTTTGCAAGCCGTTCATTCTCGCCACGGAAGCGGAACTTGTCAACCACCTCTCCGGGCAAAAGGTCGGTGTCGCCGACCGATTCGACCCGGACCTTCCGGAGCATCTGCGTCAGGATGACTTCCATGTGCTTGTCGTTGATGCTCTGGCCCTGGCCCCGGTAGACGGCCTGGATCTCCGCCAACAGGTACTGCTGGAGGGCCTCCTCGCCGCGGATGGCGAGGATGTTGTGCGGCACGAGGGGGCCTTCGGTCAGGCGGTCGCCGGCCTCGACGTAGTCGCCCGTGTGCACCAGCAGGTGCTGATCGTGCGGGACGTGGTGCTCGCGCTCCATCCCCGACTCGCTGCGGACGACGATCGTCATCTTGCCGCGGCGCTTGTCGGTCCGCAGTTCCACGCGCCCGGAGATTTCGGCCATCGCCGCCGGGTCCTTGGGGCGGCGGGCCTCGAAGATCTCCGTCACGCGGGGCAGGCCGCCGGTGATGTCCTGCGTGCCGGTCATTTCCCGCGGCTGGCGGGCCAGCAGCATGCCGGGCACGACGGACTGGCCTTCCTCGACCTCGATGCGGGCCTTGGCGGGCAGGTAGTGGAAGTCGAGGATTTTCCCGGCCTTGTCCTCGATGACGATCCGCGGGTGCTTCTCGCCCTTGTGCTCGATGACGACGTAGCGCCCGGTGCCGCGGCGGGCGTCGGCCTCCACGCGGACGGTCTCGCCTTCCTCGATGTCCTGGAACCGCACGAGGCCGGAGGCCTCGGCCAGGATCGGCACGCGGTGCGGGTCCCACCAGGCCAGGCGCTGCCCGGCCCTGATCTTCTGCTCGTCGGCGACCACGATGTGCCCACCGTACTGGACGGGGTACTTCTCCAGCTCGCGCCCTTTCTCGTCCAGGATGGCGATCTCGCCGTTGCGCTTCAGCGCCACCCAGGACTCCTCGCCCGCGGCGCCCCGGCCGCGCTTCGGCGTGGTGTCCGCCTCGCTGCCCGGGTCCCGCACGGCGTTGAGCTCCCGGTACTTCACCGTGCCGCCCACGGACGCGATCGTCTCGGACTCCACCACCGCGCGGGTCGCCACGCCGCCGGTGTGGAACGTCCGCATCGTGAGCTGCGTGCCCGGCTCGCCGATCGACTGGGCCGCGATGATCCCGGTGGCCATGCCTTCCTCCACCAGTTTGCCCGTGGACATGTCCCACCCATAGCAGCGGGCGCAGACGCCCAGCGGGCTCTCGCAGGTCATCGGGCTGCGGACGCGGATGGTCTCCAGCCCGAGGTCCTCGATCTTGCGGGCCATCGTGGAGGTGATGACCTGGTTCTCGCGGACGATCATCTCGTCGGTGACGGGGTTGACGATGTTCTCCCGCGCGACCCGCCCGACGACCACGTCCCGCAGGGGCACGTCGATCTGCTCGCCCTTGTAGGTGGCGCTCTTGGTGATGCCCTTCAGCGTGCCGCAGTTCAACTCGTTGACGATCACGTTCTGGGCCACGTCGGCCAGCTTGCGGGTCAGGTAGCCCGAGTCGGCCGTCTTCAGGGCCGTGTCCGCCAGGCCCTTCCGCGCGCCGTGGGTGCTGGAGAAATACTCCAGCACGGTCAGGCCCTCGCGGAAGTTGGCCTTGATGGGCGTCTCGATGATCTCGCCGGACGGCTTGCTCATCAGGCCTCTCATCCCGGCGAGTTGGCGGATCTGGTCGATGTTGCCGCGGGCGCCGCTGTCCAGCATCAGCCAGACGGGGTTGAGGTAGTTGGGGTCGTCGGGATGCCGGTCGCGCTCCAGGTCGGCCAGGAGGCCCTTGGTGAGCTCCTCGCGGGCGTGGACCCAGACGTCGACGATCTGGTTGTACCGCTCGCCCTCGGTGATCGCGTCGCTCTGGAAGTCCTTCTCGATCTGGTCGACGCGCTGCTGGGCGCGGCGGAGGATCTCCGGCTTGCAGTCGGGGATGCGGGCGTCGGTGATGCCGAACGACAGCCCCGCCAGCGTGGAGTACTTGAAGCCCAGCTCCTTGATCTGGTCCAGCAACTCCAGCGTGGCCCCCTTGCCGAGCGTCTCGTAGCAGTCGCTGATGACGCGCCCTTCGCCCTTGTTGCCCAACGGGTAGTTGTAGAACGGCATGCCCTCGGGAAGGATGTCGTTCAGCACGCACCGGCCGGGGGTCGTGAGGATGCGGCCCTTCTCGGCCACGTAGCGATGGGTGCCCTCGACGACCTCCATGTCCTTCGGCACGCGGAGGATGATCTTGGCGTGGGCGCCGATCAGCCCCAACTCGTAGCCGGTCATCGCCTGGTGGGCGTCGCTGAAGACCGGGTAGCTCTCGCCGCCTTCGTACTTGACCTTCTGGACGTGGTCCTGGACGTACTCGCTGCCGTGGTCGCTGGTGAGGTAGTAGATGCCCAGGACGATGTCCTGCGAGGGCGACATGATCGGCGCGCCGCTGGCGGGCGAGAAGATGTTGTTCGTCGCGAGCATCAGGATGTGGGCCTCGGCCTGCGCCTCGATGGACAGGGGCAGGTGGACGGCCATCTGGTCCCCGTCGAAGTCCGCGTTGAAGCCCTTGCAGACCAGCGGGTGGATCTTGATGGCGTTGCCTTCCACCAGGACCGGCTCGAAGGCCTGGATGCCCATCCGGTGCAGGGTCGGGGCGCGGTTCAGGAGCACCGGGTGCTGGTAGATGACCTCCTCCAGCACGTCCCAGATCTCCTGGTCGCGGCGCTCCAGCATGCGCTTGGCGGACTTGATCGTGTCGGCCAGGCCGCGGTCCTTCAGCTTGCGGATGATGAACGGCTGGTAGAGCTCCAGGGCGATCTTCTTCGGCAGGCCGCACTGGTGCAGGTGCAGCTCCGGGCCGATGACGATCACCGACCGGGCGGAGTAGTCCACCCGCTTGCCGAGCAGGTTCTCGCGGAAGCGCCCCTGCTTGCCCTTGATCATGTCGGTGAGGCTCTTGAGGGGGCGGTTGGCCGTGCCCTGGACGGGCCGGCGGCAACGGGCGTTGTCGAACAGGGCGTCGACGGCCTGCTGGAGCATGCGCTTCTCGTTGCGGATGATGACCTCGGGGGCGTTGAGGTCCATCAGTTTCTTGAGGCGGTTGTTGCGGTTGATGATCCGCCGGTAGAGGTCGTTCAGGTCGCTGGTGGCGAAGTTGCCGCTCTCCAGCAGGACCAGCGGGCGGAGGTCCGGGGGGATCACGGGGATCACGTCCATGACCATCCACTCGGGGCGGTTGCCCGAGGTGCGGATGTTCTCCACCAGCTTCAGTCGCTTGGTGAGGTCCTTGATCTTCTGCTTGCTGGAGGTCTTCTTGAGGCCCTCGCGCAGGTCGTTGGCCACCTCCGGGAGGTCCAGCTTCTCCAGCAGCGCCCGGATCGCCTCGGCGCCCATGTGGGCCTTGAAGTCCTCCCCGTACTTCTCGTAGGCCGAGCGGTACTCGTCCTCGCTGAGGATCTGCTTGTGCTTCAGCGGCGTCTGCCCGGGGTCGGTGACCGCGTAGTCCTGGAAGAGGATGACCTTCTCCAGGTCGGAGGTCTTCATGTCCAGGAGCGTCCCGAGGCGGCTGGGCAGGGCCTTGAAGAACCAGATGTGCACGACGGGGGCGGCCAGGTTGATGTGCCCCATCCGCTTCCGCCGCACGCGAGAGTGGGTGACCTTCACGCCGCAGCGGTCGCAGATGATCCCCTTGTGCTTCGTGCCCTTGTACTTGCCGCAGGCGCACTCCCAGTCTCGCTCCGGGCCGAAGATCCGCTCGCAGAACAGCCCGTCCTTCTCCGGCCGGTAGGTCCGGTAGTTGATGGTCTCGGGCTTCTTGACCTCCCCGAACGACCAACTGCGGATGTCGTTGGGGCTGGCAAGCTGGATCTTCACCGAGCCGTAATCGTTGATCCGATCGTATACGCTCTCAGCCATGCCTTTTCGCTCCTGGTGGAGTTACAGACGACCGGTCATCTCGCCGTGCATTCCCATCACGTAAGACCTGTGTCGCCGGAGCGAACAGGCCCCCGTGGCTTTCCGGAACGTCCCGCAATCCCAGCTCATATCAGCCGCTTCTTCTCGAGCTGGATGTTCAGGCCCAGGCCCCGCAGCTCGTTGCACAGCACGTCGAAGCTGACGGGCGTGCCGGCCTCCAGGGCGTTGGTGCCCTTGACCATGGACTCGTAGATCTTGGTGCGGCCCTCGACGTCGTCGCTCTTGACGGTCAGCAGCTCCTGGAGGGTGTAGCTGGCGCCGTAGGCCTCCAGGCCCCAGACCTCCATCTCGCCGAACCGCTGCCCGCCCGTTCGGGCCTTGCCGCCCAGCGGCTGCTGGGTGATCAGCGAGTAGGGCCCGGTGGCCCGGGCGTGGATCTTCTCGTCGACGAGGTGGTGGAGCTTGTTCATGTAGATGAAGCCGACGGTGACCTTCTGCTCGAACGGCTCGCCCGTCCGCCCGTCGTGGACGCGGATCTTGCCGTCCTCGGGCATCTCCACGAGCAGTTCGCCCGTGTCCCCGGCGGCCTGGACGACGCCGATGTCCTCCCGCCGACGACCGACGTGCTCGTTGGCCTCGCGGAGGCACTGGACGATCTCGCCCTCGGTCGCCCCGTCGAAGACCGGGGTGACGGCCTTGAAGCCCAGCACCGCCGCCGCCCAGCCCAGGTGGGTCTCGAGGATCTGCCCGAGATTCATTCGCCCCGGCACGCCGAGGGGGTTCAGGACGATGTCGACGGGCGTGCCGTCGGCCAGGAAGGGCATGTCCTCGGCCGGCAGGATGCGGGCGATGACGCCCTTGTTGCCGTGCCGCCCGGCCATCTTGTCGCCCACGCCCAGCTTCCGCTTGGTCGCCACGCGGACCTTGACCATCTCGAGCACGCCGCTGGGCAGCTCGTCGCCGCGCTTCATGTGCTCCAGTCGGCGACGCATCTCCTTCTGGATCTCGATGATTCGCGGCCAGTAGCGCCCGTGGACCGCCTCCGCCTGCTGCCGGACGGCGGCCTTGGCGGTCTTGATCCACTTGGGCGTGAAGTTCTCGATCTGCTCCAGGATGACGCCGTCGATGTCGCTCTGCCCGACCTTCTGCCGGGTGGAGGGGTCGATCATCGGCGAGCCGAGGACCTGGGCGACTTCCTCGGTCATCAGGCGGAAGACCTTCACCATCCGGGCTTCCATCTGCTTCTGGAAGTCCTTCATCTCCCGGTTGAGGGCCTTCTTCTGCTCGTCGGTCATGTGCATCCGGCGGCTGAAGCGGCGGGTCGCCACGACCACGCCCTCTTCCCCGGCCGGCAACTCGAGGCTGTCGTTCTTGACGTCCTCGCCGGCCCGGCCGAAGATCGCGTGAAGCAGCTTCTCCTCCGGGCTCAACTCGCTCTTGGACTTCGGGGAGACCTTGCCGGCCAGAATGTCGCCCGGCTCGACCCGCGTGCCCACGCAGACCACGCCCTCGGCGTCCAGGTTCCGCAGGGCCTTCTCCGAGACGTTGGGGATGTCCCGCGTGAACTCCTCGCGGCCGAGCTTGGTCTCGCGGATCTCCACCTCGTACTCTTCCAGGTGGATCGACGTGAAGGTGTCGGCCTTGACCAGGTCCTGGCTGATCAGGATGGCGTCCTCGAAGTTGAAGCCGTCGAACGGCATGAAGCCGACCAGGAGGTTCCGCCCCAGCGCCAGCTCGCCGTGGTCGCAGCCGGAGCCGTCGGCGATGATCTGCCCGGCCTTGACGCGCTGGCCCTCGCGGACGATGGGCTTCTGGTTCAGGCAGGTCCGCTCGTTGAGCTTGGCGAACTTGCGGAGCTCGTACTCATCCGCGTTGTCGATGACGATCGTGTTGCCGTCGACGTTGGTGACGATCCCGCCCTTGCGGGCCTTGATCACCATGCCGGAGTTCTCCACCACCGCCTTCTCCATGCCGGTGGCGACGACCGGCGCCTCGGTGCGGATCAGCGGGACGGCCTGCCGCTGCATGTTCGAGCCCATCAGGGCGCGGTTGGCGTCGTCGTGCTCCAGGAACGGGATCAGCGCCGCCGAGACGCCGACGGTCTGCTTCGGGGAGATGTCGACGTACTGCACATCCTCGCCGGCCGAGAGGCTCAACTCGCCCTTGACCCGCGCCAGGACGTTGTCCTTCGGCAGGCGGGCCTTCTTGTCGTCGTGCTCCAGGGCGTTGGGCGGGGCGAGGGTGGCCTCCATCTCCTCGTCGGCCCGGAGGTAGATGATCTTGCCGGTCACCTCGCTTTTCTTGACCTGGCGGTACGGCGTGATCAGGAAGCCATACTCGTCGACGCCGGCGTAGATGCCCAGCGAGCTGATCAGGCCGATGTTGTTGCCCTCGGGCGTCTCGATGGGGCAGATCCGCCCGTAGTGGCTGATGTGCACGTCGCGGACCTCGAAGCCCGCCCGCTTGCGGTTCAGCCCGCCGGGGCCCAGGGCGCTCAGCCGCCGCTCGTGCGTGAGCTGGCTGAGCGGGTTCTGCGTGTCGACGACCTGGCTCAGCTCGCCCCGGCCGAAGAAGTAGTCGATGCTGGAGGAGATGCTCTTGGAGTTCACCAGCTCGGCGATCTTCGTCAGCTCGTCGGGGTTCTTCAGGCTCATCCGCTCCTGGACCGTCCGGCGGAGCTTCAGGAAGCCCTTCCGCAGCTCGTCGGTGGCCAGCTCGTCGATCGTCCGCAGCCGGCGGTTGCCGAGGTGGTCGATGTCGTCCACCACGCCCTCCCCGGCCCGCAGGTTGAGGATGTACTTCAGCGTGTTGACGAAGTCCTCCGGGCGGAGGCACATGTCGGCCTCGTCGATGTCCTGGTGGAACTTGCGGTTGATGCGGAACCGCCCCACCTTGCCCAGGCGGTAGCGGTTGTCATCGTAGAACTTCTCCTTGAAGAGCGTCTTGGCCTTGTCGAGCTGGGGCGGGTTGCCCGGGCGGAGGCGCATGTAGATCCGCAGCAGGGCGTTCTCATGGCTCTCGGAGGCGTCCTCCATGAGCGTGTTGAGGATCAGGGGGTCGGCGACCCGCTCGACGACCTCCAGCTTCTTGGTGGGCGAGGAGACGATCCGCGTGAGGGCCTCGCCGATCTGCCCGCCGGCGGGGAGGACCTCCTCGCCGCTGTCGGGGTCGACGAAGGGCTCGACGACGTACATCGTGACCCGCAGCTTCTCGACCGGCAGGACCTTGGTGCGGTAGAACTCGCGGATGATGTCGGCGTCGGAGTTGTACTTGGGGTCCATCGACCGCAGGAACATCGTCGCGGGGATCTTGCTGGACTGGTCGATGCGGATCGTCAGGGCGTCCTTCTTGGTGACGGACATCTCGATCCAGCTTCCGCGCTCGGGGATGATCCGCGCCCCGTGGAGCGGGCGGTCGGACTCCTGCATCTCGACGGTGAAGTCCACGCCGGGGGAGCGGTGGAGCTGGCTGACGATCACGCGCTCGGCGCCGTTGATGATGAACTCCCCCCCACCGATCATGATCGGCACCTCGCCGACGTAGATGCTCTCCTCCAGGACGTCCTTCTTGTCCTTGCGGCTGAGCCGGCAGCGGATGCGGAAGGGCATGCCGTAGGTCATGCGGAGGTCGCGGCACTCCTGGGGGGCGTAGCGCGGCTCGCCCAGCTCGTAATGGACGTAGTCCAGCGTGATCTGCCCGTCGTAGCTGATGATCGGGAAGATCTCCCTCAGGAGCCCTTCGAGCCCCTCGCACTGGCGCTGGGCCGGGTCGATGCCCTGCTGGAGGAACCGTTCGTAGCTGGACAACTGGATGTCGATCAGGTTCGGCACGGGGGCGGCGTCGCCGACCTTCGAGAAGTCCCGCACCTTCTCCATCGATAGCTGTCGCATCGCAGTGACCTCGTTGGCAGTACCTTCGAATCTCGCCGACCGGCGTCGCGCCGGCCGGCCGCTTGCACGCCGGGAGGGCCTACTTGACCTCGACGGTCGCGCCGGCCTCTTCCAGGGCCTTCTGGGCGGCCTCGGCGTCTTCCTTGCTGACGCCTTCCTTGACCGGCTTGGGGGCGCCCTCGACGAGGTCCTTTGCTTCCTTCAGCCCCAGGCTCGTCAGCGCACGGACCGCCTTGATGACCTGGATCTTCTTGTCGCCAATGTCCTTGAGGATCACGTCAAAGGCGGTCTGCTCGACCTCTTCGGCGGCCTCGGCGGCAGCCGGGCCGGCCATCATCACCGCGCCGCCCGCGGCCGGCTCGATGCCGTATGCGTCCTTCAGGTAGTCCTTCAGGTCGACGGCCTGCTTCAGGGTCAACTTGGCGATCTGGTCGCCCAAGGCCTTGATCTCGGCGGAAAATTCCTTCGTCGCAGCAGCTTCTTCAGACATTTGTCCCGTACCTTCATTCTATGCACGATGCATGTATTCAGACCGGCCTGATAGGCGAAGACCCCTCTGGTCCTCATTTAAGCCCACGGCGGGACCCAATCCGCAGCCGGCAGGTGGTTGTCGATGATCGGCGGCGCCGTCCGCTCAGGCGGCCTCGGCGTCCGGTGCGCCGCCTTGCTTTTCCTCGATGGTTTTCAGCACGCCGGCGATCTGGGAGGCCGGCCCCAGCAGGCAGGCCAACAGGTTCCCCCCGGCCGAGAGGACGCAGCCCAGGACCTGCGCGACCGCCTCGTCGCGCGTGGGGTACTTGCTGAGGGCGTCGATCTCGTCGGCGCCGAACTTCTGCCCGTCCATGTAGGCCGCCTTCACCGTCAGGTTGGGCGTTGCCTTATGAATGTCCAGCAGTTCCCGGACGATCGTGACGATCCCGACCTCCTCGGCGTCGGTGCCGTACGCCACGGCCGACGGGCCGACCAGCAGGTCGCCGGCCTCCTTGATGCCGACGTCCTCGAAGGCCTGTCGGGCCAGGGAGTTCTTGACCACCGTCACCCGGATGCTCTTCTCGTGCAGGCGCGTGCGAATGGCGTTGGTTTCGTTGGCGTCCACGCCCGCCAGGGCGACCACCGCCAGTTCCCTGACGCCCTCAAACCGCCGCGCCAACTCCTCGCGGACCAGTTTCTTGACCGGTTTGCTCATGAGACACCTTCGCGGCTAGGACAGGTCCACCAGGACCGCCGGGGACATCGTCGCCGCAATGCAGACTTTCCGAATGTATGCGCCCTTGGCCGATGCGGGGCGAAGCCTCTTGATGTGATCGAACGCCGCGCGGACATTGCCGACCAGCTTGTCCGGCTCGAAGCTCAGCTTGCCCACCGGCAGGTGGATGTTCCCGCCGTCGTCGTTGCGGTACTCGACCTTGCCCGCGGAGTACTCTCGCACGGCCGTCTCGACGTCCTCGACCACCGTCCCCGACTTCGGCGAGGGCATCTTGCCCTGCGGGCCGAGGATCCGCCCCAGGCGCGAAACGCTCCGCATCATCTTCGGCTTGGAGACGGCCACGTCGAAGTCCATCCAGCCGTCCTGGATCTTCTGGATCAGTTCGTCGGCCCCGGCCTCGACGGCGCCGGCGGCCTTGGCCTTCTCGGCGTCCTCGCCTTCGCAGAACGCGATGACCCGCCGGGTCTTGCCGATGCCGTGGGGCAGCGAGAAGCTCCCGCGCAGGGCCTGGTCGGCCTGGCGGGGGTCGATGCCCAGGTGCATCGTCAGCTCAATGGTCGGATCGCACTTCTCGGGCTTGAACTCCTGGACGATCCGGACCGCCTCTTCCAGGGCCACGGGGCCCTTGGGCACCTTCTCGAGCCACTGGCGATACCGTTTGCCGTGTCTTGCTTTTGCCATTGCCTCACCTGTGTCGTCCGCGGTGGACTCCCACGTCTTGCCGGGCCCGTGGTCAGCCTTTCCCAATCGTGCTCGTACTCGTTCTCGTTCTCGTTGTCGGTCTCGATCTCGTGCTCGTCCGTTTGCGCCTGTATCCCTTTGTCCGTGGTCATTTTGCCGATCCCGCGGGGGCTGGATCGGCAACGCGCGGAGCCCTTCGACGAGCTCAGGGCAGGCAAGCTCCGCCGCGAAACGGGCAATGCCAGGTATCTAACTACTTACGGCGCCTACCGCTGCACCGTGATGCCCATGCTTCGGGCCGTGCCCTCGACGATCCGACAGGCGGCGTCGAGGTCCCGTGCGTTCAGGTCGGCGATCTTGGTCTCGGCGATCTTCCGGACCTGCTCGGGCGTGACGGTGCCGACCTTCTCCTTGTTGGGCACGCCGGAGCCCTTGGCGATCTGGGCGGCTTCTTTCAGCAGCGAGGCCGCGGGCGGGCTCTTGGTGATGAACGTGAAGGTCCGGTCGCCGTAGACGGTGATCTCCACGGGGATCGGCGTGCCGTTGTATTCCTTCGTCCGCTCGTTGAACTGCGAGACGAACTGGCCGATGTTGACGTTGTGCTGGCCCAGCGCCGGGCCGATCGGGGGCGCGGGCGTGGCCTGCCCGCCGGCCGCCTGCAACTTGATCTTCGTTACAATTAACTTGGCCATGTTCTGCTGCCTTCGTGAGTTCCGCCGGCGGGCCTGCCGCCCACCCCTCTGGGCCGCAGGCCGGCTGAGCCGTGCCGTCGATGTCG
>Ga0307380_10003185_pt1 | contig 22846 bp, 18 predicted proteins | sample UN3MG_FD_202239 | JGI IMG/M metagenome (GOLD analysis project Ga0307380, IMG submission 202239) | Soil microbial communities from Risofladan, Vaasa, Finland - UN-3 | ecosystem: Environmental > Terrestrial > Soil > Coastal area > Acid sulfate soil | place: Finland: Risofladan, Vaasa | collected... | reverse complement strand
GCGTCGCTACGAGACCGAGACGCTCGACCTGGCGTGCCCCGGCTGCGGCGGGTATGATGTCGAAGTGACCGGCGGGCGCGACCTGAGGCTCGAGTCCCTCGAAATCCAGGTCGCACCAGGCGACTCGACCGGGCGAGAAGACGATGGCGAAACGCATCCCGCTTGAAAAAAAGGTCCTGTCGGAGAACGATCGGCTGGCATCCGAATTGGCCGAACGGTTTGCCGCGGCGCGCGTGCTCGCCGTCAACCTCCTCTCCAGCCCGGGCGCAGGGAAGACCAGTCTCCTGGAAGAGACGGCACGCCGGCTGGGGACGGAACTCCGCCTGGCGGCCGTCGAGGGCGACCTTGCCACCGACCGCGACGCCCGGCGCCTTCGCGCCGCGGGCCTCCCCACCCGCCAGATCAACACCGGTCGCGGGTGCCATCTGAGCGCCCGCCAGGTCGCCGACGCCCTCAGCGACTTTGACGGCGACGGCCGGCCCCTCGACCTGGAGGCCCTCGACATCCTCTTCATCGAGAACGTGGGGAACCTGGTCTGCCCGGCCCAGTTTCATCTGGGGGAGCGGCAGCGAGTGGTTGTCTCGAGCACCCCCGAAGGCGATGACAAGCCCCTGAAGTACCCCGTGGCGTTCGAGTCGGCTGACTGCGTGGTTCTCAACAAGGTGGACCTGCTGGAGGCGACTCTCTTTTCGTGCGAGGCCTTTCGGCGGTACGTCCGGGGACTCGCGCCCCGGGCGCCTATCCTGGAACTTTCGTGCCGCACCGGCGCGGGGCTGGACGCCTGGCTCAATTGGCTCCGCGAGGAGCGCCAAGCCGCCCGCAAGGGGCGAGGCCTCGCCGATTCCATTTGAGCGTGCGGCCGATGTCCGGTATAATGGGCCTGTCCAGTCAGGAGAGTGTTCCATGGAATCGCTGGCCTTTGGGATGCCTGGTCCCTTGGAGATTATTATTATCCTGGTGGTGGCGCTGTTGCTGTTCGGGCGTCGCCTGCCGGAGGTCGGACGGAGCCTCGGCCGCGGCATCGTCGAGTTCAAGAAGGGCCTTCGCGGCATGGAGGACGAGGTCAACAAGGCGGGCGAGGACGACAAGTCCGATCCCAAGCCGCCGACCCAAGGGTGAGTGTTTCAGACAAGTTCTGCGCGGCGGGTCGGAGCCTGCCCCGAGCGAAGTCGAGGGGCACCCGCCGCGCACGATTGTAGCGTGTGGACGGTGATCTCCGGCCGACACGCAAAACGCACCCGCAACCACCAACCCAGACCGCGATTGATGTAGAGCCACGTTCCGCCGACCCGGTGTAGTCCTTCGTAGCGCTCCCGGTGCCGCACCGGCAGGATCGGAGGCCCCAGGAGCGGAATCTGAACCTGTCCGCCGTGCGTATGTCCTGCCAGGGCCGCCCCGCATCCTGCGGCATCGAGGTCTTCGGCGGCGTCGGGGTTGTGGCAGAGGACGATGTTGGCGGCGCCCTGCGGCACGTCGCGCATCGCGCGGACCGGGTCGCTGCGCCCGGCCCAGAGGTCGTCGGTGCCCGCGATCCAGAGGTCCTCGCTGCCGCGCGCGAGGCGCACGGCTTCGTTCCGCAGGACCCGTACGCCCGCGCTCTCGAGGTCGCGCGCGACGCTTCGCAGGCGGGCCAGTTCGGGCGGCGTCGGCCGGACGATCCCGTAGTCGTGGTTCCCCAGGCACGCGAAGATGCCGAACGGCGGCGCGAGCCCCGCAAAAAGCCCCGCCGCCGCCGACCCGAATCGCGGGTCCGCGTCCGAGACGAAATCGCCCGTCACGGCCAGAAGGTCCGGCGCGAGGTCCGCCACGCGCTGCATGCACCGCGCCAGGTACTCCAGTGGCACGCTCCGGCCGTGGTGCAGGTCGGCGATGTGAACGACGCGCAGGCCCTCCCATGCGGGCGGCAGGTTGGGCACCGGAAGGTCCTGCGAGACGACCTGGACCCACGTGGGCTCGATCCAGGCGGCGTAGGCTCCGGCGGCAGCCCCGGCGGCGGCGAGGCCCGCGCCGGTAGCCAGCCAACGCCGCCGTGTCATCCGCAACCGCCCCTCCGACTCTGGACGCTGCGCGGGCGTCGGCTCCGGAGCATCGTCCTGGGGGTCCATGCTGCGATTATAGCGGCCGCTCGGCCCGGGCGAAACAGTCGGTCCGCAGCCCTTGCAATCCCCGGCGTTCGCTGTACAATACGCCCCTTGCAAACGGGGGCAGGGGGCCGCCCCCCCGCGTGACGGCCCCGAATCGGAGGTGGCTTGTGGCTGAGGTCCTGAAGGAAGTGGAAAAGGCGTGCCGCGACGGTCGAGGCGAGGAGGCCGCCAGGCTTCTGGGCGGCGTCGCCAGCGATCAGACCGAAACGGCCGCGTACCAGTTCTGCCTGGGGTACGTCCGGGAGACGCGCGGCGAGTACGAGGGGGCGATCGAGGCCTACGAGCGCGCCCTCCAACTCGACGCGACCCACCGCGAGACGCTCTTCCGCCTGGCGTTCCTCTACGACATGCGCGGCGAGGAGAATCTGGCGATGGACTATTACAAGCAGTGCGTCCAGTCGCCGCCCATCCACGAAGGGGCCCTGGTGAACCTCGGCGTCTTGCATGAGGACATCGGGCGATACGACGAGGCCGTCGAGTGCTTCGAGCGCATCCTGGCCGTCAATCCCAACCACGCGCGGGCGCGCCTGTTCCTGCGCGATGCCAAGGCCTCCCAGGTCATGTATTATGACGAAGAGAACGAACGCCGACGCGACAAACGCAACCAGGTGCTCGAAATCCCCGTCACCGATTTTGAACTCTCGGTCCGCAGCCGAAACTGCCTCCGCAAGATGAACATTCGGTCGCTCGGCGACCTGATCCGCCACACCGAGCAGGAACTCCTCTCGTACAAAAACTTCGGCGAGACCAGCCTCCAGGAAATCAAGGAAATGCTGACCTCCAAGAACCTGTACCTGGGCATGGCGATGGAGGCGGCCGAGGCCGCCACCGCCGAAGGCATCGGCCTGCTGAGCCTGCGCCCCGCCGCCCCGCCGAGCCGCGAACGCGGACCGTCCGTCCTCCTGGAGGACCTCGAACTCAGCGCCCGCAGCCGAAAGGCCCTCGAACGCCTCGGCACGAAGACGCTCGGCGACATCAGCCAGTTGACCGAAGAGAAACTGCTCACCTGCAAGAACTTCGGCGAAACGAGCCTGAACGAGGTCAAACAGGCCCTCACCCGGTACAAGCTCACCCTCGCCGGGTAAGACGGGGCCCGGCGACGGCCTCGGCCTTCGTGGCCGGTCGCAGTGGACTCGGTTGGGCCCTGCTTGAAAAATCGCGCGGCGGCCTTCCTAGGCCGCCGCGAGCGCCACGGGTGGCTCCCAAGTCGGTGGCGGCCTGGGAAGGCCGCCACTCGAGAAACATTTTCAGACAGAGGATTGGTCGGACAGGCTCTTGGGCATGGCTCTTATGACCGAACCGGCGCTTCTGGTCCACGTCTGCTGCGCTTCCTGCCTGGCTGCCATCCTCGACCCGCTACGTGCCCTAGGATGCCCGACCGCTTTTTTCTACAATCCCAACATCCATCCCCTGTTGGAGTTTCGCCGCCGCCTCAAGGCCGTCCGGACGCTGGCCGACCGTAAGCGCCTGGACCTCCTTGCCGACGACCGCTACGACCTTCGAGAGTTCCTGCATGCCGTCCCCTGGGACCGGCCCGAGCGGTGTCCGGCGTGCTATCGGATGCGCCTGGAGGAGACGGCCCGCGTCGCTGCGGAGCGCGGCTTTGCGGCGATGACGACCACGCTGCTGGCCTCGACGCACCAGGACCACGATGCGGTCCGCTGCATCGGCGAAGAAGCCGCCCGGGCCAAGGGCCTCGCGTTTCATTACGAGGACTGGCGGCCGCTCGCAGCGCGCGGCCACGAGGAGGCCGCTCGCTCGAGCCTCTACCGCCAGCAGTACTGCGGCTGCATCTTCAGCGAAGAAGAGCGGTTCGCGCCGACCTCGGTGCATGTGTATCGCGGCGGCGGGCGCCGCGAGGCGCGGGGAGGTGCAAGGTGAGGCCGGAGGCTCGCGGCAGGCAGAGGGGTGCAGGGACGGTGCTGGCGGCGTCGGCGCTCGGCGTGGGCTTGGCCGCCCTCGTTCTGGCCGGTTGCTCGTGTGAGCGCCCGCAGCCACGCAAGGCGCCGCCGGTGTCGCCTCGACCGGTCCCCACCATCCGCGTCAAACTCGGTTCCGACGCCCCCGCCGTCACCCTTGCCGTGGACGGGCCGTACCGTCTGATGCGCGGTGAGGAGACCGTCGCCTCCGGGGACCGGCTCGAGTGGGCGCGGCTGGAGTTGCGCGGCGGGGAAATCGTCGCCGGTGCGACGTCGTTCGGCCCGCCGCCGCTCGAACTCCATCCGGCCCAGGACGGGACCGTTGCCGTCCGGTTCCCGGCGAACGGCAAGGAAGTCGAGCGGACGTACCGCGGCTTCGTTCGGCTGGTGGCGACGGCCGACGGGAAGTTGCAGACCATCAACGTCCTGCCGATGGAGGCGTACTTGGCGGGCGTGCTGCCGAATGAACTGTTCGGGCGTTGGCACGTGGAGACCTACAAGGCCCAGGCCGTCGCCGCACGCACCTACGCCCTCGCCGAACGCAACCGTCGCCTGAGCCGCGCCTTCGATGTCTATGATTCCCAGCAGAGCCAGGTTTACGGCGGCGAGGGGTCCGAGACGAGCAAGTCGAGGGAAGCGGTGGAGGCGACGTGCGGCGTGGTGGCGACGTGCCGCGACGCCGATGGGCGGGTGCGCCTTCTTCTGACGCAGTACCACTCGACGTGCGGCGGGGCGACGTGTCCGTCGGGGGCGGTGTTCGGCGGTTCGACGCCCGCGCCTCTGGCCGGCGTCCGGTGCCCGTATTGTCTGCGCTCGTCGAAGTTCCGCTGGACCGGCGTCGTGCTGACAAAAAAGGAAATCGGCGAGGCGCTGCGGTCGCGCGGCGTCCCGGCGCTGGCGCGCCTCAAGGACGTTGTGCGCGTGGAAGTGGCGGAAACGACCAGCGGCGGGCGCGCCACCCGCATCCGCGTCACCGACTCAGGCGGCGCCTCGCTCCTGGTGGACGCCAACTTCTGGCGCAGCGCCCTGGGCAGCCTGCGCGTCCCGAGCACGTGGTTCACCGTCCGCGACGAGGGTGACCGCATCGTCCTGGAGGACGGCCACGGGTTCGGCCACGGTGTGGGCCTCTGCCAATTTGGAGCGGAGTACCTGGCGTCGCACGGCATGACGGGCGAGCAGATTGTCCGGTTCTACTATCCCGGCGCCGTCCTGGTGCGGGCGTATTAGGTCCGTCCCAGTTGAACTTGTGGGTGCCATGCTTTCGCGCTGTTGCGAAAGCATGGTCGTTCGCGGGTCGGCGGGAACATGCTTTCGCAAGCGAAAGCATGGCACCCGCAGAGCAACATTGATGCCCCAACTGGACGGGGCACGGCGCTTCGGCTGAAGAGGATGCCGCGGGATGAACATGCCGAATGGCTTTGCGTGGGAGGTTCTGGCCGCGCCCGACGGCGACGGCGGTCCGCGCCTCGGCCGGTTGACCACACCGCATGGAACGGTCGAGACGCCGGCTTTCATCCCCGTCGGCACGAAAGGGACGGTCAAAGGCGTCCGCCCCGAGACGCTCCGCGAACTGGGCGTGCAGATCGTCCTTGCGAACACGTATCACCTGGCCCTCCGGCCGGGGGCCGAGGTCGTCCGCGACCTGGGCGGCCTCCATGCCCTGATGGGGTGGGACGGTCCCATCCTGACGGACAGCGGCGGGTTTCAGGTCTTCAGTCTGGCAAGGTTGCGGACGGTGACGGACGAGGGCGTCACGTTCCGCAATCACATTGACGGCGCGGAGATGACGCTGACGCCGGAATCGGCCACGGCCGTCCAGAACGCCCTCGGCGCCGACATTATCATGGCGCTGGACGAGTGCCCGCCGTATCCGTGTCCGCGCGCGGAGGTGGCCGAAGCCGTTCGCCGGACTCTTCTCTGGGCCGGGCGATGCCGCGAGGCGCACGGCGACGCGCGGCAGGCGCTCTGGGGCATTGTCCAGGGCGGGGTGGAGAAGGACCTGCGGCGCTTTTGCGCAGAGGAGTTGGCGGCGATGGAGTTTCCGGGGTACGCGATCGGCGGCGTGAGCGTCGGCGAAGGGCACGAGCGCCTGGTCGAGGCCGTCGAGTGGACGGCGCCTTTCCTGCCGGCCGACCGGCCGCGGTATCTGATGGGCGTCGGCCAGGTGCGCGACGTGGTGGCGGCGGTGGCGCGGGGCGTGGACCTGTTCGATTGCGTTCTGCCGACGCGGAACGGTCGGAATGCCTCGGCCTTTACGTTCGACGGGCCGATCCGGATTCGCAACGAGCGGTTCCGCACGGACCGCCGGCCGGTGGAGGAGGGGTGCGACTGCCCGGCCTGCCGGCAATTCAGCCGGGGGGCGCTGCGGCACCTGTTTGCGGCGGGGGAGATGCTTGGGCCGATTCTCCTTTCGATTCACAATCTGAGGTTCTACACACGGCTTTTCGGTCGGCTGCGCGAGGCGATTTCGGCCGGTCGCTTCGACGAGGTCTCCCGAGGTTTGCTTGACACCTGCGCCGGAAGCGAATAAAAGGGTTCCTTCCGGGTGTCGTTTTCTGTCTTTCGCGAGCCAGGGTACAGGAAAGGAACGCATTCGTGGAAACCTACGCACTGATTGCCGCAGAGTCGGCTGCACCATCGCCGTCGCCGGAACAGGCGCCGCCCGGCGGGAATTACAGCTTGCCTATCATGATGGTGCTGCTCTTCGGGGTGTTTTATCTTCTGGTCTGGCGCCCGCAGAGCAAGAAGCGCAAAGAGGAGCAGAAGAAGCGCGAGGAGATGCTCAAGAACCTCAAGAAGAACGACTATGTGGTGACGATCGGGGGCATCCACGGCATCGTCTCGACGGTGACCGAGGAGGAAGTGGTGCTGAAGGTGGACGAGAAGAGCGACGTCCGGATTCGCATGGCCCGCGAGGCCATCAACAAGGTCGTCGGGCCGGACGGCAAGGAAGAGGAAAAGAAGGACCGAGGTTCGGCCTAAGCGCTGTTTGAGAAATCGCGCGGCGGCCTTCCCAGGCCGCCGCGAACAGCACAGAAAGGCTTCGAAGCTGGTGGCGGCCTGGGAAGGCCGCCACCCGACAGGTGCGGGATATCTTGCTCCGGGGGTTCGGCGCGGCGCGTCACCCGCCAGCGAAATGGGGTCATCATGAACCGAGGCGTTTACGTCGTCAGTCTGGTTTTCATCGCGGTGGTGGTCGGCGTGCCGCTCATCGCGATTGGGCTCGACCCGCAGGGCTCGGTGCGGGACTTGTTTCGCCTGGGCATTGACCTGGAAGGCGGGACGAGCCTGATCTACGAACTTCGGCCTCCCTCGCCGGAGGCCTCGCCGCCCGACGCGACCCAGGCCAAACGCGTCATCATGGGCCGCATTGATCCTACCGGTACGCGCGGCTATGTGGTGCGCCCGATCGGGAAGCGGCGCCTCGAGATCATCCTTCCGGGTCGGCGGACGCAACTGCAGGTCGTCCGCGTCGAGCCGATTACCGAAGCCGACCTGCCCAAGCCGGGCGCTGAGGGGCCGGAGGAGTTGCAGCGGTTTGTGGGCGGGTCGCGGCTGGTCATCCGTCTGAAGCCCCCTCTTTACCTGGATGATGTCCGCAACCGGGTGGAGGAGGAGATCCGCCAGCGCATGCCGCTCGAGTCTCCCGCCTGGCGTGTCGTTGGCGTTGAGAAGGCGGGCGACCAGTATCAACAAATCGCCGTCTGGCTTGCGGTTTCCGCAGAAGGCAAGGAAGCCCTGGCGCAGTGGGAAGACCTGATTCAGAGGGCCCTCAGCACGCAGCGCGACGTCTCGCGCGTCAAGCGCCTGGTAAAGCAGGCGGGGTTCCTGGAGTTTCGCATCGTGGCCGACCGTGTCAAGGACCGCGACAAGGCCAATTTCGATCGCATCCAGCGCCTGAAGGAAGCCGGCAAGCCGCCCGACAGCCCGCGGTTCCGGTGGTACCCGATGCGCCGTGGATGGGAGTTGGCTGCCGACGGCGCGCTGGACGCGTGGAACTTTGTCTATGTCGTGGACCGCGAGACCAAGACGGTCGAGGTGCTGGTGGACGTGGGCGACGGGCAGGATGTGACCGGCTCGGACATGGCCCGCGCCCAGGCCGACAGCCAGGCCGGCGACCCGATCGTCAGTTTCAGCATGAAGCCCAAGGCCGAAGCGCGCTTCGCACGCCTGACGAAGAAGGAAAACTACCAGCGCGCCTTGGCCATCATTCTGGATGACGTGATCCAGTCGTCCCCGACGCTCGGAGGCCGCAGGTCCAAGGAAGAGTACCGGCCTCTCTCGAAGGGCGGCATCATCGAGGGCTACCGCAACAACCTCAACGAACGCGACGAGGTCGTCACGATCCTGAACTCCGGCCAGTTGGCCGCCAGCCTCGGCGACCCGATTACCGAGCGGACCGTCGGCCCGGAACTGGGCGAGGACAACATCCGCAAGGGCGTCAAGGCCCTCGCGGTCGGTCTGGCCCTGGTCCTGGTGTTCATGGCCGTCTATTACCTTTTCGCCGGGCTGGTCGCCGACCTGGCGCTCGCCCTGAACCTGGTGCTTATCATCTGCATCATGCAGTGGGTGGGCCAGGCGTGGACGTTGCCCGGCATCGCGGGCCTGATTCTGACGATCGGCATGAGCGTGGACGCCAACATCCTGATCTTCGAGCGCATCCGCGAGGAAAAAGGCCGCGAGGGCAGCCTTTCTCTCGCCCTGCGGCGGGCCTACAGCCGCGCCTTCCGCACCATCCTCGACGCCAACATCACCACGCTTATCCCGGCGTTCATTCTTCTGCTGCCGCAACTCTCCACCGAGGAGGTGAAGGGTTTCGCCATTGTCATTGTCGTCGGCATTCTGGTGAGCATGGGGACGGCGCTGATCATCACGCGGCTCATTTTCGAGACGGCGATCGGCACGGGCCTCGTCAAGCAGATGGCGATGCTCCAGATTTTCCGCACCCCGAACATCAATTGGATGCGCCTGGCGAAGCCGGCCATTGTCGTTTCCGGTGTCCTCGTCCTCGCGGGCGCCGTCGCTTTCTACAATCGCGGCGACGGGAAGTATGACATCGAGTTCACGGGCGGCACGCAGGTGGAACTGGCGCTCCAGGTCCCGGAGGGTCAGACGGACGTTTCCATCGAGGAGGTCCGCCGGCGTGTCACGGAGGCGCTCGGCCCCGGAGCCACGGTTCAGGAACTCCAGTATGAGCGCGCCACCATCGCCGCCGAAGAGGGCCAGGGCGCGCCGCGGCTGGACCGGTTCCTCGTCGCGCTCGCCACCGGTGTCAAGGTCAAGGCGGACGCCATCGACGCCAGATTTCTGGCGGTGGCCGAACACCGCGATCCCGAACACGCAGCCCGGCTGGCAGCGTTCAAGGATGCCCTGCTGCCTGAAACGCGGTTCGAAGTTACCATGCGGCCGGCGCTGAACTTGGCCGACGTCGAGGCGCGCCTGCGGGAGGAGATCGGCAGGGCTTATCCGGTCGAAGCGCCCCCCTGGTATGTGGTCGGCCAAGTGCCGGACGCTGAGCTTCAGTCGGCGGTTGACGTGTTGACCGAGGTGAAATGGATGGACGAGGAGAAGGTCGCGCGGTGGCGCGAAATGATCCAGCAGGGACTCTCCGCGGGTATCCAAGAGCACGTCAAGGGCCGCTTGACGACGGTTTTCGCAGACCTTCGGCCGGAGTCGCGGGCCGCCATGGCCGATGTCCAGGCCTCCGAGATCACGGAAGATTTGATCCGGTCGCGGCTGGTGGGTCCGGCGTCCGGGGCAGGGGGGGCGGCCGACGCCGGCGAAGGCGCCGCGGAGGCCACGTCCGTCCGCTACATCCCGCCGGCGTACCGCCAGTACCTCGGCAAGGTGCGCCTCGTGGCGAGGCTCGATCCGCCGCTGACGCTGCCGGAAGTTCGCCGGCGGTTGGACGTGTTTGTTCGCGACCGCTACCCGAGCCTGGTCAGCACGCTGCTGCGGGTGGACGGGAGCGAGCCGGCCGAGCGCCAGGGCGAATACCGCGCGTGCGAGATTTGGGTGGCTGCCGACTTTCAGGGCTCACGCGCCGACGTCGCGAACCCCGTGTTCTGGACCGATGTGGCGCGCCTGGCGCTGGGCGGCGAGGAGACATTTGCCTCGACGACGGCTTTTGAGCAGACCCTGGCGGAGGAGATGTGGCACAAGGCCGTCATCGCCATCGTCTTCTCGCTCATCGCCATCGTCCTCTACATGTGGTTCCGTTTTGCGAAGGCGGGGTACGGCGTGGCGGCCGTCGCCGCACTCGTCCACGACGTCTTCATCACCCTCGGCGCCGTGGCATGCAGCGCCGCCGTTGCCGCGTGGTGGACCGGCAACCCGCTCCTCATCACCGAGATGCGCATCAACCTGCCGATGGTCGGCGCGTTCCTGACGCTCATCGGCTACTCCGTGAACGACACCGTCGTCGTCTTCGACCGCATTCGGGAGAACCGCGGCAAATTCGGCGACCTCTCCGTGGACGTCACGAACCGCAGCATCAACCAGACGCTCACCCGCACCATCTGGACCAGCCTGACCACGCTCGTCGTCGTGGCGGTCCTCTACGTTCTCGGCGGGACGGCTTCGACCATCCACGGCTTCGCCTTCGTCTTGACCCTCGGTGTCCTGGTCGGGACGTATTCGTCCATCGCCATCGCCTCGCCGATCCTGGTCCTGCGGGGCTATCTGTTCAAGGTGTACGTCTGGACGTTCCCGATTCTGGGGGTTCTGCTGCTCGGTTACTACGCGGCGGTGTACCAGCCGGCGGCCGAGTTCTTCGGTTCGTGGGGCGGCTGGGCCTGGGCCGGCGGACAGGGGCTCTGGATCGTCCTGGCGACGTGGGCCTTGTGGGCGTACGCCTACGGCCGGCCGTGGGCCGTCCTCGAAAAGGCCCGGCCGGTAGCGGTCGTCATCGCCGGCCTGGCGGTCCTGGCGGCACCGGCGCTGGTGGTCTTCGCCCTGATAACGTTGGCGGCGCCGGCCGATCATGCGGCCTGGGCGGGACCTGCTGCCGTCCGGACCCTGACAATCATCCCGGCCGCCTACGCCTTGTACCGGCTCGTGTGGGGGAAACGGCCGGAAATACGGAAAAACTAATCCTGCAGCCCGCCGCTTTCCGATACACTGGGCGGGAGAAGGGGAACCGCGAAAAGAGTCGCGCCTTCCGGGGATTCTGATGCGTCTGGTCACGAAGGCGATTCTGCTTCTGTCGCTCATCGCGCTCGGCGTATTCGTCGTGTACCTTGCGGGCCTTCGCGGCGGGCTGCACCCCGGCCGCGACGCGCGCCCGCGCGTCGGGACGACCGAGCCCGCCGGCCGCCTTCTCGAGGACCAGATCTCCACCTATGAGCGGTGGCGCGACCGCCTGGCCGACGCGCGGCGCGAAGAGACCGCCGGCGGCGGACGGGCCGCCCCGCCGTCCCAGGAGCCGCCCAACCTCCATTCCAGCGCCCAGCAGGAAGGCACCGTCGTCGCCGTCCAGACCCAGACCCCCATCGTCGGGGCCGACCCGCCGGGCCCGACCCTGCGGCCGGACGGGATCCAGGGAACCGTTGTCACCGGCCGATGGCTCCCCGTGGCCGACGACCCGTCGCGGTCTCACGTCATCCGCGCCGGCGACACGCTGTACGGCATCGCGGTGGAGCGGTACGGCGACGCCTCCTATGTCCGCGTCATCGAGGCGGCCAATCCGGGACTGAATCCCCGGACCCTGAAGATCGGCGACCGCCTCGTCCTTCCCGACAAGCAGGAGGAACGGCCGAAGCCGGAAGCCAAGGCCGCGGATACCAAGGTGTACGTCGTCCGGAAGAACGACACGCTCATCGGCATTGCGCGGCGGTTCTACGGCGATGCAGCCATGTACAAGAATATCTACGAAGCCAACCGCGACGTACTCCCGTCGGTCAACGCCACGCTCTATGTCGGCCAACGCCTTCGCCTGCCGGAACGCGAGTAAACGCTTCGGTCCCGCGCGCCAGTCTCCCGGGCGCCTCTTGCCACCCTCGCCTTGACAGCCTTCCGACCGTGTGCGATGCTGCGCGGCGAAGCGGGGGAGGGAGCGCGGCGGATGGTTCCCGGCGAGCGGAAGAGCGAAGCGGCCGAGAACGTCCGTGTCGGGACGAGCGGTTGGTCGTACCCGGACTGGCAGGGCCGGTTCTATCCGGCGGAGAAACCGAGCTCCTTCGACGACCTCGCATACCTTGCCCGCTCCTTCGATTGCGTCGAGGTGAATTCATCGTTCTATCGGCCGCCGAACCCGCGCCACGCCGCCTCCTGGCTCCGCCGCACGCCGCCCTCCTTCGAGTTCGCCTTCAAACTCCACCAGCGCTTCACGCACGAGCGCCAGCGCCCCTGGACGCGCGACGAAGTGGACGAGTACAAGCGCGGCATCGAGCCGGTGCGCGAGGCCGGGCGGCTCGGAGCGATCCTGGTGCAGTTCCCCTGGTCCTTCCGCGCCGATGCCGACGCCTTCCGTCACCTGGAAACCGTCCGGCATGACTTCGGCGACCTGCCGCTCGTGGTGGAAGTGCGGCACGTGTCGTGGCTGGGCGAGGAGGCGCTCGCCGCCGTGCGCGACGGGGGCTTCGGCTTCGCCGACATTGACCAGCCCGCCGGCCGATCCGCCATCCCGCCGATGAGCCTGGTCACGGGGCCCGTCGGCTACGTCCGCCTTCACGGCCGGAACCGCGAGGCCTGGTTCTCGAAGGATGCCGACCGCGATTCGCGCTACGATTACCTCTACCGCGAGGAGGAATTGGAGGAATGGATCGGGCGTATCCACGAGATCGCCCGGGCAAGCGAACGCACGTACGTCTTCACGAACAATCACTATCGCGGCCAGGCGCCGGCCAACGCGCTCCAGATCCTGTCGAAGTTGCGCGGCCGGCGCGTGCCGGTTCCCATCGCGATGCTTGAGGCGTTTCCGTTCCTCCAGGCCATCGCCGCGGAGGGTCCGGCCCCCGGCGAACAGGGACGCCTGTTCTGATATGCAGCCCTGTTGCGGCGACGACGGCGCCGAAACCGAAAAGGTTTTTCGGGGTGGGCGCACGCCCCCTACGGATGAGGTTTGGGGAGGCGGATGCCCCCAGGATTTGGTTCAGCCCTGGCGGCGCTTGGTGGGCCGGCGGCGTCGGCCTTTCTGCGCATCGCGCTGGCGGCCGGCGGCGGCCTTGTCGGCGGCGGTGGCTTGTTCGCGGGCCTTCTTGCCCTTCCGCCGGAGTTCCGCGACCGAGCGGGTCCTCATCCGTGCCGCGCCTTGCCACTTCCACGTGCCGCGATACTCGCCGCGACGCTTCGCCGCCGCCAGACGCTGCTTCGCCTGGGGGATGGCCTTTCGGTACTGCGGCAGCCAACGGGCCTGGGCGACGAGCATCTCGTCGGTCATCTGCCAGACCTCTTCGGGGTCGCAGACGGCGCCGACGAGCGGGTCGTGCAGCACGGCCTGTTTCAGAAGCGTGACGTCGCCTGCGACAGCGGCCTGGACGGCCATGCGCTGGACGCTGATGCTCGCATTCAACGTGGCGGCGCAGGCGAGCGGCAGCGGGCCGACACGCGGAACGCTCACGCCGTTACGGTCCACATAGGCGGGCACCTCGACGATGCAGTCGTCCGGCAGGTTGGGGATACAGCCGTGGTTCTTCACGTTGAAGTGTCCACGATAGACGCGTCCGGTCTGGAGCGCCTCGATGATGTAACTGGCGTGTTCGGTGGACCGGGCCGCGGGCGTGATGGGCGGGTCCTTGTCCGCGAGCCATTTCGGGAAGTCCGTCTCGAACCAGTTTCGCCCTTCGGTGCAGACGCGCAGGTATCCGCCCGTTTCGCCGTTGATCCAACTCGACAGGTCGGCCCACTTGCGGATTTCCTTCGGGCGCTTGCGGTACCAGGGCAGGTACTCCGACAGGTGGCCGTTCGACTCGGTCGAGTAGTAGCCGAAGCGCCGCAGGACGTCGATGCGGACCTTTTCGGTCCTGGAATAGACGGGGTGGCGCTCAAAGGCTTCGAGGAGTTCCCGGCTCGTGACCAGGCGTCCCTTGTAGAGGATGCGGATGTACCAGGTCTGGTGGTTGATGCCGGCGCAGATGATGTCCACCTCGCGGCGGTCCTTGGCGCCCAGGACATGGGCGATCTGTTGCCAGCCGCCTTCGACGCCGTGGCACAGACCGATGGTATTCACCCGGCCGAAGTCCATCGCCGCCCACGTGTTTATGGCGTTGGGGTTGGCGTAGTTGAGGAACAAGGCGCCGGGGCGGGCGACCTCGCGGATGTCTCTGCAAAAGTCCAGGATGCAGGGGATGTTCCGCTGGCCGTACAGGATGCCGCCCGCGCACAGCGTGTCGCCGACGCACTGGTCCACGCCGTACTTCAGCGGCACCTCGATGTCGAGCCGGAACGCCTCCAGGCCGCCGATCCGGGTGCAGTTGATGACGTAATCGGCGCCTTCCAGGGCGCGCCGGCGCTGGAGCGTCGCCGTCAGACGCGCCGGCAGGCGGTTCGCCTTAAGGTCCTTGCGGCACAGTTGCGTGACCATGTCGAGGTTGTGGCGATTAATGTCGGTGAACGCAAAATCGGTGTCCGCCAGTTCCGGGATCGTGAGGATGTCGCGGAAGAGGTGGCGCGTAAAGCCGACGCTGCCTGCGCCGATGAAAGCTACCTTAATCATCCGGTCTGCTCCTTTTCCTTTTTTTGCCGGCGGCGGGTCGCGCTACGGGCGCTTGTGCTTCCTGGCCCACCGCGCTTTCAATCGCTTCATCTCGGCTGTGACGCGGACGCGCTTGCCGGGGCACTGGTTGCGGCGGTCGTAGAGCCAGTTGCCGAGGTTGTCTCGCAGGACGGGCATGCGCTTGGCCACCGGCGGCGGCGCCGCGACGCGCGTCGGCTTGGCCGCGTACCAATAGGCGACGCTCGACATCTCGTTCGCCAGGTGGTTGGCGTGCCCGTGCTCGATCGTGGCCTTGATTTCCTTTTGAAAGCGGACGGGGTTCTCCAGATGGAAAACGTAACTGGTCTGATAGCCCCTGGTGTTGGACTCGTGGATGGACGAGCCATTGCGCAGGAAGGCGTTCGGCTGCATGCCCCAGGCCTGGTTCAGATAGTCCTCGCTGCCGGTTCCGTGGAGGTCGGGCGGCCACTTGTATCCGTCCACCCAGATCATGTCGTCGCCTTCCCCCCACCACGTGCCCTGGAAGTTGGTGACGGAGAGGTTGCAGCCGATGTAGTGACCGCGACCTTTGGTCGCAAGGATAACGTAGTTATTGTCCCACGCGAGAGGGCCCTTGTTTACGGCGTTGGCCTCGGGGTGGTTGACGGTGATCTCGTGCGCCCATCCGCCGAACGGGTTCGCCCGTCGGAACTCCGCGTGGAAGTATCCGAGGTCGTCCGGCAGGGCGTCCACCCGCTCGTAGTCCACGTAGAAATACTGCCGGTGGTCCTCGCGGCCCTCGTTGACGAGTTCCACCAGGGCGCGCTTGCGGAACGGCATCGGCGCGTAGCAGTTCAGGGCGCAGCCTTGATTGAAATGGTTGTTCTGGTTCGTCGAGGCCGTGAAAAGAAACGATTGATACGAGTTGGCGATGCCGTGACCCAGGCCGAAGAAGTCGCCGAGCGGCACAAGGACGCTGGGGCTTGGGGCGTCGTCCCACGTGATTCGCAGGAGGCACTCGCGGTAGTGGCAGGCCTGCGTCATCCAGATGTGCCGGATGACGCCCGGACCGCGGAGGTCGGCCAGGACGGCCGTCTTGCCTGCGGGGATGGTCCAGGCATCGGCATTGCGGCCGGCCATGTCGTACGACGAACAGCGCGACGTCCTCCCGCAGGACAAGCGAGCGAGGTCCGCGAACATGAAGCACTTTCCTTTGTAAGGTCCGGTGCGTGCGGTTGGCGCGAGTCCCCGAACGAGGGCGGCGAGTCCCCGAACGAGGGCGGGAGTGTAGCGTGGCTGACCGCGGCCGTCAACCATTTTGCGTCGCCGGGCGGATGTTGAAACGGTTTGTCGCCGGTGCTATAAGGTGTACGTGTCCTCTCGAACCGGGCCGACATCCTCTTTCCGTACCCGTGGCGCGAGATTCGCGGCTACGCGGTGGAGCATCGTGCTTGCCGCGGCCGGAGACCACGCCGCTACGGACGCGCGGCGGGGGTCAGGACAACCCGGCAGTGATCAGCCGCCCGGCGGGGTCTCGGCGGCCTTGCGGTCGGCTTGGGCGGCGTCCCGAAGTTCGTCGAGGTATCGTTCCCACTCGTAGCGCATCCATTGGTCCGGCGGCGCCCCGCCCCGTGCCCTTGCCAGGTGGTGGACGGCGTTCCGCAGCCACTCGCGCTGATCCACATGGTTGCGCGGGAGTCGCGTCGCAGGCCCTTCCGGATGATAGCCCGCCTTGGCGAGCATCCCGGCCAGCCGATCCTGCACGAGTCGGTGAAACTCTTTCTCGAGTGCGTCGCGCTCCGCATCGGCCGTCCGGCGGAGGTCCGCAATCAACATGTCAGCCAAGGCGCGGACATCGCGGATGTTGCCGGCCGGGTTGCGGCTCTCCAGGGCGGCCCATAGGTCGAGCAAGGTTTCGATCTGGCCCCGCGTCAACCTGTAATGCCAGTACGACGACACCATCTGTAGCAATTGCGGCCGCAGCGCTGCCCGCGCGAGCCGCACCTGGACCCACGCCTTGGCCGCCTCGACGTTGGCGTCACGCTGGCGGTCGGCTTCCTCCTTCGGGAGCCTTGTGCCGATATCAATCCACTTCACCTCGGCCGGGTGGTAAAGGCCGGCCACCGCTCGGACGCCGAGATCGCAGAACCGCAGGCGGACCGGCTCGAGATGCTTTCCGCCGGCAGCGCCCACCATGAAGCCATAATACTCCGTATTCTTCAAGAACGACTGGATGATCGGAAGGACGACCGCCTCGTCCAGCCAATTGGCCGGTTCGATGTAGATCTCGATGAACTCCCCCATAATGGCCGCCCTCTCCATACGGGTTAGTTTGTCCGACCCCAGAAGGCGGTTCAGGCGGGGCCGCCCCCAGTCGCCTGCGCGTGCATCGAGGTACAGGGCATAGGTTGTCCAGAATTGCACCGGGACAACATGTTTTTTCCGTGGCCACTCCACGAGGGCGACGTATTCGACGGCCTCCGCGCTTTCCTCGCCGCTGTGCCGCAGGCTTTCCAAAAACTCGCCCCGCAACCGGCTCTCCACTTCCAAGTAATACATCGGCGGTTGTTTCCTCGCCATCTCCTTCTCCCAACTTTCGAGGAACTTACGTGCGGCCCGCAGGCCGGCCTCGTACCGGGCGGTTTCCTCGGGGGTCCGCCGGCGCGGCTCCTGGGCCGCTCCGGCCGACCCGGAAATCATGACCAAAAGCCACACCGCCACCAGCGCCACTACGGCGGCTTGCTCCATGGCCCTTCTCGCCCAAGACCTCAGGTCATCCATTTCCGCATCCTCCACAAGCCTTGCTCTGGGTCTCACCCTTTTGTCAAGCCCCTACCTAAGGCGTCTCTACCACTTCCCAAGTCCCCCCCGTATCTGGGCGGGGCATGCGTCCAATCACTTTTTCTCCGGCGTCCCAGCGCCCATTCCCATTGTTATCAACAAAATCGCCCCCGAACGAACAGCCTCCGACGATCCCGGCGCTGATGACACCGGACGGCAAGGGCGGCGTGGTCGATTTGATCTGGGCCGCGAGGCTGGTCCTCTCCACGGTATTTTTACCCGTCGCATCCGCGAAGAAGCGATACGGTTCCCCCGTGTGGCAATGAAGGAGGTTTACGATTGCATCACCTCGTAAGAAAGGTCGAATGAGGTCCGCGTATTGCGGCATGGGCAGAGGATGCCAGTCCGACGGGAAGTTGGGGTCGAGTTGAATGATCGCCAGGTCCGTGGAGTGGCCCACCGCGTCCTTCTGGTTCTCAGGCTGCCGGGCGCACGTCATTATCCTCGCGATTTCTTCGGCCACCTTTTCCCCTTCTGCGTCCCCAACCGGGCGGTTAGGAGCCGCCCGGCGGGGTCTCGGCGGCCTTGCGGTCGGCTTGGGCGGCGTCCCGAAGTTCGTCCAGGTATCGTTCCCACTCGTAGCGCATCCACTGGTCCGGCGGCGCCCCGCCCCGTGCCCGTGCCAGGTGGTGGACGGCGTTGCGCAGCCACTCGCGCTGATCCACATGGTTGCGCGGGAGTCGCGTCGCAGGCCCCTCCGGCTGATAGCCCGCCTTGGCGAGCATCCCGGCCAGCCGATCATGCACGAGGCGGTGAAACTCTTTCTCGAGCGCGTCGCGGTCTTTGTCGCCCGTCCGCCGAAGATCTTCCTCAAGCAGGTCCGCCAAGGCGCGGACGTCGCGGATGTTGCCGGCCGGGTTGCGGCTCTCCAGGGCCGCCCAGAGGTCCAGCAAGGTTTCGATCTGGTCCCGCGTCAACCGGTAACGCCAATACGAGGACGCCATCTCGAGCAATTGCGGCCGCAGCCCTGCCCGCGCGAGCCGCACCTGGACCCACGCCTTGGCCGCCTTGACGTTCTCGTCGCGCTTGCGGTCGGCTTCCTCCTTCGGGAGCCTTGTGCCAATATCAATCCACTCTACCTCGGCCGGCTGGTAAAGGCCGGCCACCAACTGAACCCCCAGGTCGCAGAACCGCACGCTGACCGGCTCGAGATGCCGATCGCCCGCCGAACCGACAAGAGTGCAGAAGTAATCCGTGTTCTTGAGGAACGACTGGATGATCGGAAGGACGACCGCCTCGTCCAACCAATTGGCCGGTTCGATGGAGACCCGGATAAACTCCCCCATAATGCAAGCCTTGTCCATATGGGTTAGTTTGTCCGACTCCAGAAGGCGGTTCAGGTGGGGCCGCCCCCAGTCGCCCGCGCGTCCGCGAAGATACGCGGTATAGGTTATCCAGAATTCCCATGGGATAACGCGTTTTCTCCGTCGGCACTCCACGAGTGCGACGAATTCGGCCGCCTCCGCGCCTTCCCTGCCGTTTTGGCGCAGGCTTTCCAAAAACTCATCCTTGACCCCCTCCATGGCAATCGCGTAATCCCCTGGCGTTTTTTCCCGCGACGCTACTTTGTCGCGATCTTCCAGGAACTTGCGTGCGGCCCGGAGGCCGGCCTCGTACCTGGCGGTTTCCTCGGGGGTCCGCCGGCGCGGCTCCTGGGCCGCTCCGGCCGCCCCGGAAGTCATGACCAAAAGCCACACCGCCGCCAGCGCCACTACGGCGGCTTGCTCCATGGCCCTTCTCGCCCAAAACCTCGAGTTATCCATTTCCGCATCCTCCACAAGCCTTGCTCCGGGTCTCACACTTTTGTCAAGTCTCTAGAAACGGTTTCAAAACCACTGCAACCCCTCACCCTTGCCCTCTCCCACAAGGGGAGAGGGGGTTATGAAACAGACTCTAAGGCGTCTCTACCACTTGCCAAGTCCCCCCATCCGGGCGGGGCATGCGTCCAATCACAGGTTCTTCGGGGTCCCAGCGCCCATTCCCATTGTCATCAGCATAACCGCCCCCGCACGCACAGTTTCCGCTGATCCCGGCGCTGATGACACCGGACGGCAATGGCGGCGTGGTCGATTTGATCTGGGCCGCGAGGCTGGTCCTTTCCACAATATTTTCACCCGTCGCATCCGCGAAGAAGCTATACGGCTCCCCTGTAAAGCAATGCAGGAGGTTTACGATCGCATCATCCCGTAAGAAAGGTCGGATGAGGTCCGCGTAGTCTGGCACCGGCAGGGGATGCCAGTCCGACGGGTTGCCGAGCTGGATGATCGCCAGGTCCGTGGAGTGGCCCACAGTGTCCACTTGGTTCCAAGGTTGCCGGGCGCCCTCCATCACCCTCGCGATTTCGGTCACCTTTTTGATCGTGAACTTGCCGAGGTCCCCGTGTCCCAAGGTATCATACGTGCTGACGGAATGGTACGCCACGGGGGGATTGAGGCCGCTGAGGTAGCCGGGAAGTTGGTCAATCTGCTGGATGTTGCCGTTCAACCCGCAGGTCAAAAGGACGGTGCGTCCATTAGAATCTTCCGCGTACATTTCCTTAAGCGCGATGCCCGAAAAGATGAACTTCCCGTTCATCGTCACGCCCTTTGCGTCCGGGGTGGTGTCCTTAGTCGTATTATACTGGTTGACGACGATCACGTGAACGCCGGACTCAAAGAGATCGCTGCGCCAGACGGGCGGGGACCCCCCTGGTGGACCGGCCGGAACCGCAAAGACCCCGACGCAAATGACCAGAGAAGACGTGTTTGCCGGTATGGGCGGGCTCAGGGCCTGGTGGAGATTGGCCAAATCCTCCATCTCGTACCACGGTATATTGTTGTGTCTGCGACAGGCTACGACCTGGCCCGGTGCCCGGCTGGAAAGAGGCGCCTCCTGCCGGCGTTGTGTTTAACTCGGCCACCTCTTCCTCGCTCTTGACCACAAAGGGCCGGCTGTCCCAGGCATTCGTCGGCGAGACCTGGTTGTTGTGAACGTTCCTTGCGGCAACCGCCGGCTGTTGCCCCACCGACACGGATACGCAGATTGCCGCCAGCGCCGCGCAAAGTCCTGTTTTTCCCATGTTATTCCTCCTTTTCTATCGCTTCGCCTGGTTGGCCAACTTCTCCTCCAGTTCCAGAATCTCGTTTGCCGAGACCCGCCCGGCCTCCCAAGTCTTCGGGTAGCGCGAGCGCAGGAGCCGAAACGCCGCGATCGCCTTTTGCCAATGCTCCGTGAAGTAGTAAACGTACCCCTCGTAATACAATGCCTTGGGTGCCTCCTCGCTGCGCGGGTACAACGTATAAATCCTTTGGTAAGTCACGAGGGCCGCCGGCTTATCATCCAGGCTCAGGAGCAGCGCGGCCTTGTCCAGAAGGGCCATCGGCGCCATGGGCGCGGCTTGGTACTCGCCCTCGAACTTCTCGAGGGCCTTGAGCGCCTCCTGGAATCGAAAGGAAAGTCGCAGCGCTTCAGCGGTTTCCATCTGGGCGTACGCCTTTTGCGCCAGGGTGGCGCTTTGAACCAAGGGCGTCCGGCCCAGCCGCTCCAGAAGGCTGAGCGTTTTCGCAGCGTCCCCCGCTTCGAGGTATGCACTGGCCAGGAAAAGGAGCGTCTGCACGCGCCGGTCTCCAGCCAAAACGTGTTCCTTGAAATAAACGGGATTTTTCTTCTGCCGGCACATATCGAGCAAATACTGCATGTTGCTGCCAATGGTATAGCCTCCCAGTTTGCGCGTCGGTCGCAGCCTCAACTCCTCCGTCAGGTATTTCTCGGCTACATCCAGTTGGCCGCACAGGTAAAAGCACAGCCCGAGCCGCTCGCAAGCGTCGGGCAAGACCTCCGCCCAGGTGGGGTCCGGGCGGGGGTCGGCCAGATGGGCCAACGGATCCGGCGGTTCCCGGTCCGTGCCGTCGGGGGGCGCCTTGGCGTTCTCGAGAAGCCCAGGATGAACGATGGCCGAAAAGTGCCGGGCGGCGGCATCCACGTCAAAGAACTGCTCCAGGAGCAAGTCGCCCGCAAGCAACAGCGCTTGACCTCGCCAGGGCCCTTGCGGGGCCTCTTCGATAAAGGCCGTCGCCCGCTTCAGGGCCGGTTCGTACTTTTTCTGGCCCGCCAGACACACGGCCGCGAGATAACCCGCCGGGTGCCTGAGCGAGTGTTCGGGATACCCTTTGACAATGGACTCGTAGAGCTCCATCGCTTCGGCAAACTTCCCATCGGTTCGCAACCGATCGGCCCGATCGAAAGTGTCCTGAGGTTCCCCTTTCATGTCGGCCAGGCGCTGGGCCTCGCGCAGACGCCCTTCGAGGCGGCGGATGAGGTCCTTTTGGTCGTAACAGTACTGGCGCGCGTAGGCGAGGGCGAAGCGGAACGATTCGACGGCCTTCTGGTACTCCTTGCGCGCCAGGAGCGCCCGCCCGCACCCTTCGGCCGCACCCACGAGCGCCAGGCCCTCGGTCTGGCCCGCCATCCAATCGAAGAGGACCAAGGCCTCGTACGGCTTGCCGAGGGCCAGGAGCGCATCGCCCGCTACAAGGTAGCAGTCGGCGTAATCCGGGTTATACGTGTCGCGCGGCTCGACGTAGGGGCGGACAATGTCGAGGGCCTTCTCGGACGCTTTGGAGGCGAGTGCGACGCGGGCGATGAGGGCGTCCACGCGCGGAAGTTCGCGCTTGGTGTCGGCGGCCGCATCGTCCGCGCCTTCGGCCTGCTTAGCCAGGCCGCGACGGAGGTCCGCAAGGAGCGGCGCGGCCTTGCGATGGTCGCCCGACTCGACCAGCGCGGCGCACCGCTCGACCGCCTCGTGGACCGCGGCGCGGCGGGCCTGCGTCTCGACGGGGGAAGGAGTGGAAGCGCGTGCGGGCGGACCTTGCACCGTGGCTGCAAAAGAAAACACCGCCAAAGAGATGATCAGCGTCCAGCGCCAGCCGGACCTATGACAGCAATTCCTACACGTCACCACGACCCCCCTTGTCCTAGGGCACCACTCGTTTTCCTATTTCTACTACGAATCTTATCTCTCACCCAGCGAAGAATTCGTGTTCAAAGTCTGAGGCTGAAAACCGGGCCCTTTTTTGTCCCTTCGGCGCTAGGGCTTGCGCCGACGGCGCTTGCCTCAGGCCGCGCTATGTGCTAGAATACCTTGTGGACAACGTGGGGGCGACTGGTTTCGACGGGGCTCTTGCGGGCCTGAAGTTGCGCGAAGAGGTTGTCGGCCACCTCTTTAAACTGCCGGCACAATCACAAATGCCGATTCAGGCATGTCGTTGGCTGCCTAACTAGCGGCCACGTCCTTCGGGGTTCGTCCGTGGGCCTCGAAAGGACGCCGATAC
>Ga0307380_10003181_pt1 | contig 22884 bp, 17 predicted proteins | sample UN3MG_FD_202239 | JGI IMG/M metagenome (GOLD analysis project Ga0307380, IMG submission 202239) | Soil microbial communities from Risofladan, Vaasa, Finland - UN-3 | ecosystem: Environmental > Terrestrial > Soil > Coastal area > Acid sulfate soil | place: Finland: Risofladan, Vaasa | collected... | reverse complement strand
TGGCCGACACCAGCCCGCCGTCCTGCCCGTGCTCGTGCACGGTCTTGTCGCTCGCCCGGGTGAGCATGATGTCCTGGTAGATGCCCGACATCTCGCCCGGCTCCCGCCGGCGGGCGAAGAGATGCTCGTCGGCTTCGGGCTCCCAGTTCCGAAAGCGGGGGCAGGCACGGGTGCAACTCGTGCAACCCTTCTGTCCGTGGCCGCAGTCGTCGGGGCCGAGCTCGTCTTCGAGGTGGAACGGCTTGTAGCCACCCTGTTCGTGGTCGTAGCCGATGACGTCGTGCGGGCAGGCGATGACGCAGCCGGCGCAGCCGGTGCACAGGCCGGTGTCGATGACTTCGGCCTTCAGCTCGAGCCACTGGTTGGTCCAGCGGCTGGATTCCCCGGTCACCACATCGGTCAGCGCCATGGCGGCCGACTGTAGACCTGCACCCGGGTGTGCCCGGGAAGCATCCCCTGATTTTCTCCTCGTCGTGGGATCACCCTGTCGGACGGCTTCGAGCCACCACCGTGAACGAGCGCCGCGGTTGACCATCGGGCCGCTGCGGCGAGCACAATGGGTCCATGGAGCTGACCTACCCGTCCGAAGCCGAGGAATTCCGCCTCGAGATCCGCGCCTGGCTGGAAGAGCATCTGCCCGAAGGCTGGTTCGACGACGAATTCGAACAGACCCCCGAGGAGAAGGCGGCGTTCAGCTCGTCGTGGACCCAGGAGCTCTTCGACGGCGGGTGGATCTGCGCGTCGTGGCCCAAGGAGTACGGCGGCAAGGGGCTCTCGACCATCCAGAACGTCGTGCTCAACGAGGAGTTCGCCCGTGCGAGCGCACCCATGCGGGCCGACTTCTTCGGCGACACGCTGGTCGGTCCGACCATCCTCCAGTGGGGGACCGAGGAACAGAAGAAGGAGTTCCTCCCGAAGATCCTCAGCGGGCAGATCGCGTGGTGCCAAGGGTTCTCCGAACCCGATGCCGGAAGCGACCTGGCCGGCCTGTCGGCGCGGGCCGAACTCGACGGCGACGAGTGGGTCATCAACGGTCAGAAGGTGTGGACGACCCAAGCCCAGAACGCAGACTTCTGCTTCGTGCTGGCACGCACCGACCCCGCCGTGAGCAAGCACGCCGGCATCTCGTACCTCTTGTGCCCCATGGACCAGGACGGCATCGAGATCCGCCCCATCGTGCAACCCGATGGATCTGCCGAGTTCAACGAGGTGTTCTTCTCGGACGCCCGCTGCCCGAAGGACAACGTGGTGGGGGGCGTCAACAACGGTTGGAAGGTCGCCATGACCACCCTCGGCTTCGAGCGTGGGTCCTCGGCGACCACCAGCCATCGTCGGTTCGAGCGCGAGCTCGAGACGATCATCGAAGCGGCCAAGGCCAACGGGACGATCGACGACCCGACCGTGCGGCAACGCCTGATGAAGCAGTGGAGCAAGATCCAGATCATGCGCGTCAACGGCCTGCGCAGCCTCAGCGGCGCGCTCAACGACCTCGATGATCGCCAGAAGTTCGGCCTCAGCGCACTCGGTGCCACCAACAAGATGTTCTGGTCCGAGACACATCGCGACACCCTCGAGCTGGCGATCGACGTGCTGGGGATGGACGGTCAGATCCTGACGGGAAAGGGCGACGAGGACTTCGTTCCCGGAATCGGTCGTCGAGAAGCCGCGCGCGACTATCCGGTCAGCCCGCTCCAGGCATCGTTCTTCTTCAGTCGTTCGGAGACGATCTGGGGTGGCACGGCCGAGATCCAGCGCAACATCGTGGGCGAGCGGGTGCTCGGCCTGCCGAAGGAACCGAAACCTGCGGGCTGACTGCTTCGTAACGCGTTCGCAATGTAGAATCGTCCCTTCATGTCTTCCCCCACGCGGCACCGACGCCGTTCCCCGCGCCAGAAGGTGCTGCTGTCGATCGGCGTCGTCGTCGCACTCGTGTGCATGCTCGGCGCAGCCGGGGTCGTGTACGCCTATGTGCGTTACAGCTCGATCACCCGTTACGACGTGGCCCTCCCACCTGCCGCAGAGGGCGAGCCGCGGAACTTCCTCCTCGTCGGCTCCGACAGCCGCGAAGGACTCGATCCCACCGACGCCGACTACGCGGGATTCGTGACCGACGGCGTCGACGAGGGTGCCGGGCAGCGGACGGACACGATCATGGTCCTGCGGGTGGATCCCGACACCGAGCAGGCCGATCTGCTGTCGTTGCCTCGCGACCTCTATCTCCCCATCGGCGGGCCCGACGGTTCCAAGGACCGCATCAACGCCGCGTTCGCGCAGGACCGCCAGACGTTGATCGACACCATCCAGAGCGGCCTCGGGATCCCGATCCACCACTATGTCGAGGTCGACTTCGGTGGCTTCAAGGACATGGTCGGCGCCATCGGCGGGGTCGACGTCTCCTTCGACGCTGCGCTGCGCGACCCGAACACGGGTCTCGACATCTCGAGTCCGGGCTGTGTGTCCCTCGGCCCGACCGAAGCGCTGCAGTTCGTGCGGTCACGGCACCTCGAGATCCGCCGGGACGGCGAGTGGGTGAGCGATCCGACCGGCGACCTCGGACGGATCACCCGACAGCAGCTGTTCATCCGCCAAGCCGTGGGCAAGGCATTGAGCAAGGGATTGACCAACCCCGTCCGGCTCAACGAGCTCGTGGGCGTCGGAGTCGACAATGTGGGCCTCGACCCTGGTCTCGGGGCCACCGATCTGTTGAGCTTCGGTCGCCGTTTCGCGTCATTCGACGAGTCGACGTTGCACACCTACACGCCGGTGGTGGTTCCCTTCCGCACGAGCGCGGGTGCTTCGGTGCTCGATCTCGACGAGGAGGCGTCCGACGAGATCCTCAATCTCTTCCGTGGCCTGCCGCCCGGTTCGATCAGCCCCGAATTCGTGTCCGTCACCGTCCTGAACGGCGGGGCCGAAGACGGTCGCGCGACCGACGTCGCCTCGGCGCTCGGGCAGATCGGGTTCACGATCGATGTGATCGGTGACAGCGACGAGGCCTACCCGCGCAGCGCGATCTACTTCGCGCCCGGATCCGAGTCGGCCGCGCTGCAGCTGGTGTCGCATCTGACATCACGTCCCGAACTCCTGGCTGACGAAGCTCTGGGCGACCGCGAGGTCGTGCTCGTGATCGGTCCGGACTTCACGACGGTTCATCAGCAGGCCACGACCGAGGACCTCAGCGGGCTCGTTCCGGCATCGACGACGAGCACCACCGACTCGGGTGATCGCGGCGAGGCCACGACGACCACGACGGTGGTCAACGGCTACCTGCCAGGCGACGACTCCGCCTTCGGCTGCGGCTGATGCGCATCACCCGGCTCCTCGATCGACCGATCATCGAGCCGGCCACCCACCCTTCGATCGGCAGCAACATCCAGGGCCCGTCACTCGTCCGGACGCCCGCATGGCTCGCCGACCCCGCGCTCTTCGTCGACGTCGATGGTCGTACCCATCTGCTCTACGCCGTTGCAGGCGAGAGCGGCATCGCCATCGCCGAAATCGAGTGGTGATGCCGGTTCCGGAGAACACATCTTGTTGCTCGCAACAAGATGCGTACCCCAGAACGGGTTCGAACGGCTTTGACGTTGGTGGCATCGGACGACGACGATGCTGCGATGGAGACGGCGGCGGACGTGCTCGCGAGCCTCACCCTGGCGGCGATCGTCGACGTGCTCGGCGACGAGTACGCGGACGCCGACCCGTTGATTCGCCGCAGCCAGGACGAGGCGTTCGGCGATTTCCAGTCGAACGCCGTGATGGCCTTGGCGAAGCGCGCCGGACGCAATCCGCGAGAGCTGGCGGCCGAGGTCGTCGACCGGCTCGATGCTGCGGATGTCTGCTCGAACGTCGAGATCGCCGGGCCCGGGTTCATCAACTTCACGATGTCCGCCGACGCGCTCGGTCGGTTCGCCACCGCCCTGGCCGATGACGCCGACGGGGGAGTGGCGCCGACCTCCGAGCCCGGCCATGTGATCGTCGACTACTCGGCCCCGAACGTCGCCAAGGAGATGCACGTCGGGCACCTGCGCTCGACCATCATCGGTGATTCGCTCGTCCGCATCGCTGAGCGGCTGGGTCACCGTGTTACCCGCCAGAACCACATCGGTGACTGGGGCACCCCGTTCGGGATGCTGATCGAGCACTTGATCGACGAGGGCGAAGACGCCGCGGCCGAGACGTTGTCGGTGGGCGATCTCACCGGCTTCTACCAGCAGGCACGCGCCAAGTTCGACGACGAGTCCGACCCGTCCTTCGCCGACCGCGCCCGCGAGCGGGTGGTGGCGCTCCAGGCGGGCGACGAGACGAGCCTGCGCCTGTGGAGGCTGCTCTACGACGCATCGAGCCGGTACTTCTCGTCGGTCTACGACCGCCTCGATGTCCTGCTGACCGACGACGACATCGCCGCCGAGAGCTCGTACAACGCGAAGCTCGATTCGGTGGTCGACGAGCTCGTGTCGAAGGGCGTGCTGGTCGAGAGCGACGGTGCCCTGGTCGCCTATGCCGATGGGTTCGTCAACCGAGACGGCGACCCGCTCGGCCTGATCGTCCGCAAGAGCGACGGCGGCTACGGCTATCAGGCGACCGACCTCGAGGCCATCCGCCACCGCACCCAGGATCTCGGCGCCGACCTCATCCGCTACGTGGTCGGTGCGCCCCAGGCGCAGCACCTCGAGATGATCTACGCAGTCGCCCGTCAGGCCGGCTGGCTCGACCACGCCGTCGCCGAGCACGTGCCGTTCGGGTCGGTTCTGGGCGAGGACGGCAAGATGCTCAAGACCAGATCGGGCGAGACCATCAAGCTCGCCGATCTGCTCGACGAGGCGGTCGTTCGGGCCGAGGCGTTGATCGCCGAGAAGAACCCCGACATCGGCGACGAGGAGCGGGGCGAGTTGTCGCACCTGATCGGGATCGGCGCGGTGAAGTACGGCGACCTGTCGAGCGACCGGGTCAAGGACTACGTGTTCTCGTGGGACCGCATGCTGGCGTTCGACGGCAACACCGCTCCCTATCTCCAGTACGCACACGCCAGGATCCAGTCGATCTTCCGTCGGGCAGGGAGGTCGGTCGACGACCTCGCCGGCGCGACGATCACCGTCACCGAGCCGGCCGAGAAGGCCCTCGTGCTCGAACTGATGGCGTTCGGCGAGGCGGTTCGTGGTGCTCATGATGCGGCGGCTCCGCACCGGATCTGTACGCACCTGTTCGACCTCGCTCAGACCTTCAGCCGCTTCTACGAGAGCTGCCCGGTCCTCAAGGCCGACGACGACGCCACGGTGACCTCGCGTCTTGCGCTGTGTGCCCTCACGGCGAGGACCCTGGCCGACGGCCTCGATCTGCTCGGCATCGCCGCACCCGACCGCATGTAGGTCAGTCCGGTGCGGCTTCGCTGCTGCCTTCGAGCGCGTCGGGGATCTCGGGGCTCAGGTGGAAGCCGTTCCAGCTCCCGAGCTTGTCGTGGTGGCCGATCGGGGTGAGGTGATCCTTGTGGATCGACGCCGCGCCGTCGACCTTGAGCGTCTCGGCCGTGATGTACGCCGCGGCGGGGGAGAGGAGGAAGACCACGGCGGCTGACACCTCGCTCTCGGTGCAGAGCCGAGACGGCGGACCGTTGCGGGCGCCGGTGCGGACCAGTTCGAGCACCTCGGGCGGGTAGTTGAGCATCCCGCTCGACAAGACCACCCCGGGGGCGACCGAGTTGACCCGCACCCCATGGCGAACCCACTCGAACCCCAGCGTCTTGGTCAGGTTGATGACACCGGCGCGGGCCGCGCCGGTGTGGGCCATGCCCGGGAAGCCACCCCACACGTCGGCGACGATGTTGACGATCGCGCCGCCGTGCTCGCCCATCCAGTGACGGAAGGCGGCCGAGCACATGTGGAACGGTCCGTTGAGATTGGTGTCGATCACCGAGCGCCACCCGTTGGGCGTGATGGCTTCGGCCGCCGACGGGAACTGGCCGCCGGCGTTGTTGACCAGGCCGTCGAGCCGGCCGTGCTCGGCGACGATCTCGCTCACGACCGTGTCGACCTGCTCTTCGTCTCGGATGTTGAGGATCTTCGAGCTCGCGGACCCACCGGCGTCGGTGATCTCGGCCACCACCGCTGCGAGGGGCTCGGGCTTGCGGGCCGCGATCACGACCTGCCCGCCGAGGCTCGCGATCTCGTGTGCGATGCATCGCCCGATTCCGGTGCCACCTCCGGTGACCAGGTGAACCTGTCCCGCGAACAGGTCGGTGCGGAAGACCGAGTCGAACCGTGCGGACATGGATGCGCTCCTGGGTCGCTGCTGGTCGTTGGACCCTATTCGGCCGCGCGAGCCTCAGACAGCGAGGCCGACAGAGCCTGGGTGCGATCGCCGCGGCCGAGTGCCGACCACCACACTCAGATCAGGGTGGCCCGGGCTTGTTGGCTGGCGCCCTCGACAGGACTCGAACCTGTGCACACGGCTCCGGAGCATGTTCATCCTTCGAGGTATATGCCCAGGTCAGAGCAGATGCCGGCGAGGTCGAGATAGTCTCCTCCCATGGTCCTCCCAATCGGAGCGGACAGTCAACGGCCGTTGGCGGACGTCTCGGTCTTCGGTCTGCAGCGACGGAACAGCGAGCGGAACAAGCGATCGTGGATCGTTCGCTGGGCGGTCGAGGGCCGGCAGAGAAGTCGATCGTTCCGTACCCGCGCCGAGGCCGACCGGTTTCGCACGGGGCTCCTCGTCGCCCAGCAGCGCGGCGAGCAGTTCGACAATGCCTCGGGCGAGCCCGAGTCGTGGCAGCCGCTTCCGAGCGACGTGGGCAGCCACGTGTGGGTTCGTCGCTGGCTGGCCGAGCAGTGGCCCGAGTGGCAGCCGCGGACGCGGACGTCGGCTGTCGAAGCGCTGAGTCGCCTCGTGCCGTTGCTCGCATTGCCGTCGGCACCTGAGCCGCCGCCGGGCCTTCGCAGGCATCTGACGGCGACGCTGCGACCCGGCGCCGAGGTGGAGGACAACGACGAGGGGCAGTGGCTCGATCGATGGACGTTTCCGCTGGGCCGGCTCACCAAGCCGATGCTCGCCGAGGTCGATCTCAAGCTTGCGCTCGGCGACGACGGCCAGGCACTCGCTCCGTCGACGGCGGGGCGGTATCGGAAGATCGCCAAGGCGTGCATCCGCCGGGCGGTCGAGATCGGCGTCCTCGAGAACGACCCCTGGCCGCCGGCGCCGAGGGGCCGGGCCCGTCGTATGTCGGCCAAGACGAGCCGGGCCATCAGCATCCGACAGCTTCCCGACCCTGCGGCGATGCGCGAGATCCTGGCGGCGATCGAGAGCCATCAGCCGGCGAGCCGGATGTATCGAACCATGACGGCCGTTGCCTACTACGCCGGCCTCCGACCGTCCGAGGTCGTCATGCTGCGACCGTCAGCCCTCGACCTGCCCAAGAAGGGTTGGGGCCGGATCGACGTCACGGAGGCTGACATCGAATTCGACAGGTCGGGCGATCCGAAGACCGGCGCACGGTCGGTACCGATCCCGCCCGTGCTCGTCGAGGTGCTCTCGTCGTGGATCACGACCAACGGCATCGCCGACGACGAGCTGCTGTTCCGAACGAAGAACGATCGACGCCCGGCAGCATCGAACTGGTCGCGCGCGCTCCACCGTGCCTGTCGCCAATCAGAGAATCCGCCGATGCGCATCTACGACTGCCGCCACGCCGCCGCGACCACCTGGCTCAGCGCCGGAGTCCCCCTTGGCGAGGTGGCCAAGCGCATGGGTCACAGCGTCGAGACGCTTGTCGCCAAGTACGTCGGCGCCCTCGAAGGCGATGAGGTGCTGGCAAACAACCGAATCGAGCAGGTGCTGTCTGCCAGTGGCTGAAGGGTCGCTCCCGACGTCCTTCGTCGATGCCGGATCGAAGCGACTCCCCGCACCCTGTGGACATCGGGAGTTGTCCACAGGCGCCGAAGGTGCGGGTGGACTCTCCACGTTCCGACGTCAGCGGCGTACCTTCCCTCGACGGTGTCCAGGGTGCTCGACGATGGCGGCCCGAACTCGTGGTGCGCGGAGGTGGCGCCCGGGTTGGTCACCAGGATCTCCGGTAGCGACATGCGGTCGCGATACCGATCGAAGGTGCCGTCGCTCGGGGTCGGGGGAGGTCGGATCGGAGCGTGATGCGCGTGCCGTGACCAACAACTCGAGCCCCACGGAATCGACGATGAGGTCGTCGACTCGGGGCCCATTTCGGAGTGGCAAGTTGTGCTCCACGGCCATGAATTCGAGTCGTTCCCCGATCGTTCTGCTTGTTGCCGCTGCCGTCGCGCTGGTGGCCGTCCTGATCATCGAGGCGATCTTCGATGACACGATCAACTGGGTCGCCGTCGTCCTCGTGTCGGTCGCGGCCGTGATCGGCATCATCATCGGCGATGCCGTTCGCCGCCGCTGAACCTGAGGCGTGATGTCGTGCGCTGAGGCGTCGTCGACGTCGTCGTGCTCGACACGGTCGATCTCCCGCACGACGGCATCGACCTGGCCCAAGCTGCCTCCGACCCGGACGAGGTCTACCCCGTGGTGATGGGGGCGCTGGGCTTCGTCGGTCGGGCGAGTAGCTGCTATTCGGCGACGATCGCCGATTCGTGCTCGGCATCGGCAGCGTCGTCTGCGGCGAGCGCGTCGAGCATCGCGTTCATGTGGTGGAAGAGGATTCGCTTGCCCTCGATCTTGTATTCATGGCCGGTCGACGTGTCGGTGATGATCGCTGTGCGGGAGGTGACCTTCTGGTGCATCTCGACACTGAGATTCGCCCGGTCGAGCGTGTCGATCAGGAGCAGGTGCTTGGCCAGGATGATGCCCTTCGCGTTGTTCGACGTCATCAGATGCAGCTTCGTCGGGGATGCCGCGAGGACGATGACGGGCGGAAGCTCGCCGGACGTTGCGGCGTATCGCCCCGCGATGTAGCCGCCGGCGGTTCCGGTGCTCTGGCCGAGGTCACCACCGATGCTGTCGCCGAGCACCGATCCCGCGGCGGCGCCCGTAGCGACCTTCCACGTCATTCCTTTGGGCTGGAAGTCGCCGGCCACGGTGATGGTCGGGTCGCCGGTGGCTTCGCGGGAGAGGTCGATCAGTTTCTGTCGCAGGTCCATGTCGGGCGAGGCTAGGCAGCTTCGGCCGGTTCGCCTCGTCGGCGGAACGGAATCGAGGTGTCGGCGGGGTTGAACACGATGACGAGCACGGCGCCGATCGTGACGCCGACCGCTCCGCCACCGATGACGTCGAGTGGGTTGTGCGCGCCGAGGTAGATGCGTGCGACCGCGTTGAGCGAGGCGATCGCGACCGGAAGCCATCGCCATCGGGCCGGGAGCACCGGCCACAGGAGTGTCGCTACTCCCCATGCGATGATTGCGTGCCCGGACACGAACGAGAGCCCGTCGAGCGGAACGTCGCCGCGGAAGTTGCCGCAGGTCTCGTCGAAGTCGTCTGGCGCCCCGCAGATGGTGGTGCCCGGGCGGTCGCGTTCGACCAGTTGCTTGACCACCAGCTTCTCGACGATCAGCTTGAGCGGAACGAACACGGCGAGTGCAGCGGCCAGGCGCCACCGCCGGAACGCCGCGGCACCGACCGCAACGACGAGCGGAACGAACAGCAGGCCGGCGAGCTGGAAGACCCACATCGGCCCTTTCAGCCAGTCGGGGAGATCGTTGATCGCGTGGAAGATCGCCTCCTCCCAGCCCGGAACCTCACCGCTCGACGCAACGACGCCGCAGGCCGTTGCGAGGACCACGGCGACGGCGCACACCACGGCCCACCGAACCCGGCGTTGCCGGTTTGCGTCGTCATGAGCGTCCGCAGGTGGTCGCGGGTTCATGTCAGTCCGTGTGCTGGTTGCGGCGAGTGGGCTCGATTCGGTCGAGCACTGCGAGGGTGCCGAGCGCGACCAGCGTGCCGAAGCTCCATCCCCCGACGAGATCGGCGGGCAGGTGGACGCCGTGCACGATTCTCGCCAGGCCGACCAGGCCAGCAACCGCGGCGAGCGCGGGCCGCCATCGAGCTGGTACGGCTGTCATCGCCATCACCGCCGCGCACGCCGCGACCGCGCTGTGTCCGGAGATGTAGCCCAGGCCGGTGCCTTCGCCCTCACGGATGTTGATTTCGGAGAGGTAGGCGCCCGGGCGGCCTCGATCCACGAGATTCTTGACCCCCTTGGCTCCGAACCAGGCGATGACGCCAGCCAACACGGTGGCGGCGCTGAGCCACCAGTCGCGACGGAAGAACCCCACCGCTGCGGCGACCAGGATCGGACCGCCGAGCGTCCCGAACTGCATGATCGGGTACAGCAGCTGGGCCACCATGTCGGGTGCGTTGTTGACCCATTCGGTGAGGTCGAGTTCCCAGGCCGGGAGCGGGTCCCGGACGGCGATGGCGTACGACGTCACGAGCCCGGCCGCGGCGGTCGCAGCGGTGGCGCCGGGCCGGCGAAACGAATGGAGCCGATTGCCTGCACGGACGACATCGGCCATGGTCCGAGATTCAAGCACAGGGTCCGATAGCTTGGCGCCATCAGCGCGGCCCTTCGCGACGTGCCTGCGATCACCGGCCCGTGCATCCGACGGGAGGACACAACGTGACCGATCTCGTCCAATCCGACAACGGCCCGCGTGCCGACGTTTCGGGCGCCGGTGCCACTGAGGAGGAGACGCGGAGCTACACCCGCTCACCTGAAGACGTGCTGCGGCTGGTCGCGTTCGCGACGATCGCCCTCGTGCTCCTCGGCCTCACCGTGTTGGTGGAGGATTCGATCCTCGGCTTCGAGCAGGACATCATCGCTCTCTTCGGTTTCCTCAGTCCGACGATCGAGCGAGTCCTGTTGGGGTCACTGGAAGTGGGGATTGCGGTCGTCACCCTCGCGCTGCTGGTGATCCCGCTCGCCACCAAGCGCTACCGCCTCTTCGGCTACCTGTTTGCTGCGTCGATCGCTGCAGCGGTGCTGATGGCCCTCGTCGACGCGCTGGTCGAACGCCAGGTCTCAACGCTGCTCGTCAACGAAGTCGCGGATCGAGCAGGCATCGGCGACGACGTCTCGGTGGGGCCGGCCGGCCTGGCACAACTCGTCGCGGTGTTCATCGCGTTCGGGCCGTTCGTGTCGCGGCGGTGGCGGCGGGCGGGAGCAATCACGGTCGTCGCCGTGACGTTGCTCTCGCTGCTCGTGTCACGACGCCTCCCGACGGACATGCTCGTCGCACTCCCGCTCGGCGCCGCGTGCGGCTCGGCGATCCTGTTCGCGTTCGGTCGTCCGGATCGACGGCCAACGCTGTCCGCGATCAGCGCAGCACTGGCCGACACCGGACTTGCGATCGAGGAGGTGCACCCGGCCAAGGTCGATGCGCGTGGCTCGACGCCCTATTTCGCGACGCTCACCGACGGCACCCGGCTGTTCGTCAAAGTGCTCGGCTCCGAGCAACGCGCTGCCGACCTGTTGTTCCGGGTGTACAGGTTCCTCCGGCTGAAAGACGTCGGCGACGATCGCCCCTTCTCTTCGCTGCGTCGAACCGTCGAGCACGAGGCCTTGGTGTCGTTGATGGCCCACAACGAGCAGGTTCGCACCCCGCGGTTGCGCGGTGTCGTCGACGTCGGCACCGACTCGATGCTGCTCGCCTACGAGATGATCGACGGCGACTCGCTCGACGGGCTCGAAGGTGGTGAGATCACCGACGAGCTGATGCGGGGAATCTGGGAGCAGGTGGCGATCCTGCGTTCACACCGGATTGCTCATCGCGATCTCCGACGGGCCAACGTATTCGTCCAGTCGGACGGCGAACCGTGGTTGATCGACTTCGGCTTCTCCGAGGTCGCGGTCGACGACGACATCCTCGACGCCGACACCGCCCAACTCCTCGCGTCGCTCGCCGTCACCGCAGGAGCTCAGCGGACCGTCGCAGCGGCGGTCGAGGCCATCGGCCCCGACACGGTCGGCGCCGCCCTCCCGCGTCTCCAGAAGGCCGCATTGAGCGGAGCAACCCAGGCGTCACTGAAGGAGCACAAAGGGCTCCTCGAAGACCTCCAGCAGGAAGTCCTCGCACAGACCGGCGTCGAGGACGTCCAGTTCGCGGAACTCGAGCGAGTGAACCGCAAGGTGATCGTCACGATCGTCGCACTCGCACTCGCGACGTACTTCTTGTATCCGCAGCTCGCCGACCTGCCTGGCATCGTCGACGAGGTGCGGGAAGCCAACTGGGGATGGACGCCACTGATCATCGTGTTCTCGGCGATGACCTACGTGGCTGCGTCGATGAGCTTGGCCGGCGCCATCCCTCGGCATCTCCCAGCGGGTCCGCTGGTGACGACATCGTTCGGTTCGTCGTTCGCGAGCAAGCTCGCGCCGGCCGGGATCGGCGGAATGGCACTGAACATCCGATTCCTCCAGAAGCAAGGCGTCGACCAGCCCGTCGCCGTGTCGGGCATCGGGCTCAACACCATCGCCGGACTGGTCGGCCACATCACGCTCGTCGGGGTCTTCCTGATCTGGGCCGGCCGGGACGCATTCGGAAGCATCGAACTGCCCAACCCGAAATGGTTCCTGATCGGCATCGGAATCGCGGCCGGCCTGTTCCTCATCGGCCTCGCGATTCCGTCGGTTCGTACGAAGATGGCGAAGCGACTCGTGCCCGTCATCTCGAACGCGTTCGAGGGCATCACGACCGTCCTTCGCCGCCCCGGAAAGGTCGCACTGCTGCTCGGTGGATCCCTGCTGGTGACCTTCTCGTATCTCACCACGCTGTACTTCAGCATCGCGGCATTCGGCGGCGGCTTGGCCTTCGCGACCGTCGGCGCGGTGTTCCTCGTCGGTTCGGCGATTGCGCAGGCGGCCCCGACGCCCGGGGGGCTCGGTGCTGTCGAGGCAGCGTTGATCGCCGGGCTCGTCGCTGCGGGACTCGACAACACCGTCGCCGTCCCCGCCGTGTTCCTCTACCGGCTGTTCACGTTCTGGGTCCCGATTCTGCCCGGCTGGCTCGCATTCCAGTGGCTGGAAACCAAGGAATACATCTGACCGCGCCAGCCGCCCTGCCACATCCAGTGGCATGACTGGACGACCACGCTCCCGAGCGAGCCGGCAGTACCTGCTTTCGCTCGGCGATTTCCGCAGCAGCACCCGGCTGTGGAGTCGGGTCGTCGAAGTTCAACGACGGAATGCACGGATCATCGGTGCCGTGACGCGGACGGCGATCCAGTCCTCATTTCGCACCACAGCCGCGATGGCCGCGCTCCCGACTGCGATTGACGCGCCTGCTGCGATCGCTGGGCCGAGGGCGGGCACTTCCAACAGGAAGAAGCTCGCGACGTCTGGGATGGTGAACGCCGCGACGAGGCCAGCGGTCAGCACTGCGAGCAGGGCCGCCCGGACCGTGTCGAGTGGCCGCATCAATTCGAGAAGGGCAACGAGGCCGAGCGCTGTCAGCACGAGCGTGACCGCACTCTGTGCCGCAGCACGGTCTGCGTCGACGAGGTCGCTCCGCGCGATCGCGAACGCAGACATTCCGACGACGCCCATGATCAAGCCGACGGGAACCGAGAACTGCAGCACTCGGTCGATGAACCCGGGGCGAGCCGGGTCGTGGCTCGGCTGGAAGCTCAGCACAAAACCGGGGATGCCGATCGTCAGCGCGTCGATCACCGTCAGTTGGCGGGGCAGGATCGGGTAGCTGGTGGCGGCCACGCCCACGATCACGGCGAATGTCGCTGCCCACACCGTCTTGGTGACGAACAGGCGTGCCACACGCTCGATGTTCGCGATCACTCTGCGACCCTCAGCCACGACGCCAGGAAGTGTTGAGAAACGATTGTCGATCAGCACGACCTCAGCGACAGCCTTCGCGGCCGAGGTCCCAGCACCCATGGCAATCCCGAGATCCGCGTCCTTGAGTGCCAAGGTGTCGTTGACGCCGTCGCCGGTCATCGCGACGACTTCCCCGTGCGCCTGTCCGACATGGATCAACGAGCGCTTCACCTCGGGTGTCACCCTTCCGAACACGGCGATACCGGCTGAGTTCACAGACAGGGCTTCGGGGTCAGTCGGCAGCTCGCGAGCATCGATCCACCGGTCGGCATGTGGAATTCCGCACCGAGTGGCGATGGCCGCAACCGTGCGTGGATTGTCGCCCGAGATCACGGTGAGCCGCACCTTCTCGCGCCGGAAGTAGGCGATCGTGTCGGCTGCGTCCACGCGAAGTTCGTCCGAGCAGACAACAATGCCCGCAGCGGTCAGATCCTCCGGGATCACACCGATCGCTGCGAGTTCAGCCGCACGGCCAACCACGAGGACCCGATGCCCCTCGTCGGCCAACTCTTGTGCGCGTGCGAGCTGTTCGGAGCCGACCGGCAGGAGCACCTCAGGGGCACCGAGATACCAGGCTCCTGTCTGGGCGTAGGACACGGCGCTGTACTTGTAGGCAGACGCGAACGGGATTCTCTCGACCGCACTCCACGGTGGAACGTCGGGGCGAGCCGTGGCGATTGCGGCCATCGTCGGGTCGGGGTGTTGATCAGCGGCTGCCATCGCCGCCAGTGCTTGGTCGACTTGCTCGTCGAAGACCACCACGTCATCGAGAACGACTGCACCCGAGGTGAGGGTGCCGGTCTTGTCGGTTGCCAGCATGGTGACTCGGGCGAGCGTCTCCACAGCCTGTAGCTGTTGGACCAACACCTGCTGACGGCCCAGCCGAATCACCGCCACGGCCTGCGCCATGCTCAGCAGAAGGACGAGGCCCTGTGGGATGAGAGCAACGAGGCCGGCGACCGTGCCAACCAGCGATTCGCTCAAGGAGTCCTGCTCGCCGTAGCGCTGGGCGAGGAAGAGACCGATTCCTGCCGGGATGATCAGCCAGGTGACGACCCGCAGGATCAGGTCGATGCCACGCTCCAGCTCCGATTTCGGCCGGCGGAACTTCTTCGCCTCGATTGCCAGTTTCTGCGCATAGGAGTCGCTCCCGACGGCCTCGGCCCTCATGAGGCCGGTCCCAGCGACGACGAAGCTCCCCGACAACACGGTGTCACCGGGTGCCTTTCGAACGGCATCGGCCTCGCCCGTGAGCAGCGACTCGTCGATCGACAATTCGTCGGCCACCAGAATCGGCCCGTCGACCACGAGCTGATCGCCCGGCAGGAGGACGACGGCGTCGTCGCGAACGATCCGATCCTGCTCCACCTCGACCTCGACGCCGCCTCGCCGCACACGCAGTGGAGCAGCGGCAATCAGCGTCAGTCGGTCGAGGGTCGCCTTGGAACGCAGTTCCTGGGCGATGCCGATGACTGCGTTCGACACCATCACCAGAGCAAACAATGCGTCCCGCAGGTCACCCACGACGATGATGGCGGCCGCCAGAGCGGCGACGATCGCATTGAACCTGGTCAGGATGTTCGCTCGGGTGATGTCGCCGAACGAACGCGACGAAGACTCATCGGTTCGATTGACCAAACCGCTTGCGACACGATCCGCGACCTCGGCAGTGCTCAGCCCGAACTGCGGCTCCAACGGTTCGGCCACATCGGGCTGATTCACGTTCCGACGGTCCGACGGAGCGCGGAGACGGCGCTTGTCGGCTCGAGCAGGCATCGATGGGCGGCGGTGACGATCCTCATCAGGGGATTCTCGCGCGGGCTTCCCGAGAAGCCCCGACTCAGATCACGCCGAACCGACAGCGTCGGTCGTCGCCGCCGCCGAGGTCCCGGTGCTCCATCTGCCGGGGTCCCTGGCGCGGGCATCCAGCAGCTCGGTCGGGCCTCATCGGCCCAGCAGGGATGGGACGCGCTGTTACCCTTGCCACATGGCTGACGCCACAGCGTCCCGGATTACCGTCGATGGCGACGAGTGGGTCGACCGTGTCAACTCTGCCGCAGCGCCGACATCGGATGATCAGACGCTGATGCTGGACGGCCAAGTGCTCGACTCGCCGGAGGCGGTCCTCCGCTACTTCGCCGAACTCGAGAAGAAGGGCGAGACGGACACCTCGACTGAGTGGGCAGAGGCGCTGGCTCGATTCGAGGCCGGCGAGTCGTTGGCCGCCGCCGGCGATTGACCGAAGCCGAGCCGGACGACGACTACGGCCAACTCGATGCGGCGCGCATCCTCAGGGTGCTCAGCGAGCACGAGGTGGAGTTTGTGCTCGTCGGCGGCGCCGCAGCCATCGCTCACGGCGCGACGAGAGCGACCAGGGACATCGACGTGGTGGCCGCTCGGACCGATGCCAACTTCGAACGCTTAACTGCCGCGCTCTCGGAGCTGAACGCTCGACTGCGGATCGAGGGCTTGAGCGACGCCGAGTCGAAAGCACTTCCGTCGGTCGTCCACCCCGACATGTTCCGTCGGGCGGGCATCACGACGTGGCGAACCGATGCAGGGAGCCTCGATGTGCTCAGCGGACTGGCATCGGATGCTGATGGCGAGTCGGACTTTCGGGCGCTTGCGGACCGGGCGTCGGTCGGGAGCATCGGTGTGTCTCGATCGCGGTCGCATCCCTCGATGACGTCATCGCAGCCAAGACCAAGGCGAATCGGGCGAAGGACAGAGCAGCGTTGCCGGAGCTGCGGGAGCTTCGTGATCGACGCGATCAGCCCGGCAGCTGAGCTCCTCGATCCGACATCGGCTCAGCGTGCGAGTCCCCGAGCCGAAGTCGAGGGTGAGGGCCTGCCCACCGCGAGGCCTGGCGCCGCGATGCCGGCATTGGACTCGAGCATGGCGATCTCGTGGTTCAGCGCGGCGAGGCGCTCCATCACATCCGGGTGCTGGAGCTGCCAGGTGGCTCGCGTGAAGGTCCTGGCCTCGAGCTCGGCGAGCTCGCTGTCCACGCAGTGCAGGTCGTCGACGAGACCATGCTCGACGGGTTGGACGGCTGCCGACCAACGGCGCTGCGCAATTCGCAGAGCTTCGTGCTTCTCGTCGAGTGACGGCTCGAGCCTTCGTGCCTGTCGCCGCGTCGAGGCTGCGGCTCGGGTTCGGGCCGTCTCGAAGTCCCGGAGTGCCTCGGTTCGTTGGCGGGCGATGTCGCCGACCTGCGTGCCGGCGTAGCGCCCCCTGCCAGCCTGGAGGTCTTCGAGCTGTTCGGCGAGCTGTCGTCGCTGCACGCGCCGTTGGGCGATCTCTGCATGCGGGTCGACCGGAATCGTCGCGAGGACGGCGACGCGTTCTGCCCGCAGCCGGCCGAGCCGGAGCCCTGTCTCGGCGCGAGGCAGCAGGGTGGGTCGTGTTCGTTGTCCTGGTGCGGCGGGGTCGTCGGTGTCGAGGATCCAGCGCTGTCGGCGTTCGCTCGACCAGTCGCGTTCGAGATCCTCGACGGCTTGGTCGATGTCGTCGGCGACACAGTGGATGGTGGTGGTGTCTCGGGCCCGCGAGCAGGCGACGTAGGCGAGTTCTGCGCCTCCGCCGTCGGCGTAGACGTGGGTTCGGTCGACGGTCGATCCTTGGGCTCGGTGGACGGTGACGGCGTAGGCGTGATCGAGCCGGTCGGCGCCGAGCGCATCGCCTTGAAGCGCGACCGGCTGTTCGGCGCCGTCGAAGTGAACGATGGCCGAACAAGTTGGGGCGTTGACGGACGTGACGGTTCCGCGCTGGCTCGTGACGTAGCAGCGATCGGGGTCGGGCGAGAGCGCAACGACCCAGTCGCCGACCGCGAATTCCCTGCCTCCGTCGACGCTCACCGCTTCGGTGCCAAGGTGGCCGTCGGCCATTCGCCGGCGCCGGGCGAGCTGGTTGAGCGCACCGACGTCGGCTCTCCGCCACGCGAGCATCACCGAGTCGACGCCTTTGGTCAGGTCGGTCGACCACGCCTCCACGGTTGAGGCGAGGGCGTCGCTGCGCTCGGCATGGTGATCGATGCGCCCGTGCTGCTGGTAGTGCCCGACGGCTGACGTGGTGTCGCCGGACCTGAGTGCTTCGAGGGCCGCGCGCTCGGCCGGCTCGTGTTGCCGGATGTTCTCGTCCAGTGTGTGGACGGCCTCGGCGTGGCGGTCGAGGAGGGCTTCGAGTCCACCGCCCGGGCCGACGGCGCCGAGTTGGTGGTGGTCGCCCACGATGATGACCTTGCTGCCGCTGATCTCGGCCGCGGTGAGCAGTCGCAGCATCGTTGGGTCGTCCACCATGCCGCCTTCGTCGATCACGACCACGGTGGAGTGGTCGAGCTCGAGCTTGCCGTGGCTGAGGCGCCACACCACCGATGCTGCGGTGGACGATTCGATGCCGGCTGCTGTTTGGAGCGTGCAGGCGGCTTGTCCTGAGGTGGCGGTGCCGATGACGCGAAGCCCCGCCGATTCGTAGGCGTTGCGGAGCGCGTCGAGTGCGGTGGTCTTGCCCGCACCGGCGACGCCGAGGACCAGCTCGAGCCGCCGCGGTGACGTCGCTGCGCCGACCACCAGGTCTCGTTGTCCGTCGGTGAACGGCAGGCGGAGGTCGCGTTGCTTGCGGCCGATCGCTGCCATGACCCGAGCCGCGTCGAGCCTTGGTGCGGTGTCGTCGTCGGCGAGGCGCAGGGCGCAGTCGGCGATGGCCTGTTCGGCCTGGCGGGTGGAGGCAAGCACCCACGATCGGTTCCGGGCCCCGGGGCGGCCGACGAGTGGGAGCGCTTCGGGGTGGGCGAGCACGGCGGCGACGACCGGTTCGAGTTCGTCGGGGTGTCGGCCATAGAGCTTGGGAGCGACGTGCCGGATGACGTCGGCCCGGCCGAACTGCTTGTCAGCAGCGAGCGGACCGTCGGGCGACAACACTGAGCCGACGAGTTGGGAGCGTTCGGTGTCGGTCAGGTGCGGGTCGGGCCAACGCGTCGGCGCACCGCTGCGTACTCCGCTGAGGATCGAGGCCGGCGAGTGCCCGAGCGATGCGAGTTCCGAATGCCAGCGTTCCATGAGCTGCTCCGGCGCCCGCTCGTCCTTGGGCGGCCGGTGGCTGCGGGCCATCCGCGATCTGAGCCTGTAGGAAGCATCCGCCCCGGCGACTTCGTCGATCTGATCCGATCGCTTCGAGAACAGTTCGCACACGGGGGTCGGGACGCCGGAGATGGACCAGTGGTCGAGCTTGCCTGACGGTCCGTGGTCGGGTGTGATGCTGTAGCCGAGCTGCCGGGCCTCCCACGCGGCGTGGAGCCGCCCGACGTTCGTGGCCGCATGCACCATGTCTCGCACCCCGGCGGTGTCGAGCGCCTTCCACCCGCCCCGCTCGTCGAGCATCTCGGTGACGTTCGCGATCAGCACGTGATCGTGGGGGTTCGGGTCACCCGCCCGTGACGTCGCGTGACGAGTCCGTCCATAGATCAACCCCGACGTCGGTGTGCGGACCTGGAGCCGACCACGACGGTTCCCCTGCCGGCACGCCCACCCATCGAGGAACTCCATCGTGGCGCCAGTCTCCGCGTCGAGGATCCGGTGCATGTCGTCGGCTCGGGCGACCACGCCCAGCACTGCCACCGACTTGTGCGCCGACACCACCAGCTCGAGGCCTGGGCGCTTCGTCGCCACGAGCCGTGTCCCAAGAACGGGGTCACGGGCGCCGCCGTCGGCGAACAGCGCCCCGTACGTCTCGTGGGTGATCGTGCCGGACAGTCCGAGTCTCTCGGCGCCGGCGCCACCCCAGCGCATCGGCGTCTCGCCCCGACTGCCGTAGTAGGCGAGCGCCTGACCGGGATGGTCGTCGGCTCGGTCGAGGACGGTGTCGCGGTGGTAGGCGACCGAGTGCGCTCCCATGATCCTCGTCCAAGCCACCGTCGACCGGTCTCCTCGGGCAACCCGAAAGGGTTGCACTCGTGTTCTCGTCCTGTTCGTTCTGCGGGCGAGTGAACGTCGGGCGGGACCGGCTGTAAAGGAGAATCTCGCGAGCGGTCACGTGCGGTCGACAACGGACAATTCGCTGGCCCGGTGCCAGTTCGGAGGGCAGGCTCGACGGTCGACGTCGGGGTGGCGGCGCGGAGGAAATCGAGGTTCTACGCGTGAATCCGCGGCGCGCAGAAGCCTAGTGATCGGTAGACACCGCGATGCCCGAGGAGCGCACGATGACCACCGTCGACCACCACAACGCCGACACCCGACCGCTGATGACCATCGCTGAGGTCGCCGAGCACCTTGGCGTCAACGTGCGCCACGTCCGCCGCCTGGTCCAGGAACGTCGCATCCCCTACTTCAAGTGGGGCCGTCTCCTCCGCTTCGACACCGCAGAGATCAATCGGTGGCTGGCCCACCACCACGTCGATCCTCGGTCGCGCTGATTGGGTGCCGGCGGGAATCCCCGATCGAGTCTGTTCCGCGTGAACGCCGTCAGCGTGCTGCGACGCCGCTGACGTTTCGTCAGGCCGTCCGTGGTAGGCGGCAGGTCTGGCAGGGCTTCGGTCTCGATCGCACCTGCTGTACGCTGAAACGAGCGCTCGGGGGTCTTGGGGTGGCGGCGTTCTCATGAAGGAGACGTGCAATGAGAAGCCTTGGCCTGGCGAAGATCCGTCCAGCAGCGCTCGCAGCGGTGCTTGTTCTGGCGGCCTGCGGTGCTGACTCGGCAGCCGATGTATCGACCGAGTCAGCCGACGAACTCGCCGCCACACCGGACGATGGTCCGCCCTTTGCCGGTGACCTCTCCGACTGCGAGCAAATCGGCTCTACGACGATCACCAGGGGACTACCTCACCAGCCGACACCGAGGCCTCTGGAGACGGTGGTTTCCGAGGGCATCTCTACATTCCTGCCTGGGTACACCGTGCCGATCTCCGATCTCTCCGTTGAGGACACGTACGTCCGTGCCGAGATCGATGAAGAGAATGCCAGGGTGTTCTTGTCAGACCCTGAAGATCCGACGACGGGAGTCGTGGTATCGGTGCACAAGGTCTACGGCTACTGGTTGTTCACCGGCTACAGCGGGTGCGCCGAGACTATGGCGAAGTTCAAGGGCATTGACCCGTCCAGCGGCGAGATCACACTCGAAACGACGTCTGTGATCGATATCGAAGTTCCGTCCGACAGCGATGGTGAACCGTGATGCGGGGCTTGGTCGATGCGTGAGGTGTGAGGATGAAAGCCTGCTGTGAGAGCTGACTGACAACGCGTCTCGCTGCCATGCCTGACGCACGCGACGCCTGGCTCCGCGCCCGGGCTGCTCAGGAGGCGTCGCCCGAGGTTGACGGGAGAGCTTCTCGATCGAATCTGGTTCGTCGTCGAGTCGGCGGCTGCGCGGCACAGTCGAAGGCTTGAGCGACCCGAGCTGCATCGCGCGGCCGGAGCGGCGGTAGGTCGTCGACTCCGAACCACTCGACCGCAAGCACCTCGTGCGGCGTGGTCGGACCGGAGTCGGCCAGGCCGTCGAATTGGCAGAGGAATCCGTGGTGGATCATCTGGATCGGCGAACCGCCTTCGAGTCGGGTGTCGAGGACGCAGATCAAGTCGGTGGCTGTCGCCAGCACACCTGCTTCTTCAGCAGCCTCGCGTTGCGCAGTCTGCGCGGGCGACTCGCCCGGCTCCACACCACCTCCCGGCATCTCCCACTCGCCATTGTCGGCGCGCTGGATGAGCAGGATCCGGTCCGCGCTGTCGAACACGGCGGCGCTCGCCACCGGCACCGGCGCGACGTGCGTGAGCATGCTGAACAGCTCTGTTTCGATCGCGTCGGTATCGCGAGTATCGACCAGAGCCATCAGCTCGGCGGCGATCCGCCGGAAGTGCCGGTAGCGCTCCGAGTCGTACGGGAGGTCGAGTGAGTAGCGGAGCCCGCCGTCAGCCACGGAGCGGATCTCGTCGGCGAGTCGTCGAACCTCGGCCGCCACGTCATGCTCGAACACGAAGTCGATCCTGCCACCCGCCGGCGACCGCAAGGTCGAACGTCGACGACATGGTCGATTCCCCTCCCAATCTCCTCCCAATGTTCTTGGAGAATCAGCGGTTTCGGGCGGTTCTTGCGGTCAGCACCGGTCACAACGGAAGAGGCCCTGACCTGGGCGTTTCCGCTGGTCAGGGCCTGTGTCTCGCTGGCGCCCTCGACAGGACTCGAACCTGTGCACACGGCTCCGGAGGCCGATGCTCTATCCGCTGAGCTACGAGGGCTGAGGGACGCCGAACGTATCAGTTCGTGGGCCCTGTTCCCTCAGCCATACGATGCGCCGATGGCCGGAGGGACGTCGTTGCCGCGCCGGCTCCTCCCAGATCACCACAGCGTCGTCGACGGCCGGCTGTTCATCGGCGGCTGTGACGTGGAGGCGCTGTGTGCCGAGTTCGGCACGCCGCTGTTCGTCTACGACGAGCAACACCTCCGTGACCGCTGTCGCGAGGCCGTCGAGACCTTCGGGGACGGCGTCGCCTATGCAACGAAGGCCTTTCTGTGTCGGGCCATGGCGAAGCTCGCGCACGAAGAGGGCATGGACCTCGACGTGGCCACGGCGGGCGAGCTGCACGTGGCCCTCGCTGCCGGTGTCCCCGCGAGCCGGCTCGTGCTCCACGGCAACAACAAGTCGATCGCCGAGCTGGCCATGGCACGCGAGGCTGGGGTCGGCCGGATCGTGGTCGACAGCTTCGACGAACTCGACCGCCTCGACGGACTTCACGCCGCCGACGGCCGCACACCCAAGGTGCTTCTCCGGATCACCCCCGGCGTGAAGGCCGAGACCCACGAGTTCGTGATGACCGGCCAGGAGGACTCGAAGTTCGGCTTCGGGCTCCACAGCGGTGCGGCCGGGTCGGCGCTCGAACGGGCCGGCGCGGCGGCCTCGGTCGATCTGGTGGGCATCCACGTGCACATCGGCAGCCAGGTCTTCGTCGCCGAGAACTTCGGCCGTGCGGTCGAGGTCATGGCCCCGTTCGTCGCAGGCGTCGACCTGCCCGAGTTCTCGATCGGGGGTGGTCTGGGCGTTGCCTACGTCGAGGGCGAGACGGCACCGACCATCAGCGAGTGGGGCAGCTGGATCATCGACG
>Ga0307380_10003178_pt1 | contig 22887 bp, 18 predicted proteins | sample UN3MG_FD_202239 | JGI IMG/M metagenome (GOLD analysis project Ga0307380, IMG submission 202239) | Soil microbial communities from Risofladan, Vaasa, Finland - UN-3 | ecosystem: Environmental > Terrestrial > Soil > Coastal area > Acid sulfate soil | place: Finland: Risofladan, Vaasa | collected... | reverse complement strand
ATACTCACCAAGGCAATTACTAGGCTATAGCCTGAGAAAGCTTTCGTTGCACTGTAAACAAAAACGTCATTTTGATAACTGGCCAGTAAAATAAAGTCACCTGTATAGGCCATATGAATTACCACCACGGTGCCATTTTCATTTAAAGAAACCATAGGGAGAAAAGAATCAATTGTATTGTTCTTATTTACGGGTATTTGCGTCCAACTATTGCTGGCATTATAATGTAATAAATTGATATCTCTATCATCCATGAGGTCATTATTAGTAAAAACAACGAAAATGTCTGACCCGAGAATTTTCATGTCACAAATGGATGGATTGGTCCTTCCTTCTGCATCATCAACGGAATAGATTTTAATACTTGTTTCACTCTTCCAAAAATTCTTTAATACAGCATAATTGAAATAATAACCGTTACTACTTGAATGATCATTATAGATCAGATGCACTCTACCGGCATCATCAATAACAGACTTTGGTTCATAACAATACTCTGCTTTATACTCACGCTCTTTCCAATTTGCTTTTTCTCTAAGCAGATACCTAAAAGCCCAAGTTTCTTGATTATCTTCTTCAGAATAAACGCTTTTACCATAATTATAGCCAATAAAAATACGTTCAGCTGCTTTATCGAGCGAAGGTGTTAGATCATAAATAGATTGTATTGTTGAAGGTATATCAGTGTAGCTAGTTAATTGTACTGCTTCAGACCAGCTATTTTCTGAAAAAACTCTAAAGAAAATATTTGGAGCATTTTCTGGCGAACGTAAAACTCCAAAGAGATATACCTTTGCTGAATTATCTGCTAAGAGGGAGAATTGTCCCCATACGGTTAAAAGAATAGGTGTTGACCAAACATTGTCAGAATAATATTGATGGTAGCATTGATACTCGTCAACTTTCAAGATATAAACGATATGCAAACGATTTAATGAGTCAAAAACAGCATCAAAAGGAATGCGGAGTTTGTCTATAGTGACATTTTGCTGTATGTGGAAAATTAACTCCGGTGCAGAGAAGGTTGTTTCATCATAGAAACAAAAATACAAGTTGGTCTCATTTGTTACATCACTGAATTCGTTCCAAAGAACGTAGATCAAACCATTATTGTCTGGTATGGTCTTTATTGCTTCCCAGGAAACATTGAAATTAGAATTACTTAATTGAACTGTCGGCCAATCTTGGTCAGCAATCGAATTAGTATTAATAACAGCTGTTAGAGTGAAAGGCGAACTTAACGGTTGAAGAATAAAATTAGCTGTGAACGTAATTATCCCAAAAATAACTAAAATTTTACTTAACTTACCCATTTTTCAAATAACTCCTTCTTATCCATTATCTGATAATGAATACTAGTGCTATTTTCTATTTAAGAGTATATAATTGCTTTAAGGAGCTTAACTGTTCCTTTTTTCAATTCTAATGCTGTAAATAGAGTATTTTCTAATGGATGCTCAAATAATATAATGAACTGGGTAAAGAATACCTCAAAACCAAGAAGCATAAATAAAAGAAAGAGTGGAATGTTGAATGAACGATTGAAATTGTTGTGGATACTAGATATCGAAGGAAAATTACCATAAGTATTGGAGAAAATAAAGAAAATAACATTTCAATCTGGAGTGATTTTAATTATAAAAAACTTATGTCTAATGAAGATAGCAAACTTATACAAAGGATAGTTTTAAATTAAAATACTGTAATTGTTTTTGATGAAAAAAGAGCACTAACATTAAGGTAATTGGAAATGAGGTGAATTTAATGGAATCTAATGATATAGAGATTGAACAAAATAAGGAATTTATTAAATTTTTAGATAATGATGATGAATATGAATTTGTTTATGAGATATCCAAAGAAAAAATTGATTATTTGTATGAAGGTAAACCAATTAACTTCAATTTAATAGCTAAAACAGTTAGATTATTTCTCTATAATTGGAATATTTCATTTTATAAATATGGCAAATTGACTATTCATGATCTCGAAGAGTGTATAAGAAATAATCATAAGGATATAGTGTTTTTTAGGAGCAGGGAAATTAAAGACTACTCTAATAATGATTATATAAAAGTGAAGAATTTATTTGAAAAATTTCTCGTTTCAACAAAGATTATAGTAAAAGAGAAATTGAAATATAGTCCAGTAAGTGTCGCTAAAACATTGCACATACTTGCACCTAGCTTCTTTATACCTTGGGATAATGCGATTGCAAAAGGTTATAGAAGTAAAAATAAAAGCTGTTATTGGTATAGATCACAGGATGCATCAGAGAATTATATTCAATTTCTTTTCGAAATTAAATGTCAAATTTTAAAATTTAAAAAACCTCTAACAAATCTATCAAATAAATATAATAAGAATATTCTTAGAATATTTGACCTATACAATTTGTTCAAATATAAATATCAGTAATAAGATTAGGAATTTAAAAATCAAAATTTGTGATTAATCAAATATTTTCTATACAAAATTATATGCTTTTATATGATTGCTTAATTAATGTCATTAGATAAGCTAAATCATTATTTAACTGAAGATTTATTTCATAACCACCATTATTACCATAACCTTAATTTATAATTAAAAATAAATATAGAAAAAATCATAAATTATTTGGAAAGTGAAAAAATGGGATTAGATGATGTATTAACATTGGATAATTATAATGAAATAATTGATGATATAATAGAATCTAGACATTTTACTAAGAAAAATGATAGTATCAAGCCTCTTTTTAGAGAAATGACACTAATAGTTATTTCCGAGCTTAAGGATAAAATTCCTAAAATTCATTTATCTTACAATGAAAGTTATATTGGTTTTTATAGAGTAGAATCGAATAGGGCACCACGATTGTTTATTACTGTTAGAACGAGGAAATCTATAAAAGAAGAAACTCCTTATTTACATGTGAGCTTAAAAGTTGATAAAAAAGAATTAATAAAATCATATGATTTAAAATTAAGTGAAAAAGTCAATAGAAGGATTGAAGGGGATTTTGATTTTAAAAATTTAGAGAACCTAAAAGATCGTCTTGGGGCTATAAAATATTCATACATTTCATGTATAAAGAATAAAATTTAGGGGAGAAAAATTATCGAGAAAAGTAAAAAAACTTGAAAATATATTTCTGGATATATTTTGTCAAAATTAATTTTGTGAAGTCACAGTTACAGCCAAAGTTTTTCTATCTGCTTTTAAATGAACAGTTTCATCACCATAAATTGCATGATGCAATAATTGATGTGCTACTTGTAAAGCTTGCTCTTTTGTAAAAGACATACTTACAGTCACATAATCTTCCAAATTTTCTTTACGAGGATTTATAGAAGGAGTTGTTGATTTGCAACTTAATTTCGTACTATATACCAAATTTTTTGCTGATTTTAATTTAGTCATAAAACAATCGCCAAATTTTCCTTTTTATATTTATAGTAAAATACCATTCAATATTACCACTAGTAAGTATAAAAGAATATTGACTCGATTTTTTCTTTTTTTGGAATAGATTATCAGTTAATAGTTTTTGGAACCTATATCCAGTAACAAGTAACTGTAATTCCAAAAAATCGGATTGGATAGAGGTTATTGATAATATGTTCTGGAAAAAAATAATACGGCATCTTTTTTCTTTATAAATCCATGAAATTGAAAAAAAAGTTTATCGATAGTAAATAGATATTCATTATTGTAATTGGTTCTATTCAATAATTTATAACGCTTCAAATGAATAACATATAGAAGAAGTTCTTGAATATTTTTATAATCTTTCAAAGAATTTCTTAGAAATTATTCCTGGAATATCTATGAAAAATAGACTATTTTAGATATTGAATTAAGATTAAATATTAGAAATATAATAGATATTAAGCAAAATATTTGTGGGGAATAATCTTGAAAAGGTATTGCCTTGTAGGTGTTAAAGGAATTGGAAAAACAACTCTTATTGATGCTATTAAATCCTCTGTACCAAATGTTGAATTTATTATTGGATCAACAGTATTGAAAGAGTTAGTCGGTGAAAAGTTCAGCAATTTTGATTATTTTTCTGTTGAGGAAAAAGAATTTTATCGTAAAAAAGCTATCCAATTTTTTGAAAACAAACAAAAAAGCTCACAGAAAAAAATCCTCATTGATGGACATGTAACATTATATAATCCAAAAAATGGCATGGTTGAAGTAGTTTTCACTAAAGAAGATTCAGAATTCTATACTGATTTAATTTTATATGATACGAATGTAGAAATAATCTATAATCGTAGAAAAAATGACTACTTGAAAAAACGTATTATAGACAAAGAAATTATCGAAAAGGAAATTCTATCTGAAAGAAGAGAATCTAAAAATATGGCACAAAAATTTGGTATGAAATTTCACATAATTGATGGTAGAAATTTCGATAAGGCTAAATCTCAATTTATAACAATTTTAAATGAGGAATAAATAAAATTGCTACCTATCAATCAACAAGAGAATATCAATAAATTAAATATTTATCTTGAAAGTATTATTTCTTTGTTCAAACATAAATTTATTTTTTTATTTGATGCTGATAGAACACTATGTGAATTTGATACTAGTCGACTTTTTAATGATTTGGCTGGAATTGATTTGCAAAGAATAAAAGAGGGATTTGTTAAACATGGATATAATTTTGAGGGATTTTTAAACAATGCTAAAATATATAGCGAATTAGAATTTGAACAATACAAAAATTACAGTAAAACTATAGCTAATAGAACTAATTTATATCCTGGTGTAAACGATTTAATGAATAAGATACGTAGGTTTGCTGATATTTGCATTGTTACTGCTGGTATTAAAGAAATATGGCAGGAAATTAAAGAGAAACATTTTAGTGAAGATGTAAAATTATTGGGTGGATTACATCAATGGAATAGTGATTTTATAATTGGTAAATACGAAAAAGGTTATTTTTGTGACTTTTTAAAAAAGCAAGGTAAAATAGTGTTTGCTTTTGGTGACACAGATGTAGATACATTTATGCTGCAAAAAGCTCATCATGCATTTATTATTGTTAATCATAAAAATAATTGGGATTTGATACCTAATTTACTTGATCATAAATCTTTATTTCAGATTAGTTTTAAAGATTTTTTACACCCTAATATCCCATCAACAACATACTCATCACTTGTAGAAGACATATTTGAAAAAATTTATTCAATTGGTGAATAAGAAAATGACAATTAATCATTATACTGAAAATAAAGCAACACAAATTTTAGCAACAGCTTCAAGAAAAATTGATATCACTCCCTATGAGTTATCACAAGTTCATTTAGAAATAGGCAAATATATGAGCTTTAAAATATTAGATGAATTTGATTTAGAAGATTACGAAATCAATCATCCACAAGGTACAAAAATTGGCAAGAGAATTAGTGATGAAAAGAATATTGTTATCCTAACTTTTATGAGAGCAGGAGTTTTTTATGGTGAAGGATTACGGTATATATTTCAAGATGCTCCGTTTTATTACATTTCTCCAAAAAGAGATTTTGGTATTTTAGAATCTGAACTAGAGAAATTACCTGATTTTACTAATAAGATTATAATTCTTGTTGATTCAGTAATAAACACTGGTGCTACTATGTTCAAAGTAATTAATCAATTAAAATCATATAATCCTAAAAAAATAATTGTCACTTGTACAGTAATGCCTGATACAACTGTAGATATAATAGAGCGAGATTTCAAGGATATCATATTTTATATTACCCGAATTTCTTCAAATAAATATGTAGGTAAAGGGAAAACAGATACTGGAAATCGATTATTTGGTACGTTCGATAAATAATAATCAATAGTGATTATAATGAATGAACAAATAGAACGAATTTGTTTATCACCTAATTCCGAGTGCAATTTAAATTGTAAATATTGTTATTTTTATAATCCAGAAAAAAAAGATATCCTAAATCCAGAAAAATTGAATGAAGAAGAAATTTTAGTTATTCTAAATAAAATTGAAGATTATTGTAATAATATTCATCTTGAGAAAAAAATTAAATTAAATTTTGTAGGAAGTGGTGAACCTCTTCTATCTTGGAGTGAAATATATAAATCCTTGAAGCAATTTAAAGAAGAAGGTAAGGGTAGTAATATTCGCTTTTATATGGTTACAAATGGTATCTTGTTGGATTCTTTGATTATTAACCAACTTAAGGAAATGAAAATTAATGTTAGTGTATCTCTTGATGGTCCACCGATTATAAATGACAAAAATAGAATAACTAAAGCAGGAAAAGGAACTTTTAATAAAATAATAAAAAAAATAGAGGAATTACATTTAGTGGGATTTCAAAAAATTATCAATACGACAATTACTTGGGAGCTAATTGAACATCTAGAAGAATACTTCAATTTTCTCATTGAAAACAAAATCAACAAAGTAATTTTTGGTCGTTTGGTTGATGTACCTTCATCATTTAGAGGAATAAATTATGATGAATATTATGAAATTTTAGGACGCATTTTAGAATCCTATAAAGCGAACAAATTTTACAATAAAATTGAAATTGGAAATTTTGAATCATATAGAAGATCAATTGATGGGATTCCTGATAAAGTCTGTACAATGTTTGGTAGTTGTTGTGGTGCGGGAATTACTAATCTAATTTATCTTCAAAGAGATGTTTTCCCTTGCGGTAGAATGTTCAATAATTATCAATGGAAATTAGGCGATTATTCCGAATCACTAGAAGTTTTTCAAGAAAGAATGTTTGAAAAAATTAACAATTTAAATGAGGACTGTAACAAATGCGAAATTCGGGATATTTGTATAAATGATTGTATGGTAGAAAAAATGACCGGAGATTATAATTGCGTTTCTAGAAAGAATTTTATTCTTAAAATGAAATCATTATTGTAAAAAGAAGTGATTATAATGAGCAGAGGAGACAGCGGAAGATCTGGTAGCCATTCTAGCGGAAGAGGCTCAAAAGGTGGAAATAAAGGGAATTCAAGAAATTCTCGAACATCGAAAAGCATGACTGTGGAAAGAGCTCGAGCTATTCAAGAACATGCAGATAAAACAGGCAGAAATCAGGATTTCAAATCAAGAGCTATGAGCGCAGCTGATAAAAATGAAAAAAAATAGACTTTAATTTTAAAAGGCTTTTCAGATGTCAGAATGGGAAATTGATTCTAACAAACTAGTATATAATATAAAAATCTCGAGTAATTATAGAGAGTTATTTTTAAGCTATTTGCAACATAGATTTAGAGTACTTTTTACTAATTGTGAGAGATTTCATTATCCAGAGAATTTATTTTATGATGAAGAAAAAATAGTTTTAGAATACAAAAATGGACTAGTTAATTCTGTTATTGAACAATCTGATTTTGAAAAAATGGATTATATAAAATGGAAAAATAGTATTATATTGCCATTAGTTAAAACTATGATTGAATGTCATGATTATGGGACTACTGGTTTTCATCAATTCCAACCATTTAAAGGAAAATTTATGCCACCTGTTTCTTATCTCATTGGTATTAATGGAGTGTCTGATAATTCAATAGAGATAGAAAAGAAATTAGATGCTGGGTTTTTATCTGAATGGATTAATCTTGAGTTTAAAAAATTTAAAGATTTAATCGATTTAGAGGAAAAGAATTTTATTGAAAATCTTATTAAAAACTTAAAAAAACCAGATTATAATAATATCAATCTCTACATTAGAAAAGATTCAATTGAAGAATCCTCTTTTTTAGATTTATTAACAGAAGCAGAATTTTTTTACAAAATAAGGGAGATATATAGATATAAAATAATGCCAAAGGAAAGAGCTTCTGAATATGGAAAATTCGATAATGATGAACTTCTTTTAGAAATTGATTCAAATTATGTTGACCAACTTTTTGGAAAATTCAACCGACCAACTGTACAAGAATTATGGGATTTATTGATAGAGGATAGAAAAATCTCAAGATTGTTATCTGTTTCAGATAAAAGAGAATTTCCAAATCCATTTATTGCATCAACTAGAAATTCTTCATTGGTTCAATGGATAAAGACTCATGAAGATCAACCACTAATTTACATTAAGAAATATAAAGAGAAAATTCCATCTGAAGGATTTCTTTTTGTCCATGAATACGGCGATTTGGATCAGATAAGAAAGAAACGCGTTTTTATTGATTTTGCTAAAAATCATTCAAATCTTAAAGAATTACTTACAACTATATCTGTAGAATCTAAAATAAGACAAAATTATTGGAAGAGAAATGAATTAGCGAATGTAATAATTAATAATAAAGGATTATTTGCAGTACAAGGACCACCTGGAACAGGCAAAACATACTTAGCTACTGAAGTTGTAAATCAATTTTTACTACAAAATAAATTTGCTAAAATTCTAATATGCTCTAAAGAACATCTTGCACTTGATTACATTTTGGAAAGAATTACAGAAAAATTAGATGAAAATAAAATTCACTATCGAGCTTATAGATCAATATCTTCTGAGAGATTAAAAAAGGAAGGAATTAAAGATTCAATAAAAAAATACCTTCATCCATCAGTAATTGAAGAAATTGGTGGATTCAATTGGCAAAGTAATACTGGAATTTGGTCAAAAATACAAGATAATTTTCCAAAAGAATATGATTTGAGAAATAAATCTATTGGACAAAATTCAGCGTCATTATTTTTCTGTACTACTATGGATAGTGCAATTAAAGATTTAGTGAATAAGAAAAGTTTCGATTTGGTAATTGTTGAGGAAGCAGGTAAATGTTACCCAAGTGAATTATTTCACATATTGTGTTTAGGAAGAAATGTTTTAATGATAGGCGATCAAAATCAATTACACCCATACCAGATAAATGAAACGAAATCAGCAATACAATTATGGGAAAAAGCATTAGAAAAATCGAAAAATATAGAAAACTTCAGAGAAAAATTGGAAAAAAGATTTGGTAAATCTTTTACTAAAATTGACAAGTATTATAGATCAAAAGGAAAAATATCTGAAAAACAACTTGAATGGTTAAAACCTTTTGAAAAATTATTTGATATTTTACCCGAAGAAAAAGTACATGTTTTAGAAGAACAATTTAGATTGAAAAAATCCTTGTCAAAAGTAATAGGGAGTGTATTTTATAATAGACAATTTATTGATTTAAAAAAGGCATATGAACCACTAAAGGGAATTATTCCGGAAAAATATAATAAAACTTTACTCTGGATTGATACTCCACATATGATTGATGATCCTGATGCTGGTGAAGATCCTGAGAAAATTGGAGTAAGAATTAATGCTTTTGAATTGGATGTTGTGATTTCATATTTGAAAAAACTGAGAACTAATTCTAATATTGATTTAGTTATTTTAACTCCTTATAATGATCAAAAAAATCTCTTTCTAGAATCAAATGAGCTAAATGAGATTAGTCAAAAGATAACAACTAAACCTTTTAATGAGATAATTAGGACAGTAGATGAATATCAAGGACATGAAGCTGATTTAACTATTATCTCATTGGTTAGAAACAATACACTCAGTGCTAAATCCTCATGGGGATTTATTAGTGAATCTGAAAGATTGAATGTAATGTTTTCTAGATCAAAATCACATCAAGTAATTATTGGGTGTTCGAATCATATTTTGAGAAATAAACAGGAAGAAGAAATAAAAGTATTAGCGAATTTTTATGAGAAATATAAGGAAGAAGGGAAATTTATTTCTGCAAAGGAGTTTCTAAATGATGGATGAAAAAGGTAAACAAAATATTGAATCACAAAATATAGCTAAATTTGATAGCTCAAAACCATTATTCGTAGAAATTCCAGGTTACTTTATTGAAGCTGAAATTGATATTCCTAATTATCATCCACATACATTGTGGAGGTTAGCGTATATCTCAGAAATATTGAAAGGAAAAACAATTTTAGAGATAAAAAACAATCCTCCTTGGCCTGTACCAAGAGATGATTTAATTATAAATCAGATAATTAATGAATTAATAGATAATGGATGGTTAATTCCTTCATGGGAGAAAAATGAATTTAAAATAGGAGAGGAAATTAGGGAGTTATATAATAAAGGAGGAGAAATAGCACTTAGTCATCATCTATTTAGCTATATTACAATTAAAGGCGAATGGTGGATTGATGGAGTAAGTGGCACAGTTTTGCCTAGATTAACAGCATTACATTTTGATGTTGATTTTTCTAAAAAAGAACCAACCAACCTTATTAAAATAGAAAATATTGAAAACTTTAATCTTTTAATTGAGGAAAAAAATTTCAATATAATTGATTTAATAAATGCACTCGATGAAAAAATAGAATTTCAATTCCCACAATTTGATCGAGCATATATTTCTAGCTCAATAAAAATAACTGGAGAAAAGAATATCAGATTTAAAATGCTTGAAGCCTATAATGAAAGCAGTGAAAAACTTATCCCTATCGAATTAGCACCTCTCGAAGCAATGCTATATGAATATGAACCAAGAATTTTTGGCGAAAGGAATTATAAAAAGAAAAAAAGTGTAAAATGGAAAAGTTCCTCAATTGAGAAATTCGCTTTAATATTAGAAAAATTCCCTGAAAATATACAGTTAATAACATCAAAGAAATTTTTACTAAATCAAACAAAATTACTATTGGAAAAATTATCTTCTAAAGATGAATGGATTAATTGGTATAAAAATGGACAAATATTAGAACCATTAATAGGTGAAGCAAATCAATTTTTCGATGCTTTAGCTGAAATTATTGAAGGTAAAGAAATATTGATTGAAAATGCAATTAATGAATCTCCGCCTTCGCATTTGTTACTATCAACTTCATTTCTTAATAGCAATAACCTTGAGGAAAACGCAGGTTTAATTGAAGCAATTAAATCAAATAAATGTAAAATACTTCTTTTATATGGTCATTCAAACGATGAAACACTACAAGATCAACTAAGTACAATTGATGAATATAAGAAACGAATAAGAGAGTTAAATCCAGCAATCCTTAATCATTTAACAATTGTTACAGCAAAAAAAAGATCACACGAAAAGATTCTGATTAGTTCTAAAGCCGATTGGATAATTGGGAGTTGGAATGTAGGTAGTAGTAAACCAGATTCAAAACAATTTGAAGCTGGAATAAAAGGAAAAAATAAACAATTTGCATTAAAAATTTTAGAAAGAATAGCAGAATTAGTAGAAGACAAAATAGGGGTGAATTTTATTGATGAATTAAGGACTCAGATTTCAGATTTAAAAAATGTTGATGATACTGTTGATGCAGAAAAATTCTATGCAATTATTAGAAAAATCACATTTTATTTATTCAGTATAATTTCAAAAGATGAAACAGACAAAGAAACTGAGATACTATATGAAAAAACGCTAAAAACATTGAGATTATTACTACTGGCAGTATTGAAGAAATCACAAGTTGAATTAATAAATGAACATCAGTCAAGAGATATAATAATAACACAGATTAAGAAAAGTAATCAAGATATCTTCTTGGCTTCAGATAGAGTGAATTCAAGTGCTTTAGATAGCACTATTCTAAATGATATTTATTATAGTGAAACTGGAACCAAAAAATATTTGAGAATATTATGGGGAAGAGAATGGGAGAAAGAAGAAAGCATTTCAAAGGATTCTAGAACACAACTTAAAGATGCTAGAAATACAATCAGAAGTGCCCAAAAAATACTGGGTAATCAATTATTAACAGAGTTAACTCCTATGGAAAACCATGCAAAATTTGCTTTATTTGATGGTGTGAGAGGATTAATAACATCTGAAAATATTTTGAGTTATGGGGGGGAGAAAAATAAGTATGAATCTCGAGAATTAGGTGTATTTATTGAAGGGATACCAATTGTAAGGTATTTGCATGGTAAAGCAATGTTACACAGATTAAAGTATTTCAATCCTAAAAAACACTTTTCTGATATATCTTATCGACCTTATGAATGGATAATAGAAGCTATTGAACAATATTATGCTTTAATAAGTGTCAGCAAAGAAATTAAAATTGATTATAGTAATATAGCTATTATTCAATCTGCGATTGAAAAGGATTTAGATGATTTAGAAAGTCTTGATGATTTCGATAAGGAAATGCATATGATAAAGAAATCAAGCTTCGAAGAACGAAAAAAAATTATCAACCAAGATTTCATTTCATATTTATGGAATGAAGGAACAAAATATTATCTCATTCATTCTTTTGATAAATCAAGATGGCTTCCTTTTCAAGAAAATTATAGTATTGATAAATATGAAAAAATTGTGCTTAAAGAAATCCCAGATATTGAAAACGCTATTGAAGAGAATATACTAAATGAAAAGAAAAAGGAAGTAGAGAGGATAAGCCATAAAACTGATTCAAGCATAATTGAAGAGATTATGAATGAAATGGTTTTAATAAAAAATGGTTCATTTTTGATGGGAAATAAATTACAAGGAGAAGAACCTATTCATAAAGTTATAATCTCAGAAGATTTCTATATGAGTAAATATGTCGTAACTCAAGAATTATGGAGAAAAGTAATGGGTAATTTACCATATATGAGTGAGAAATTTATTTCGTCAAAAAATCCAATAATTCATGTTTCATACAATGATGCTCAAGAATTTCTAAAGAAACTAAATTCATTACCAAATAGTGGAGGATTTGATTTACCAACAGAAGCACAATGGGAATATGCTTGTAGAGCAGGAACCCAAACTGAATACTATTTTGGCAATAATCCTGGAAATGGTTCAAATCCAAGTATTTTAGAAGAATTTGCATGGACAAAAAGAAACTCAGAAGGAAAACTTCATCAAGTCGGTATGAAAAAACCTAATAACTGGGGATTGTTTGATATGCACGGATTAGTTTATGAATCTTTAAAAGATGACTTGAGAGTATTTTCAAACCAAATAACTAAAGATCCCCTCGGACCTTTAGATACAGAATATGTTTGTTACAAAGGAGGGGCATGGACTAGATTTCCTTTGGATAAATATGGAAATAAAAAATTCGAGCATTTTAGATGTTCTTTTAGAGATCACCATTTAAAGAGTGAAAAATCTTATAGAACAGGCTTTAGATTAATGAGAAAATGTTCTCAATAGATAAAAATCTCTACTTTTTTTAGTTTATTTAATCAAAATTATAAAAATAGACTAAACATATAGAAATAATCCATTTTGCTAAAATCAAAAGATATAAATCACCAAAATTCAGAGTTAATCACCTCATTTTCATTATTTATAAGCTATGAAAATTGGTTAATAAGCTCTTTTACATATAATTTGGAAAACTGAAATTAATGAAACGAATCATTATTTGATCAATTAATCAGTTTTGTATATTTTTAATCATAAAACTAATTTTAAGTTACAGGAATAAAAAAGAAAAGAAATATATGTAATCAAATTATAATTATATCAAAATTTCTTTATTAAAATTTGGAGAATAAGAAAATGAAATATTGGATTGTTGTTCATTATTATTCATCGTATGAAGAACATAATGATTTAATTGGACTTCCTGCTAAATTAGACAAAGATGGAAAACCAATTAAGAGATCAGATGGTTCCATAAAACCATATTACAATTATTTTGATGAAATTAAAACTGGTGATAGATTTGCCTATTATTGTCCTGCACCTAACAAATTTATTTTAGGTTTATATGAAATAGTTGATGGACCTAAAGAATATACTAATGATTGGGATACTTCTATTCAATATAAAATAAAACCAGTATTACCAATTAAAAAAGAGAATTTTATTTCTTATTATACTTTAGTTGATGAATTACAATTTTTCAAAGATGAAAATGGTAATAAGTTAGAAAAACGTGCAGCAGCATATAAATTAAAGGGTACAATAAAAGAAATTTCTCAAATTGATTTTAAAAAATTAGTAAAATTATATTCTCAAGAAGAGATATATGAGGAGGATACTAAGGGTGTAGTTGAGATTAGTGAACATATTTCTATGATTGGGAAATCTCATTATCACGCTGAGCAATTTCTTTGTGAAAGTTATATTGGAAGACAAGAACGTAATCGAGTTCTGGAACAAATACTATCGAAAAATGAAGATATATCTGATTCCATGGATCAATTACCTCCCTGGCTTGCTAATATAAGTGTAGCAATTGGTACTAACCAAAGAATAAGCTATATTGATAATATTTGGTTTATTGAAGAATCAAAAGGATTTTTTATTCCTTTTGCAATAATTGAGCATGAAAAGGATGGCAATATACGTGGTGTTATGGACCGTTTTACTGCTATGGATATTACACTTAAGAATAATAAACGATTTAGCAATATCAAGCCATTATATATTATTATAGCTCGTGATAAATCACAAGTAGAATCTTATAATAATAAAATAAATGAACATGGTGAATGGCTACAATTTTACAAGGAACATAAATTCCATATTTATAGTATAGATGATTTTGAAAAATTGGATAAACAGATTTTAAGAATACTCTCAAGTCAAATTAAAGAAGTTGGAGAATACTAGCATAATAATATTATGCCATTAATCCTCCACCTCCTTCATCCTTTTTAGTATATGCAGTAGTCCATCCTGTTCTACCTAATATACTAATTGATTTTGGAGGATTTAATTTCTTGAAATTTTTTTCCCTGGGTTTACAGACCTCAATAAATGGACATTCATCAGTTTTTGGTAAAATAGAATCTCGTACACTATTACTTTGAATAGCTATATGTCCTTCTTTATATTTACAAGGTAAATCTCTAAAAACCAATAATGCGGGGATTCTCTTTTTAGTTTCTTTATAACAAATTTGACATGTTTTATTTCTTCCTGTATGCCAGTAAAATTCATGATTGTATTTTGTACACTTAAATAAAAACAATCTATCTTTGCAGAACTCCTTGCCTATCAATCTGTAAATTAAATAATCTATTTGTGAAGGGCTTTCAATCGTTTCTTCAGGATATTTCTTTTGCCATATTTCCCATACTTTCCTCCAAGCTTTTGCTGTAAACTCATCCATTAGTCCATATTGATAACAAAAGATATCCAAAAAACTACTTAGTAACAATATATCTGTTTTCAGAATTCCAGTTCTAAGTGCTACCTTTATTGTATTTATATCACTCGCTACATCTATTTTATCAAAATTCATACCTTTACCCCAAACACCTAATAGATGCATATCTCTTAGAAACATATCTACCTTTTTCTGACCATAACCTGAACCTTTCAATTCAATTAAATTCTTTCTCAATTCAAGATAATCATTCTTAAAATATTCAAATAACTCATAAGGTTCTATTACTTTTTCCAATAGATAATTAACCACAGTTTTTGCATATTTTATTCTTTTATCTGTTTGTGAAAGTTTTCCCATTTTTAATTTAGACAAAAAGATATCTGGTTGTTCAGATATAAATTGCAAATCAAATATGGATGGATCATCATGGTATATTTTTGCCAAAAATTTGAAATCCCTTGAACCACGAAAATCTTGATTTGCTGTTAAAAATCGAACTTTACATATTTCTTCTAGTGTTAATTTATGAGTATCATATAATTCACTAAAAGGATTTTCTCCATATTCTTTGTAAATCTTATGCAAAACTTCTGCTGCTAATTCACATTTTTCCTCATCAATATGTGGATTCAATATTTTCTTATGATTATTTTCCCAATATTTGTGAAAATCAGATAGATATTCAAAATCTTCATCTAGTTCATGAGTGGTTCCAATTCCCTCATAATTAGTATACAAGTATTCATTGATTTTTGAAATGAATTTCTGTTGTTCATTAATGGTTAATTTTTCTATATCTTGTTTAATATTCAATATTTTTATTAATCCCTTAACAAAATCCTCAAAGGTTTCCATTTCAATAACTCCTTAGCGTTATAATATTAATCAGATTTATGAATATAAAAAGTTTAATTAGCAAAATTATATTAGGAATTGTATCTTTACCACTAATCTAAGTAGTGTGTGTATTGTGAATCATGAAAGAAAAATTATCCAAACAACATTAAATGGGAAAATTGTTGAAACAATTTCTAATAAATCCCTTACTTCTATTGCCAAGCCTTTTTTGAAATGGGCTGGAGGAAAAGGACAAATACTTCATGAAATTGAAAATCGTTTACCTAATATAATAAAACAAAATAAAGTGATTGATTCTTACATTGAACCTTTTGTTGGAGGAGGTGCAGTATTTTTCCATCTCATGAACAACTACAAGATAAAAGAATCAACTCTTATTGACAACAATAAAGAATTACTTGTAGGTTATCAAGTAATAAAACAAAATCCTAATGAATTGATTAAAAAATTAACTAGTTTAGAAAAGGATTATCATAAAAAAACTGAAGATGAAAGAAAAGAATTCTTTTATCAACAAAGAGATGCCTATAATAGACAAATGAAAATTTTCGATTATGATAATTACAGTGAATCTTGGATTGATAGAACTGTATATCTTATCTTTCTCAATAGAACTTGTTTTAATGGACTTTTTCGACAAAACAAATCTGGTGAGTTTAATGTTCCTTTTGGTCGCTATAAAAATCCTAGAATTTGTGATGCGGAAAATATTCTTCAAGTTCACAATTCTTTGCAAAACACTAACATAATCTGTGGTGATTTCACTGATTCAATGGAATTTGTTAGAGAAGGATCATTAGTTTATTTTGATCCTCCCTATCGACCTATTAGTTCTACTGCTTATTTTACTGATTATTCTATGGATGGGTTTAATGACGATGAACAAAAACGCTTAGCGAATTATTTTAGAGTATTAGACAAAAAAGGAGCTTTCTTAATTCTAAGTAATTCCGATCCCAAAAATGAAGATCCAACAGATAATTTTTTTGATGATCTTTACAAAGGCTTCAATATCGAACGTATTAAAGCAAAAAGAGCTATTAGTTGTGTTGGTTCCGGTAGAGGAGAAATTAATGAATTATTAATTCGTAATTATCCTAGGAAGTAAATTATGGGATGTTTGATTGATGAAAGAAGAATTATATTTCAACAAATTAAAACTGACAAATCTTGAAGAAATTCTTGATATTTTTTACAAGTCCATTATTGATACTAATAGAACCTATGATTTCTTCGTAGATTGGAAGAAAATTAAAGAAAAACTCACTGATAAAGAAATGAAATTAGAAATTAAATTAAATCTTCTAAATTCTTTAATTGGAGGTAATAACTTCGATGAAAAATTCCGAACTTTACTTCATGATTACCCTGAAATTTTACCCGTTATTCCCTTGTTGATTGCTGTTAGAGATATAGCTTTCCCTGTAATAGCTGATTTCTATAGTGAGAAGATTGATATTGATGTGTTTGACTTTACTGAAAGAGAATTATCTGAAACTGAAATCGAAAATTACCTAAATTTTGTAGATAAAACAGGTTTAAAGTTATTCTTTACTGAATTAGCTAATAGAAGTCTTGTTGATTACTATCTTGGTGTAGAAGTTGGTATGGATACTAATGCTCGTAAAAACCGCAGTGGAGAGATTATGGAGAAGGTCATCAATCACCATCTTGATGATATTAACAAAAGGCAAAATTATCCTTTCCCAATATTAAAACAGAAAAGTTTTGGCAATTTAGAAGCTGAGTTTAATTTTCCAGTTAATTCCGACATTAAAAATCGTAAAGCTGATTTTATTATTCTCAAAGACTTTAAGAAACCTATTAACATTGAAGTTAATTTCTATACTGGTTCTGGTTCAAAACCACAAGAAATTGTTGATGCATATATTCAACGTCAAAGAGAATTAGCTTTGAATAATATAGAATTCATTTGGATTACTGATGGGTATGGTTGGAAAGAACAAAGGAATCAAACTGAGAAAGGCTTCAAGAAAATCAATTATCTTTTAAACATTGAATTTGTTAAAAGGGGACTTTTAGAAGATATTATAAACAACATTTAATCCAATAAAAATGCTTTCCGACAAAAAGTGGAGTTTTTAACTTCATGACAAAAGAATATATTGATATGACAGAAATTACTGGTGATAAATTTAACAATTTTAAAAAGTCAACTAGTAAGGTCATTATCGAAAACGTCGAGATAGAAATAGGCAATCATAAAAAAATCACTGAGCTTCAACCCAAGGATTTCAAGCTTGAAATTACCAATGTCTGGAGTTTTCCGATTAGGGGTAAATGGGCTACTCACCATCTTAATGCTAAGTATCGCGGCAATTGGGCTCCACAGGTTCCTAGGAATCTAATCTTACGTTATTCTCAAGAAGGAGATTATGTTTTAGATGCTTTTGTTGGTTCAGGGACTACTTTAATCGAATGTAAATTAACCAATAGAAAAGGGATTGGCATCGATATCAACAAAGATGCTGTCATGTTAACTAAAGATAGATTGGATTTTGAAATCCTTAACGATACCTTTCCTGATCAATTGGTTTTTGAGGGTGATGCTCGAAATCTTAATTATTTTTCTAAGGAAAGTATTGACCTTATTATTACGCATCCCCCTTATGCTAATATTATTAGCTACTCTAAAATGAAAAAAGAAGATGGTGATCTTTCAAAAGTCCAATCAATTGATGAATTTTGCATTGAAATGGGAAAAGTAGCGTCAGAATTTTATCGCGTCTTAAAACCTGGAAAATATTGTGCAATTTTGATTGGTGATACAAGAAGGCAGAAGCATCAAGTTCCCATTTCTTTTCGGGTAATGCAAGCTTTTCTTGATGCTGGTTTCGCTTTAAAAGAAAACATCATTAAAATCCAACATAACACCAAGACTGAACATCTTTGGCGTAATCAATCAATTAAAAGTAATTTTCTACTTTTAGCTTTTGAGCATTTATTTGTTTTTAGAAAACCTGAAGATAGAGAAACATTTAGAAGAAATAGTGAAAGTAAAAAATGGTGGAATCCATAATAATAAATCGTTTTCCATAGATATTAACTGCTGTTTGATTATTGAGAGAAATTTCTAGAGAATTAAGGTTAATTACTAAGGTATGCTTACTATAGTTTTTTTATTTTTTTAACACTAATCATCAATAACATTAGAGCAATCATTCCTAATTTCTTCTGAATAATCTTTATAAAATCGAATATCTTTAGTAATAAGATTATTAAAATTGGGATATACGATGAAGAGAAGTTTTACCAAATTACGAGCCAATAGAACTGCTTTGTGCACACTCATTTGGCCTTTTAGAATCATTGTTGAAGTGTTTAAAGTGTTCTTTATTCGCTTTGATGGTGGAGATGCTGCTGATTGTTGTTGTGATTGTTGCGAATGCTGTGATTGTTGTGGCAGCTCTAAAAAACAGGATAAAGATTCTGGTTGTTTAGATTGTTTATAACCTTCTACTTAAGCTCTTTATCTGTTTTTTTTTTCTTATTTCCAACTACTATCTACAAAATTGTTTTGCATAATACATTGAAAAAAAAAGAAAGAACAGTGAGAATTATTCTCACTTCTTAAATTTTCTAATAGTTATAAATACGATCATGCTTAATATCATCGTTGTTGATACTGCTATCATTGCTATTCCACCTGTTTCAGTGGGAGTAGGGGTGGGTGTGGGAGTTGGAGTAGGTGTCGGTGTAGATGTTGATTCGACATAGACTTGGGTTGCTTTCTCCACTATATCAGTAGCTATTTGCCTACTATCACTTGATCCCCATTGAACATTTGGAAATGTTCCTAGATCGAAGACCATTTGAGCATATTGTGGTGCTAGTAAGGCAATGATATTTTCAAAGTCTATCTCAAACATCCAGTCTGTTAGGAAACTGAATATGAATGCTAGATCATCCAGTACGATATTGAATGATTGTGTGCTGTCAACATCCTCTGCTACTACCACATGTGTTATTGTTGAGAGCTTTGTTCCATCAAACTCAAATTCTTCCACATCGATTGTTGCCAGATCGGTATTACTTGAAGCTATCGTTCCATTAACGAAGCCTGAAAAGACCGCTCCTAGTTTTAGGTCTATTGCATCCATGAACCAATCAAGCACATTTAGTGGCCCTGTCATTACTGGAAAATAGGTTGGCATAACGTCTTTCATTATATCCCAGAGATGTAAGGACATGTTTGTCTCCATTATATCTCCTAGCAAATTGGTTGCTAAGTTGAACTTATCTATCGTCAAGTATCCTGCATCATCAATGTTTAAGCCAGTTTTGGTGTATGGATTGAGTCCTAAAATGCTCAAGATATTTCCGATAGATTTTAATGGTACATTCACTCCTACTTGTCCTTCATAATCCATCAAGAAATTCTTGTCCAAGAATAGTGCTTTTATACTACCGTTAAGGAAGAAATCGTAAAGCAAAGCTATTTCGATGTCGTTCTCAAGCATTTCAACTTCTATTGTCACATCGAATTCATCACCCGGTAGAACTTGATCTGGTGAAGTTATAGTGTATCTTGCTTTGAAGAGCAATGCTAAGGTGAGTTCGATTTCATATTTATAGCTAATGAAATTCTTGTTCGCTTTTTGGAATAATTCAATATTATCCACTACATTTGGATATCCATTGATAATATATGGGAACTGGAAGGGATCCATAATATCAAAGGTAAATGGATGCACCTTAGGTGTATCTATGCCTACTGCTGAGATCCACCATAATCCTTCTTCAAAGGCTTCATAGTGATTTCTGAAATATTCCCTTATCTTTTCATCAGTTAGCTCATCAATAGTATAATTATAGCCTATTTCGTTCTCTGAGAAATCGAACAACCCAGGAGGTCCTTCTTGGAAATTATGGAACGAGGTTTGTACCAACAAATTCATGGTGGTTATTCCACAAAGTCCCATTCGTAATTCCTCTGTTGCATCTGCCAAGTTAAAGATCTTATAATCAGTAGTATAGTTCGAGCCTAATAATTGCATCATTTCATCTGAGACATACGCTTCAGTTTCCAGTATTTCCGTTGTTGCTGAATTTTCCCAGATGGCTATCCTTGAAGATTGCATATTCGATACATAGCTTCCATCATCCATTACATAACGGTAAGGACTCAGAATATCCGCTGGATCGATAAATATGAGGAATTCTTCGTAATCGTCAGTATGGAATTTGACATCTACTGGTACTGGGAAGTATTCTTCCACCCAATAGAAGATGTATTGTATACAAATGACATCCTTTCCTTGTGTTGAATCATAACCGACTAATACTCGAGAATAGACCTCATCAGCTTCTTCTGTATGACTGGTTTCATCAGTTATCCAGAAGTAAGGTTTACACCCATCAGCAAGCTTTTCTGCTGTCACATACGCTTCCGTGTCCAACACATCCAGCTGGAGGATCAATCGAGCATCGCCTATGTTGGTTGTAGTATTTATTAATTGAGTTGTAGGATTCGTTGTTTGGAAATGATAAGTTCCTAACGAATCATCTTCATCTGGCCAAGTATCATCTTCCCAAACATCTATGTTGATGTCTAATTGCAAACACCAAGCATAAAACACTTGGATGTTATAGGCTTTAGATTCATCATTATTTATATCAACATTTTCAGTTTTTGTAAAATTACCATTTATAGTGATATTGAAGTAAATTTCACCAGCATCAAATGGAATGCTATCATGGTCATTATAGATAGTTGTATTGATGAAGGTAACTTTCACTAAAAACATAGATGCACTTATCTGCGGAACAACATCTGAGCCAGAATAAGCCGTTATACCGTCGCCAATCATTTCTGGTATTTCATCTAAGGTTTCATTGACCGTTAATAGATCGGTCATATTCCAGTAATTATCTCCGGAAAGGTAAAGATCCTTGGGGAAGGGGAAAGTAACATCACCTGTAACACTACTCATGGTGCTAGGAGAGGTGGGATGTAAAATTGGCCCTGCAAGGGTTCCTTGATAACTACTGCCAAAAGCAACGCTAAGCATAATAACTACTATTAAGAATAAGCTACTCCTGCTTTTCATCTTATTTCCCTTTTGTTTGTTTAGTAATACAGTCAATGGTAGGTGGATTGGATATATCTATTTTTTGCATACCTAACTTGAGCTAATTTTTTATTAAGTTAATTAAAATAAAAATTAGATATAAAAATAGTAAATGAAAAAATAAATTTTTTATTTGAATGTTGGAAAATCATGTTCTAATTGCTTGAGTATTTTTCTCACTAATTCTTCTCGTAGATTGAGGGTGGAAGATATTTCAGGAAGCTCTAAATCAGGACTATTGATCAATGTATGAAATACTCTTCGAGCATTATGGTCATTCAATTCATTGCTTAATGTTGCTATGTTGTGCATTGCAGCATTTCTAATATAGAGCAATGCTATTCGTTCTGTTGTTAGTTCATGTAATTTTTCATCAATATCTTTTATGAGATTTGCAAAAGAAGGTAATCTATTGGAATCACTATGTTCGAGTTTTTCAAGTGAGTTCAATTGTTTATGGAGCTTTGATGAATCAACTGAAAATTCCTCTGATGTCGGTTTATTATCGAAGGATATTATGCTATCATTATACAAGTTTGGTGCAAGATCAATTATTACAAACAAACTTTTCTTTAAAGCATACATTTTTCGTTTTGGTCCTACAATTGAATTTAATATCTAATCTCATTACTGATAGAAATGGTGGTTTAGATAAGCTGATAAAATTGAAAAATAGGGATTTTATGCTAATTGATAATCCCAGAAAAGAGAAGTGAATTTCTTCTATAATTATTATTACGATTAATTGCAATTTTCTAAATTGTACAGTTTATAACCAGATAAAAGCAGAATCTAGAACAACACAGATTTATCTAAGAAAAATTTAAGATGGTTCATTTAAAGAAATGTTCATGAAACAACTAATGACGATTCATTAGAGTCAAATAAAAATTATTAATTGCCAATATTTCA
>Ga0307380_10003177_pt1 | contig 22888 bp, 15 predicted proteins | sample UN3MG_FD_202239 | JGI IMG/M metagenome (GOLD analysis project Ga0307380, IMG submission 202239) | Soil microbial communities from Risofladan, Vaasa, Finland - UN-3 | ecosystem: Environmental > Terrestrial > Soil > Coastal area > Acid sulfate soil | place: Finland: Risofladan, Vaasa | collected... | reverse complement strand
AAGAGAAGATAAAAAAGTTTAACTTGCCAATGAAATTAGTTTATGTTAAGTATTTATTTGATAAAAGTCGGATAATATTCTATTTTGTTTCTACTCAACGAATAGATTTTAGGGAACTAGTTAAAGATTTAACAAAAATTTATAAAACTAAAGTTGAACTAAGGCAAATCGGAGTAAGAGATGGAACAAAATTAATAGGTGGAATGGGAATCTGTGGTAGAGAAGTTTGTTGCGCTTCTTTTATTCAAAAGTTTGCCCCAATTCATATTAATATGGCTAAAGTACAGAAAATTGCCTTGAATCAATCTAAAGTATCAGGTCTTTGCGGTAGATTAATGTGCTGTTTATCTTACGAATCTGAATTTTACAAAGAGAGCTTAAAAAAGTATCCTAAACTGAGAGATGATATCAAAACAGAGAAGGGCCAAGGAAAAGTTATAGAAATAAATGTATTAAAAAAATATGTTATAGTCGAATTAGAAGTTGATAATGGTATTAAGAAAAGAATTAAAATAACCGAAGAAGAATTAGAAAAACTGGGAATAAAGAATAAAAGTACAAAAAATGATGATAATGAGTGATGAGTAGATCAATTAATTATATAGATTCAGGAGTCAGAATCCAGAAGCCAGTATTCAGAATTATTTTAAATTATAGGGTTATATTGTATACGAAGTTGTTTTATATTCTTCTGACTACTGACTCCTGAATTCTTTTATGATACGCTAAAAGTTCTACTTAAATTTAACTCGACACGCAATACTATTATGCTATATACTAATTAGTATTCTGTCTTTTATTTTACTTTTACGATATACGATATACGATATACTATATACGAGATACGAGATATGATTAAACTAAACAATAATGAAAAAATAGATGATCTTGGAGATAATGAGTTAAAGATAATTCAAGCAAACGATTCATACCGTTTTTCAGTGGATGCTATTTTGCTGCCTAACTTTATTAGACTTAAAAACTATGAAAAAGTTATTGATTTAGGAACTGGTTCTGGAATAATTCCTCTGCTTTTATTTGTCAAAAGAAAAGGATTGTCTATTTTTGGAATTGAGATACAAAAAGATTTAGCAGATATGGCCAGAAGAAGTGTTGAATTAAATAAACTGGAAAATGGTATAACTATAATTCAAGAAGATTTCAGAAACTTGAAAAATATTTTTAAAAATCAGCAATTCGATGTTGTGGTAAGCAACCCTCCTTATATTTCTTTAGGGCAGGGGAAGATTAATCCTTCAAGTAGCAAAGCCATTGCCCGGCACGAAATAAAAGGTGACTTGGAAGACATAATTTCTGTAAGTAATTATTTGCTAAAAAATAAGGGAAGAATTTATTTAATTTATAGGAGCGCAAAACTAATAAAATTAATAATAACTTTAAAAAAATATTGTATTGAACCAAAGGTTATTAAATTTATTCATCCGGGGCCAGGAGAAAATGCGAATCTTGTATTATTAGAGGGAATAAAAAGTGGGAAAGAAGAATTAAAAATCGAAGATCCTATATTCCTTAATTTTAATAAAAAAATGGAGACAAGTAAATAATTTGAATGAAAATAAAGATGGTGGTATTTTATATATCTGCGGAACACCTATAGGAAATTTAGAAGATATTACCTTAAGGGTTTTAAAGATTTTAAAAAAGGTAAACCTAATTGCCGCTGAAGATACCAGACATACAAAAAAATTATTAAATCATTATCAGATAAATACAAAATTTACAAGCTACTATGAATACAATAAATTAAAAAAAGCTCCCTATTTGGTTGAAATATTAAAAAATGGTCAGGATATAGCTCTGGTTTCTGATGCGGGCATGCCGGGAATTTCCGACCCAGGATATGAATTGATAAATTTGGTTTTAAAAAACAATATAAAGATAATTCCTGTACCTGGTGTTTCAGCACTGATAACTGCTTTAGTAATTTCGGGATTGCCCACTGACAAGTTTGTTTTTGAAGGATTTTTACCCCGCAAAATTAAAGAGAGGAAGAGATATTTTAAGAGTATAGAAAATGAAGAGAGAACCATTATTTTCTATGAAACCCCGCATAGATTAAAAAAAGCTCTTAAAGATATGTTAGAAATCTTGGGAGATAGAAAAATAGTTATAGCTCGCGAGTTAACTAAGAAGTTCGAAGAGATAATCAGGGGGACACTAAGCCAGGTTCTAACAGAAATTAATACAAAAGAGATAAAAGGTGAAATTACCCTGGTTGTTCAGGGGGGAATTAAGAAAAAAGAAAACGATACAATAGATTTTTTGAAAAGAGAGCGTATAATGGAAGAATATTTAAAAAAACTAAAAAACCAGGGTTATTCAAATAAAGATATAATGAAGATTGCTTTGGAAAAATTAGATATCCCTAAAAATATAATTTATAAAAAATTATTGGAAATGAAAAACTAGCGTGGAGCGTTTAGCGTAGAGCGTAGAGGATGCAGTAATGAGTAATAAGTATAGAAATAAAGCATGGTAAGATAGCAAATAACTAAAAAAGTAAAACTACTCCCCCTCTGTCATTCCCACGGAAGTGGGAATCCAAGGGCGGATATTAGAATTAGAATATAGATTCCCGTTCCCCTATCAGGTCGAGGACAGGCTTCACAGGAATGACAAAAAGAGAAAAGAAATGATATTAAAAATTTATTAAAAGAAGTAGATAGCATGTTGTACAAAATGATTTATCCTATACGCTAAACGCTGTACGCTATACGCTATATAATACGAAATACGATATACGAAATACGGGAAAAGAAAGGTGAATTATAATGAAAGAAAATAATCAATTAAAAAAAACATTTTATATAACTACCCCAATTTATTATGTTAATGATGTGCCGCATATCGGACATGCTTATACTACTATAGCGGCAGATGTAGTGGCCAGATATAAAAAACTATCCGGATATGATGTTCTTTTTTCTACCGGGACAGATGAACATGGCCAAAAGATTGTAAGTTCTGCAGAAAAAGTAAATCTAACCCCTATAGAGTTGGCAGATAAAGTGGTATTAAAATTTAAAAATCTCTGGCCTCTGTTAAATATTGAATACGATGATTTTATACGCACAACTGAACCAAGACATATTGAAGTAGTGCAAGAGATATTTAATAAATTATACAAAAATGGTGATATTTATAAAGGTGAATATGAGGGCTGGTATTGCGTGCCCTGCGAGACATTTTGGACTGAGACTCAACTGACGGATAAAACATGTCCTACTTGCGGCAAGAAAATTGAAAAAATTACAGAAGAAAGCTATTTCTTTAAAATGTCAAAATACCAGGACAAAATATTATTATACTTTGAAGAACATCCTGAATGCATTCAACCGGAAACAAGAAGGAATGAGATTATAAGTTTTGTAAAAAGCGGCCTAAAAGACCAAAGCATAACCAGAACAAAAAAGAGTTTAAAATGGGGGATAGACGTTCCTTTTGATGACAATCATGTAATTTATGTCTGGTATGATGCTTTGTTGAATTATATTACTGTAGCGGGATATAATTCAGATAATAAAAAATTTGATAAATACTGGCCGGCAGATGTTCATTTAGTCGGTAAAGATATATTAAGGTTTCATACTGTTATCTGGTTTACTATGCTAATGGCGGCGGGAATTGAAGTTCCCCGAATGGTCTATGCCCATGGTTGGTGGACTATAGAGGGAGAAAAAATGTCAAAATCCAAAGGTAATGTTGTAGATCCCTATGAAATGGCAGAAAAATTTGGCGCTGATGCCTTTAGATATTTTTTAATGAGAGAGGTTTCCTTTGGGCTGGATGGTAATTTTTCTAAAGATTTATTAATTAAAAGAATAAATTATGATTTAGCCAATGATTTAGGAAATTTAGTAAGTAGAACCATAGCAATGATTACTCAGTATTTTAGCAAAGAAATTCCGAAAGCCTTAACCGAAAAAGACGAATACGATGAAGAATTAAAGAAATTAGCCTTAGAAACTGTAGAAAAATACTGTTCTCAGATGAGTAATTTATCGCTTAATTCTGCTTTAGAAACGATATGGCAATTTATTAGAAGAACTAATAAATATATTGATCAAACAGAACCCTGGATATTGGGTCGTGATAATTCACAAAAGGAAAGATTATCTACTATTTTATACAACTTAGCTGAATCTATTCGCCTATCTACTATATTAATTTACCCCTTTATGCCAGCCAAGACCAGGGAGATCTGGAAACAGTTAGGGTTAGAAAGTGATTTAGAGAAAACTAGATTAGATAAGGATGCTTTATGGGGAAAATTAAAGCCAGGAATTTTAGTTAAGCCGGGGGAAGTAATATTTCCAAGAATTGACACTAAAAAGAAAGTACAGAAGGAGATAGAAGAAGATAAAGCCAATATTATAGCTTACGATGAATTTAAAAAAATTGATTTAAGAGTAGGGAAAGTCATCTCTGCTGAAGAAATAAGCGGTACAGATAAATTACTAAAACTGGGAATAAATTTGGGAGAAGAGACAAGAACTATTGTTGCTGGTGTAAAAAAACATTACTCAGCAGAAGAAGTATTAGGGAAAAAGATAGTGATAGTATGTAATTTACAACCCGTAAAGCTCAGAGACATAGAATCCCAGGGTATGCTTTTGGCTGCATCCAAGAATGACAAAGTAGTTCTGTTAACCATTGATAAGGATATCGATGCAGGCAGCAAAATACAATAAGTTACAGAAGTAACTTCTTTAGAAAAATAGATTATAATACCAAGGAGGTATAGACATGTCTGATACAAAAACTAAGGGAGGAAAAGTTGTTATGTCGAAATCGTTAAATGAAAATATTAAAAATAATCTTGGTTCAATATTCATAATATTTATGTTTTTTATGATTATTTTCTTCATTTCATTTCAAATTAATATTAATAACTTGAGCACACAGACAGAAAAATATGTGGAAAATATTAATCTGAAATATGAGAAGACAGCCGCTATAAATGAGAAGGTAATAGCTATGATTGATGATTTGTCCAATGAAGTAATAAAATATAGTCAGGTAAAAATAGGTAGAGATCAATTTACGGAAATTTATATGCAGTTACAAGAATTAACCGGTATGATTTCTAATGAAGTTAAAAGGGAATTTTATATTACCAAAACAGTGAAAATAATTTCCGAAAATAATACCACTTTAGATAGCAAGTCCATATACGAGATAGCTAAAACTATTTATGAAGAATCCATAAAATATAATTTTAATCCCTTATTGATAACTGCATTAATAAAAACAGAAAGTGATTTCAATCCAAAAGCCGTTTCAGATTCTTACGCTTATGGATTGTGTCAAGTAAGAAGATTTATTGCTCAGGAATTAGCAGAAAACATTGGTATTGAATGGGATGGCGCAGAAAAAACATTGTTTGATCCCATTAAAAACATTCAAATCGGAGTTTATTACTTGTCTATATTAAATAGAGATTTTAATGATGTAAAAACCGCAGTCATAGCTTATAACCAGGGACCTTATGCAGTGCAAGAACAATTAACTAATAATCAGGAATTGCCCAATAATTATGTGAATAAAGTATTAGACTATTATGCTAATTTAAGAGGATTTAGTTTGGAAGAAGTTCAAAATGAGATTAAAGCTACTGATTAAAGCAGTCGTTAGGGAACAAAACTAGCGTGGAGCGTATAGCGTATAGCGTTTAGTAGTATAGTATCGCGTATCAAGTATCGAGTATATAGTAAAGACAATAAAAACTATGCAGGACAGGCGTCTCACCTGTCAATTAGTCTAATAAACTGATCAACGGGATAACTACCTTGACTGGTAGACTGGAAGACCGGTGGACCGGTAGAATAAAATAATTGGAGAATTGACTAATCAGTGAATTGGTAAATCGGCTAATTGGTCAATTGGTAAATTTGTTTATTGTAAACAGTCTAAAAAAGTGATATAATTTCTCAAAATAGAATATTGAAATTTAAACTTTTTCGGGGCAGGGTGAGGTTAATCAAAAATTAACCAATTCCCGACCGGTGGTAAATTCTTTCTATTGTTTTATTTCAATGATTGAATAAGCCCACGAGCTCGGTACTCAATATTGTGAGTGCCGAACAGATCTGGTGAAAAGCCAGAGCCGACAGTAAAGTCTGGAAGGGAGAAGAAGTAATTTATTTTAAATAAATATTATCCCCGAAGATATTTCGCTCTTCGGGGATATTTTTTTGGGATGAATCTGACGCCTTCATTAAAAGCGATACTTAATAAGAAAAAGTTTTGAGTTTTGGTATAACGACTATTTACTATTAACTAATTTATAAATAAAGTTAAAAAATATAAATAAAGGGAGAATCTGTATGAAAAGTAAAAAAATTACAAGTATTGGATTATTAGTTGCCTTATCGATAGTAGCAGGATATTTTATTCATTTTCCTATTTTACCCCTAGCACCATTCTTATTATATGATCCGGGAAGTGTATTTCTCCTGATCGGATCTTTTAAATTAGGTCCGAAGATTGGTGTTTTGATGTCTCTAATTACTGCTATGCTTTTTGCTCTTATTACCGGGCAAGGCGGTCCTTATGGTGCTTTGATGAATTTTTTAGCAACCGGAACTTTTGTATTTGTATCATCTCAAATCTATTTCTTACATCATAATAAAAAGGGAGCAATTCTAGGATTAATCCTGGGGACGCTGGCAATGACCTTAATAATGATTCCTGCAAACTTGATAATTACTCCTCTTTATTTGGGGGCTGCCAGGGAAATTGTAGTCAAAATGTTAATTCCGGCAATCATTCCTTTTAATATTTTAAAGGGGATTATTAGTGGCTTCTTAACTTTTATTTTATATAAAAGACTGTACCCTTTAATAATTAGCAAATAAACCTAAATTATTTTTTTTGATATATTACAAAAATGATTATATAATAAGTTAAATTGAAAACTTAAAACGAAAAGCGCAAAACCATAACTTAAAATTTAAAAATTTTCGTATAGAGTAGTAATTTTAATGTAGGAGTCGGATTTATCCGACCCGAATTATCTGGCTAATTTCATTTGGTAGGTTCGATGAATCGAACCCCTACTTAGACAGGAGAGACGCCTGTCCTACGGTGGATGACACAAAGCCTGCTAACTACATATTATTATTGCTAATTTCTTTACGATACACGATATACGATATACTGTTTAAAAGAGGAGGATAGTTTATATGAAAAATGTAGCAGTTCTGATGGCTGGTGGCCGTGGGCAAAGATTTTGGCCCCATAGTCGATTTGATACACCTAAACAGTTATTGTCTATTACCGGTGGGAATAGTATGATTAGAGAAACCATTAATCGTGTATTACCACTAATTGATTTGTCAGATGTCTTTATTTCTACCACGGAAGACCTCTTTGATAGTATAAAAGATGCTCTTCCTGAAATAGATTATCTAAATTATATCCTCGAACCAGTCGGTAGAGATACTGCTGCCTGCATCGGCTTTGCTGCAGTAGTTCTTGAACATAGATATAAAGATCCTAACACTACAATGATTACACTTCCTATTGATCATATAATAAAAGATGGCGAAAAATTTTTACAGGCAATTAAAGAAGCCTGTATACTTGCCCGTGAAACGGGTAACCTAATTACAATTGGTATTAAACCATCACGTCCGGAAACCGGGTATGGATATATTTGTGTAGGCGAAGAATCAGAAAAGATTGACAACATCACTGCTTGCGTGGTGAATAATTTTACAGAAAAACCGGATTTAGAAACTGCAAAAAAATTTATAAGCGAAAAAAATTATCTTTGGAATAGCGGTATATTTATTTGGACTTGCAGAGATATTTTTAATGCCTTAAGAAAGGAAACCCCAATACTATACAATGGATTAATGAGAATTAAAGATAGCCTAGGGACACTGCAAAAAAAGGAAATTGTAAAAGAGGTATTTTATGGATTAGAAAAAATATCTATAGATTATGCGATCCTGGAAAAAGTATCTAATAGATTGGTGGTAAAAGGAGATTTTAGCTGGGATGATATTGGTTCATGGACTTCGATGGAGAGAATTTTCCCTCAGGATAAAGATGGCAATGTAATTCAAGGTAGCCATGAAGGAGTAGATACCAAGAGATGTGTTATTATAAACGATGAAGGTTTGATAGTTACTATTGGCCTATCTGATTTAGTTGTAATATCTAGTGGAGATATAAAATTAATTTATCCTAAAAATCGTGAAAGTGACTTAAAGAAGATAATTAAAAGAATGACTAATGACGAAAAATATAAAAAATATTTATAATTAAGAAGTAAAAAAATTAGTGTGATTTACCAATTAACCAATTCTCCAATTAAATTAGTCGATAGTGAATAGTTGTTAGTATATAGCTTAGTGTATAGCGTTTAGCGTATAGTATCATAAACAGGATGTCTGTTATGTATTCTATGATTTTTGTATCAAATTTAATCGAGCTGAGATAGGCTTGATAAATCAAGGAAACACTTATTACCAATCAATATTTGTTAGACAGTTGAAGGTTTATACTGTTAATCAGTTAACTGGTTTGTGCTAATTTTTTAACTAAATAACTAACTAACCAGGTAACCGACTAACTGTATAACTAAATGTATACGCTCTACGCTAAACGCTATACGCTCCACGCTGTTGAGCTTGACAATAGATTTTAGCTATGGTATTTTAACAAAGTAAAATTAATGTGCTCTTATCGAGAGTTGGTGGAGGGACGGACCCTGAGAAGCCCAGCAACCTATAATGCCGTTAATAAAGGTATTATGTCGGTGCTAATTCCCGCGGAATTACAATTCCGAGAGATAAGATAAGAAATTACCTCTTCGGCATTGAAGAGGTTTTTTTAATTTAGAATAAAAAAATCAAAGGAGATGTAAATTTTGAAGAACAAATATTTATTTACTTCCGAGTCAGTTACCGAAGGACACCCGGATAAGATTGCTGATCAAATATCTGATGCTATACTGGACGATATCTACAAAGAAGATCCTTATGGAAGAGTGGCAGTAGAGACTTTGGTGGCCACCGGATTGGTTATAGTTGCCGGTCAGATTACCACTTCTTGCTATGTTGATATTCCCAAAATAGTACGTAAAACCATCCGTAACATAGGGTACACCAGGGCTAAATATGGATTTGATTGTGATACCTGTGCGGTGTTAACCTCTATCGATGAACAATCTAAGGATATAGATCGAGGCGTGAGTAAGTCATTGGAAGTAAAAGAAACAGCAAAAGAAAAAATTGACTTGGAAACTACCGGGGCAGGTGATCAGGGAATGATGTTCGGTTATGCCTGCAGGGAAACTCCCGAATTAATGCCACTTCCTATAATGTTGGCTCATAAATTAACTTATCGACTGGCGGAAACAAGAAAAAAGAAGATAATTCCTTATCTTAGACCTGATGGTAAATCTCAGGTTACAGTTGAATATGAGAATGGAGAACCAAAAAGAGTAGAAGCAATAGTAATTGCCACTCAACACCATCCTGATATTCCCTATGAAACTTTAAAAAAAGATATTAAAGAAAAAGTTATTAATTATGTTATACCTTCAAAATATCTTGACAACAATACTAAATATTTTATTAATGCTACCGGAAGATTTGTCATAGGCGGCCCTCAAGCAGATACTGGTCTGACCGGTAGAAAAATAATTGTAGATACTTATGGAGGAGTTGGAAGTCATGGAGGAGGATGTTTCTCCGGGAAAGACCCAACTAAAGTAGACAGGTCAGGTAGTTATATGGCAAGGTATATCGCAAAAAATATTGTAGCTGCCGGATTAGCTGATAAATGTGAAATACAAATTGCCTATGCTATAGGAGTGGCTCATCCTGTATCTATCATGATAGATACTTTTGGAACAGAAAAAATTACCCAACTAAAAATATTGGAATTAATTAAGGAAGTTTTTGATTTACGTCCGGAAGCGATAATAAGGCATTTGGATCTTAGAAAGCCAATTTTTGGAAAGACTGCTTCCTATGGCCACTTTGGCAGGGAAGATGAAGATTTTACCTGGGAAAAGACCGATAAAGCAGAGATACTAAAGAAAAAAGCAGGACTGTAATAGCGTAGAGCGTTTAGCGTATAGCGTATAGAAGGAAGGAAGGTGCATAATATAGGGGTATATTTTGTTTCTACCATTGTAGGGCGGGTATCTCGCCTGTCTATGTCTTTGAATAGTTGACGAATTGACGAATCGGAGAATTAGCTAATTGGTGAATTGGTAAATCGGAGAATTGGTAAATTATTTCTTTCCTTTGCATGTTAGGGCTATCTCTGATAAAATAACAGATAAATTCAGTTGATCTTTTCTAATTTTTAAAAATAGAGGAAAGGAAGAATTTAAAAATATGGATATAAGAGAACTATTAACTATCACTAAAGAAAGAGAAGCTTCAGATTTGCATATTACTATTGGAATCCCCCCGGTTCTACGTATAAACGGTAAATTAAAAAAATTAAATTTACCTGAACTAAACCTGCAGAATGTTCATGAAATGATTTATAGTATACTTTCCGATAAACAAAAAGATAGGTATGAAGAACTTCATGAATTAGATTTTTCTTATGAATTAAAAGATATGACAAGATTTAGAATCAATATTTTTAAAACTCGACGAGGTGAGTCAGCAGCTTTTAGATTAATACCTGAAAAAATAAAATCTCTTGAACAATTGGGTTTACCAGAGGAATTATCAATCTTCACTAAAAAAACAAAGGGTTTTGTATTGGTTACCGGTCCTACCGGAAGCGGGAAAACAACCACATTAGCTACTTTAATAGATATTATAAACAAAGAGAGATATGAACATATCATTACCATTGAAGATCCTATAGAATTTATTCATAATCATAAAAACTGCGTTATAGACCAGAGAGAAGTAGGAATTCACACTGATTCTTTTGCCTATGCTTTACGAAGTGCCTTAAGAGAAGACCCGGATGTAATATTAGTGGGAGAAATGAGAGACTTGGATACTATTTCTATGGCGGTAACTGCAGCTGAAACCGGGCATTTGGTATTTTCTACCCTCCATACTAACAGCGCTGCAGAAACCGTCGAAAGAGTCATTAATGTATTTCCTCCGCATCAACAGTATCAAATTAGAATGCAAGTTGCCGAATCTCTTTTGGGTATTGTTGCGCAAACCTTAATACCTACCTTAGACGAGGGGGGAAGGGTACCGGCTATTGAATTGATGATTGCTACCCCGGCAATTAGAAATATTATAAGGGAAGAAAAAATTCATCAAATACCTGCAACCATTCAAATGGGCAGAAAAGATGGCATGATAAGCTTAGACCGATCTTTAAAAGGATTGTTGGTAGAAGGGAAAATTAGCCGAGAAGAAGCTATAAGAAGAGCAATAGATAAAAAAGTTTTTATGGAATTGCGCGGAAGTTATTAAGGTTAGCATAAACTTTAGTGGGGTAGTTAGATAGAAAGGAGAATACTACTTTTTCTATCTTTTCTTTCGCTTTCTTAACTCGATACTCAATACTATATACTCGATACTATTTTAGATAATTTGACTTTTCAATTAAAATTATATAAAATTACTTAAATTTTAGAATATAATATTTTACAAAAATAGAAATTAGGAGAGTAAGTCACCTTTTTTAAAAATGCTTATAGAGAAGGTGATTGAAAGACCCCTGATTAAACTAATTAAGTTGAAAAAATATAGTAAACTTAGTCGGATAGCCCACGTTAATCGGCTGATAAGCGAAATGGATTAATTACCATTTAAGCAGGGTGGCACCGCGAGTAATTCTCGTCCCTGATGATACTTAAAAAAGTATTATCAGGGATTTTTTATTAATACAATAAGGCAAAGTGAGATCCAGTGATTTAAAATTTATTTTTTAGAGGTACTAATAAAATAAGAGCGGTAATATGCTAAAGGGAGGAATATTAAAATGAAGGAAGAACAAGAGGTGAAAAAATACCCTCAAAAATTAGGACAAATATTAATACACTATAAAATTATTACTCCAGAGCAATTAGAGGAAGGGTTAAAAATTAAAAATGATAGGGAAAAAAGAATCGGAGAAATATTAATTGATCTGGGGATGGTTACGCAAGATGAAATAAATTGGGTTTTAGGAAAACAGTTAAACCTTCCTTATGTTCAGATAAATGTTGACAACATTGATATTCAATTATCCAAAAATATTTCCGAAGATATTCTTAAAAAATTTAAAATAATGCCTATAATGGAGTTAGATGATGAAATAGTTATTGCCATGGCTGACCCTACAGACGTAGAAGCAATCGAAGTAATCAAGAAGATTACTAAAAGAAAGTTAAAATATGTCCTGGCATCTTTTAAAAATATCGATGAAACAATTAATCAAATATTTCACCATAAAGATAATTTATAATCTTGTTAGAAGTAGTTAATATTAATTAAAAAAACAAAGGGGAGGTTAAACATGCAAATAAAAGAATTGTTAATTGAAGCTAAAAATAAAGAGGCTTCCGATCTACACCTTAATATAGGAGTTCCTCCGGTACTTCGCATAAATGGGAAATTAAAAAGATTAGATCTACCCGAATTAACCCCGGAGGTTACTCATGAAATGATATATAGCATTCTAAGTGAAAAGCAGAAGAATGATTTTGAAAGATTCGGCGAATTAGATTTGTCTTACGAGTTAATTGATGTATCTCGATTTAGAGTGAATGTTTTTAAGCATCGGCGAGGTGAGGGCGCGGCTTTTCGTTTAATTCCGGAAAAGATCAAAACTCTTTCTGAATTAGGATTACCCTCAATACTTTCAGATTTTACCGAAAAGGATAGAGGATTAGTGTTGGTTACCGGGCCAACCGGAAGTGGTAAATCAACTACTATTGCCGCATTGATAGATATTATAAATAAAAACCGGTACGATAATATAATTACCATCGAAGATCCGATAGAGTTTATTCATTCTCATAAAAATTGCCTTATTTCTCAAAGAGAGATAGGCTCTCATACTCAATCTTTTGCTTCGGCTTTACGCAATGCTTTAAGAGAAGATCCTGATGTGATCTTGGTTGGAGAAATGAGGGACCTGGAGACTATTTCTATGGCTTTAACAGCTGCTGAAACAGGGCATTTGGTATTCTCTACTCTTCACACTATTAGTGCATCAGAAACAGTAGAAAGAATAATAGATGTGTTCCCTCCTCACCAGCAAAATCAGGTTAGAATGCAGCTTGCCGGTTCTCTTTTGGGGGTTGTTGCTCAAACTTTATTGCCTATTTCTGATGAAAAAGGCAGAGTCCCTGCCCTGGAAATAATGGTTGCCAACCCGGCAATTAAAAATCTAATTAGAGAAGGGAAAGCTTATCAAATTTCTTCAACTATACAGATTAGCAAGAAAGATGGAATGCAAAGTTTGGATCAGTCATTGAAAGATTTGCTTATGGAGGGAAAAATAAGCCAGGAAGATGCCATGAAGAAAGCGATTGACAAAAAGGCTTTCATGGAACACAGTTACAAATACTAAAGTTAGAAAAGCGGTCTTCACATTTGACATAAGCTAGTATTAAAAAATAGTCAAGCGACTTATGTCAAATGTGAAGACCTGACCCCCATAGAAAAATAGAGAAAAGGAGAGGGAAATATTGTTTATTAAAGTTCCCAAAGGGACACAAGATATTTTACCTGAGGATATTTCAAAATGGTATTATATCGAAGATGTGATAAAAGAGATTCTGAATAAATATGGTTATAAAGAAATAAGAACTCCCTTCTTTGAGTATACTGACCTTTTTGTCCGGGGAATAGGTGAATCTACCGATATAGTAACTAAAGAAATGTTTACTTTTCCCGATAGAAAAGGTAGAAGCCTTACTTTACGGCCTGAAGGAACCGCACCGGTGATTAGGGCTTATTTAGAAAATGGAATGGATAGAATTTCTAAAGTAATAAAATTATTTTATCTTGGTCCAATGTTCAGATGTGAAAAACCGCAGGCAGGCAGATTTCGGCAGTTTAATCAATTCGGAATCGAAGTCATTGGAACTAAATCTTCCGCTGCAGATGCTGAAGTTATCCTTACTGTTTTAGAAGTTTATAGAAAATTGGGTTTAAAAAATCTTGAAATTTTAATAAACAGCGTGGGATGTAAAAAATGTAGAAATGATTATATCAAAAAATTAAAAAAATATCTAAAGGATAAACATGATTTTTTATGTTCTGAATGTAAAGAGAGATATACTAAAAATTCTCTAAGAGTTTTTGATTGTAAAAAAGATAGTTGCCAAAAAACCATAGAAGAAGCTCCGGTGATTACTGAAAATCTTTGCCCGGAATGTGAATCGCATTTTTCTGAAGTTAAATTATATCTTGATGACCAAAAAATTGTATTTCATGAAGACCCTCGATTGGTAAGAGGATTCGATTATTATACCAAGACTGCTTTTGAAATTATTTCTGCAGGATTGGGAGCTCAAAATGCTATAGGCGGCGGCGGTAGGTATGATGATTTAGTTGAAGAATTAGGAGGGAAGCCGACTCCAGCAGTAGGATTTGCCGCGGGAATAGAGAGAATGATTATTGCTATAGATCAACAAAAGGTCGAATGGCCCGTGGAAAAGGGATTAGATATATTTGTAGCTAAGGTTAATGAAAAGAATAAAGATACAGCTTTTAGATTATTACAAAAAATTCGAAATGCCGGCTTATCTGCAGATATGGATTATTTCGAAGGAAGCTTAAAATCACAAATGAGGATAGCCAATAAAATAGGAGCAAGATATACAGTAATAATTGGTGAAGAAGAATTATCTAAAAATATGGTGATTCTCCGCAATATGCAAACCAAAGAACAAAATAAAGTTAAGATAGATAACTTAATTAATGAATTAAAATGAATTATAGGGGTCAAAGAATTATAGGGGTCAGGTCTTGAATTAGTGAATTATAGGGGTCTTCACATTTGACATAACTTGCTCCGAAATAATGTAGTTAAAAAGTTATGTCAAATGTTGAGACCTGACCCCTTGATAATCAGACCTGACCCCTTGATAATCACTTGATAAGGGGGAAAGTATATGGAAATTATAAGAATAAGCGATATTGGAAATTATGAAGGAAAAGAAGTAGAAATTAGAGGATGGCTTTACAATAGACGTTCAAGCGGAAAGATAAAATTTTTAATTATAAGGGATGGAACAGGCTTTATTCAGGGTACTCTTATTAAAAACGAAATGGATGAAAAAAAATTCGATGAAGCCGACAACATTAATTACGAATCATCGATTAAAATATTGGGAGTAGTTAAGGAAGAACCGAGAGTTTCTTTAGGATATGAAATTTTAGTAAAAAATATTGAGGTTGTTAGTTCAGCCGAAGATAATTATCCAATTTCTCTAAAAGAGCATGGAGTAGGATATCTAATGGATTATCGCCATCTATGGCTAAGGTCGCCTCGGCAAAATGCTATTCTAAGAGTAAGAGCTGAGATAATAAAATCTATTCGGGATTTTTTAGACACTAACGGATTTATTTTGATAGATACACCGATACTTACTCCTGCAGCTTGCGAAGGAACTACTACTTTATTCGAGACTGCATATTTTGACGATAAGGCATACCTTGCCCAAAGCGGACAGCTTTACAATGAGGCAACTGCCGCCGCTTTTGGAAAAGTATACTGTTTTGGGCCGACTTTTCGGGCTGAAAAATCTAAAACAAGAAGACACCTGATGGAATTTTGGATGGTAGAACCTGAAGCATCCTATATGGATTTTGAGGAATGTAATGAAATTGAAGAAAATTTAATAACTTATATTGTTGAGAAAATACTGGAAAAAAGAACAAACGAATTAAAGCTGTTAGAAAGAGATATATCAAAATTGGAGCTTATCAAAACACCTTTTCCAAGAATATCATATGATGAAGCAATAGATATTTTAAAGAGTAATGGTGTAAAAGTTGAATGGGGAGGTGATTTTGGTGGAGAAGATGAAACAATTTTATCAAACAGATATGATAGACCCGTATTTGTTCATAGATATCCAGCAAAATGTAAAGCTTTTTATATGAAGCCTGATCCCGAAAGAGAAGAAGTTGTATTAGGTGCTGATCTTTTAGCCCCGGAAGGATATGGAGAAATTATCGGGGGTGGCCAAAGAATTGATGATTATGAATTATTGGAAAGAAGGCTTGATGAGCATAAATTACCCAGGGAAAAGTACGAGTGGTATTTAGATTTAAGGAAATATGGGTCAGTCCCTCATTCCGGTTTTGGTTTAGGAATAGAAAGAACTGTTGCCTGGATATGTGGTTTAAGTCATATTCGAGAAACCATTCCCTTCCCGAGAATGTTAAATAAAATTTATCCCTAAAAATAGCGTATAGCGTTTAGCGTGGAGCGGATAGTTAGGAAAAAGGGAGGTAACTCGTATCTGGTATTATTTAAGAATTAGAATAATGAAAAACAAAGGAAAAAGATGGGAGAAGGATCAAAAATGAAAAAATCAAAAGAATTTATTGAACCTATGGGCTCTTGGAAGAAAACCAATTCCTGTGGAGAGCTTGGAAAGAATGATATTGGAAAAGAAGTAATTTTAATGGGCTGGGCTCAGAGTAGAAGAGATCATGGTGGTTTAATCTTTATTGATTTAAGAGACCGTGAAGGAATATCACAAATTGTGTTTGATCCAAAGGATTCAGCTGAAGCTCACAAAAAAGCCCGTATCATTAAAAATGAATATGTTCTTGCAGTAAAGGGGAAAGTTATAGCTCGTTTAGCCGGTTGTGAAAATCCTAATATGTCAACCGGGGAAATTGAAATTAAAGTAAAGCAGGTAAAAATATTAAACACTTCCGATACGTTGCCTTTTAACATAGATGACAAGATCGAGATAAGTGATAATTTGAGATTAAAATATAGATATCTGGATTTAAGGCAGCTAAAGATGCAAAAAAATTTGCAATTACGACACCAGGTTTGCATGGAAATTAGAAATTACTTGAACAGTAAAAGTTTTTTAGATATAGAAACGCCTTTTCTGACTAAAAGTACACCCGAAGGAGCAAGAGACTACATAGTCCCCAGTAGAGTGAATCCGGGGAAATTTTATGCTCTTCCTCAGTCTCCTCAATTATTCAAACAATTACTAATGGTTGCTGGATTTGAAAAATATTACCAGATAGTAAGATGTTTTCGTGATGAAGATTTAAGAGCTGACCGAGCACCAGAATTCACTCAGCTTGATATGGAAATGTCTTTTGTTGATAGAGACGATATTTTTAATTTAGTGGAAGAAATGTTTGCCTATTTACTTAATAAACTATTTAATATTAAAATAAAAATACCTTTTAACAAAATGGATTATCAAGAGGCAATTTCCAGATATGGAGCAGATAAACCAGACTTAAGATTTGGAATGGAGATAATAAATTTAACTGAAATATTTCAAAAAAGTTCCTTTAAAGTATTTGGAGAAGTAATTCAAAATAAAGGGGAAATATGTGCTATAAAAGTCGAAAGTGATGAGGAATTTTCCCGTAAAAAACTTGATGATTTAAGCTTATTTATTACTTCATTTGGTGCAAGAGGACTATCATATGTAAAAATTAAAGAAGGAAAAAATTTTCAATCTTCCATATCCAAGTTTCTTTCTCCCGAAGAAATAGATAAAGTTAAACTCAAAACCGACTCAAGTCAGGGAGACCTTATCTTAATTGTTGCTGACCAAAAGGAAGTGGTATATGAAGCATTAGGAAATTTAAGGTTAAAATTAGCGAAAGATTTAAACTTAATTAATCATAGTAAAAAAGAATATAATTTTCTTTGGGTTACAAATTTCCCTTTGTTAGAATATAGCCAGGAGGAAAAGAGATATGAAGCAGTTCATCATCCTTTCACAGCACCTCTCGATGAAGATATTAAATTATTAGATACCGATCCTTTAAAAGTACGTTCAAAAGCATATGATTTAGTGCTTAATGGTAATGAAATTGGAGGAGGAAGCATTAGAATATACAATAACAACCTCCAAAAAATAATTTTTAGATTGTTAGGAATAAATGATGAAAGGGCTGAACAAAAATTTGGATTCTTATTGCAAGCTTTAAAATATGGAGCACCGCCACATGGAGGAATTGCTTTTGGTTTGGACAGGCTGGTTATGCTTTTAGCCGGAGCTTCCTCGATTAGAGAAGTTATTCCTTTTCCCAAAACCCAAAAAGCAACTTGTCTGTTAACTGATGCACCATCTGAAGTGGATCAACAACAATTGAAGGAGCTGCATATAAAATTAGATTTATCGCAAGGATAGCGGTTAGCGTATAGCGTAGAGCGTATAGGAAACAGTATCGCGTAAAGATTCTGGCTCCTGATTCTTTTTACTTAATGAGATACTCATCTTTTATCTCGCTTTCACTTACTACCCGCACCTAAACGCTATCCGCTATACGCTATACGCTAAAATATATTGAAAGATATAATGGGATGTGATATTATAAGTCAAAGTAAAGTCATAATTTACCCTGCTGTGCTCGTGCTGACTGATTAAGTTTTGAACCAACACTATATAAAGAGGGATCGAGCTCTAAATGCATAATGTAAGCCTGAGGTAAGTCTCCCTCCGCTGGAGGAAAGGCAAATACCCAACGTTAACTACTTGGTTGACGCGGAAACATAAAACATTTAGGTAGATGCCCACCTGTTTAAGAACAGGTACAAAACCTAACGCACACGACATAGCAGGGTTTTATAATTTACAAAAAAATTATGTTTTTTTGTTTTTTGTCTTAAATTTTTAGCTATATATCGATAACCGAAATTGATTTTCTTCACACGATACTAAATACGATATACGATATATAATTTTGACAAAAATAATAAATAACTATATTATAATAAAAATTATGAATAAAGAAGAAATACGAAAGAATATATTAAAAAAAAGACTTTCCCTATCTTCAGAAGAGATAAGAAATAAAAGTCAGCAAATATTTTTACAATTGACTGAGACCGTAGAATATAGAAATTCCCAAAATGTTATGTTCTATGTTGCTACCAGAAGTGAAGTGCAAACCGAAGAAATGATTAAAGAATCTATAAAAATGGGTAAAAATATTTTTGTTCCAATTATCCTGGCAAAATCTATTAATTTGGCTCCTTCGAGAATATTAGATTTTGATACTGAATTAGAAAAAGGTAAAAAGGGGATTTTGGAACCGATGAAAAAATATTATAGATTCTTCCCCCCTGAAAATATAGATTTAACAATAGTACCTGGAGTTGCTTTTGATTTAAGTGGGAATAGGATTGGCAGAGGATTTGGATATTACGATAATTTTTTAAGGCAAATTCGCACTTCTATCAAAGTTATTGCTTTAGCTTTTGAAATGCAGATAGTAAAAATGATATCCGCGGAGAAAAATGATTTCCCGGTGCATAAAATAATTACCGAGAAAAGAATAATAATTAGCGTATAGCGTACAGCGTAGAGCGTAGAGTTAAGAAAGAAGAAACCAGGAACTAAATTAGTATATGGTATATAGTATGTAGTATATAGTTAAGAAAAAAGAAGTCAGGAGTCAGAATCCAGAAGTCAAAAGTCAGAAGAAAATAGTAATATGTGGTGACTAAAGCGTAGGGATTTGATTTATCAAAACTGAGATTGCCACGGGAAACACTCAATCTTGCTTGAGTGCTCCCCTCGCAATGACAGAACAACCTGCAAATCCTTGTTGTGGCGTGTTGCAACAAACTCCTACTTCTGTGCGCGATACTCGATACGGGATACTATAATATTCCTATACGCTAAACGCTGTACGCTCTACGCTAAAAATGCTGTACGCTCTACGCTATACTTTATACGAGAAAAGGAAGGATGTAAGACGATGGAGTTAAAAGAAAAAAATGAATTAGAAAAAATAGAAAAAAATTCTAAAGAAGAAATGAATGAAATGATTAGCCAATCTTTAGAAAAATTTAAAAAAATAAAAAGTGGAGATATAATTAAAGGCCAGATAATGAACCTTGACGAAGCTGGATATATGGTTGATGTAAAATATAAAATGGAAGGGTATCTTCCCAAAAGCGAAAAATCACTCTTTTCTACAGAAGAAGAAAACGTAACTCACACCTTAGAGATTGGCGATGAAGTTTATTTATATGTCACTAATGTTGATGATAAAAATGGGAATATTATTCTGTCAAGAGAGAAGGCAAAATATCTACAACTATGGGAAAAACTTAATGAAGTATATAGAAATAAAGAAAAAATTAATGCCGAAGTAGTCGAAAAAAATTCAAACGGTTTAATTGTTAATATAGGGTTAAGAGGATTTGTTCCTAAATCTCAAATAGAAGAAAAATTTATAAAAGATGAAGATTTAGATAAATATATCGGGAAAAAATTAGATTTTGTTATAATTAAGCTGGAAAAAAGAGAGAACAAAGTTATTCTTTCTCATCGTCTAATTGTAGAGAAAGAACGAAAAGTAATGCATAAAAAAACATTAGCTGACTTAACAGTGGGACAGGAAAAAGAAGGAATTATAACCAACATTACAAAATTTGGAGCATTTGTTGATATAGGTGGCGTGGAAGGATTGCTTCATATTTCGGAAATTACTTGGCGTGATATGAAGGATGCCACTAAATTACTAAAAGTCGGAGATAAAATAAAGGTAAAAATTATAGGCTACACTAAGGAAAATGAAAAAATATCCCTCAGCATAAAACAATTTTTTCCCGATCCCTGGAAGAATGTTAAGGAAAAGTATTCTATTGGTGACGAAGTAGAAGGGAAAGTGATAAAAATTAAAGATTTTGGTGCTTTTGTTGAAATAGAAGAAGGCCTTAATGGTCTATTACATATTTCAGAGATGACCTGGGCCTACGTTAAGGATCCTTCAGAAATAGTTTCCGATGGAGAAGTTTTAAAATTAAGAATTTTAGAAATTGAACCAGAAAAAAAGAAAATGTCTTTAGGTTTAAAACAATTATTAGCTAACCCCTGGGATGATGTTAAGAAAAAATATCCTGTTAGTTCGATCGTGGAAGGGAAAATAACCCAAGTAACTTCTTATGGAGCCAATGTAGAACTGGAAACGGGAATATCCGGTGTAGTTCATTTATCCGAGATTGATTGGGAATATATAGAAAGACCTTCCGCAGTACTTAAAAAATATATGGTACTTCCATTGAAGGTAATAAAAATAGATGAGGATGCCCATTTAATATTTTTAAGCAGAAAGCAAACTTTGCCCAACCCCTGGAATGATATAGATAAATTTTACAAGATAGATTCTAACATAAAAGGCAAGGTGATTAGAGTAAGAGATTTTGGAGCATTTGTTAAATTGGATAAAGGGATAGAAGGGTTTGTACCTGTATCAGAAATAGATTGGGACAGAATCAAACATCCTAGTGAGAAGTTAAAAAAAGATAAAGAATATGAATTTAAGGTAATAAAAATAGATAAAGAAAAATTACAGCTGACTCTAAGTAAAAAAAGATTACTGCCAGATCCCTGGTCAGAGATTAAAAATAAATATGCAGTTGGAACTTTAGTGGAAGGTAAGGTAGTTAATTTTACAGATTTTGGAGTATTTGTAAACCTGGAAGAAAACATTGACGGCCTGGTCCCATTATCGGAAATATCCCATAAAAAAATAGATAATCCAGAAAGTATTCTTTCAGTGGGAGAAGAAGTTTCAGCTTTGGTAATAAAATTAGATAGTCGAAGGAAAAAGATAAGTTTAAGTATTAAAAGAGCAGAAAAAGAAGAACAAAAACAATTTATGAAAGAGTATAATAAAAAGCAGAATGTAGATAAAATATTGTTCAAGGATTTATTTGGAGACTTATTTACAAAGAAATAAACTAGTCGTTAGTGAATAGAACTAGCGTATAGCGTTTAGCGTATAGTTAAGAAAGAAGAAGCCAGGAACTAAATTAGTATATGGTATATAGTGTGTAGTATATAGTTAAGAAAAAAGAGATCAGGAGTCAGAATCCAGAAGCCAGAAATCTTTACTCGATACTCGATACGGGATACTATAATATTCCTATACGCTAAACGCTATACGCTAGTTTGTACGAGATACGTATTATAGATATGACGGGAGTTATATAAATGGAATTTCCTAAAAAACCTTTCACCAATCAAAGAATCGGAGATATTTTAATTGAGCAAGGATTAATCAATCCTCAACAATTGGAAGAAGCCCTTAAAATACAAAAGGGGGACAATAAAAAAAGATTGGGTGAAATATTAGCTGAAATAGGGGCTATAAGCAGGGAAGAACTATATCAGGTTTTGCAATATGTCTACGAAACAGAATATGTAGATCTATCAAATTATGTAATAGACCCGGAAGTAATATCTCTTATATCGGAGAAAATCGCTTTACAGTTTAAATTGATCCCCATAAGCAAAAATGATAATGAATTAATTATTGCTATGTCTAATCCGTTAGATGTTTACGCTATAGATTTTGTGAGAGATCATACTAAAGTAAAAAAGATTAAAACATTGTTGGCTCCCGAAGATGAAATTCTAAACGCCATTAATAGTTATTATGAATTGGGCGAATATGATGACATAATTGAAAGATTAGGAACGGAAGTAATATTCAAAGAAGAGGAAGCTGAGGAAGATTCTAAAAAATTAGAAGCTAAAAGCAAAGAAGCCCCGATTATTCAGCTGGTAAATATGTTAATTGTGCAAGGAGTTAAAGATAGGGCAAGCGATATTCATATTGAACCCAACGAAAAAGGGCTTTTAATTCGTTTCCGTGTTGATGGAATGTTGCATGATATCAAAAGTTTACCTAATACAATTAAATCAGCGGTTGTATCCCGAATAAAAATATTATCCAAGATGGATATTGCTGAAAGA
>Ga0307380_10003176_pt1 | contig 22890 bp, 35 predicted proteins | sample UN3MG_FD_202239 | JGI IMG/M metagenome (GOLD analysis project Ga0307380, IMG submission 202239) | Soil microbial communities from Risofladan, Vaasa, Finland - UN-3 | ecosystem: Environmental > Terrestrial > Soil > Coastal area > Acid sulfate soil | place: Finland: Risofladan, Vaasa | collected... | reverse complement strand
CTTAGCCCCGATGATTTTAAACACGTTGATCCCTCACATGATAAATCGTGGTTAGAGAGGTAATATGAAAACCCCTAAACAAATTATACGACAATTAGTAGAGAGGTGGCAATTCTCTGACGTACTTAGTTCTAATACAGTTAAAACATTAGCAGGACATCATCGTCCCGCCGGCCGCCCTGGAGATGCAATTAAACGGTTGCCACAGGAAGAACAAGACATGCTTAAAGAGCTGCGGGCAGAGGATATGGAAAATGAACGCTGGCCTAATAGTGATATAATGCGCGACTCTTCCGACGAAGCTAAAGAGCGTCGCCTGTCCAAATTAAGGGTAGAGAAATATGAGAAATAATATTGAAATAAAAGCCGGTCTAATTCCTGTTAGAATAATTGGCAAGAAGATCGAAATGCTGTTCATGTTCCCAAACGACCCTGAGGGAGAATTTGGCGGCGAAGTTTATCAAATAGCCAAAGGTGGAGTTGAAGAAGCCGAAAGTAAACTACATGCGGCAATCCGCGAGGGAAGGGAAGAATTAGGAATTACAAGCGATTCTTTCTTACATACTCCTGCGTTGGTCGGAACACAAAATGGCCTAGTTGTTTATGGAGTTTTGGTTATGCCAAAACCTAGATTGGGCAAATCAACATTTGAAACCAAAAAGGTTAAGTGGTTGTCCCCAACACAGTTTGCTAAAATTGGAAGACAAGAACATGTTTGGGCAGTTGCAGCCGCATCAAAATCAGTAATAAATTGGTTAAAGTTGATTTGACTAACTGCGCCAATTAAGCTATATTAACGTTGTTTGTAATTTCAATAAAGGAATAATTATGTTTTTATTGACCTGGCTACAGTTTATCTTTATCGCGCTCTTAATTGCGTTTGGAATCACACAAATGATTCTTCCGATTGTTAGTGGACGCAAAATGTTTCCGATGTTTCGTGCAAAGCGAAATGAAATAGAGGAAAAAATCGTCGACTTGCATGAAGAGTTGTACGATGCTAACCTAGAAAGAGAAGCAAGAGAACTTGCTGGTCAACTAAAAAAGGCAACAAAGAAATAAATTTCAACCGAGCAGTATAATTTCAACATAGGAGAAATAACATGGGACGAACAGGAATGTTTAGTTTGGTAGCAGTAGTAGCTTTTCTTGTTGCAGGAGTGTTAGCAGCTGGGCAACTAGTTGAAAACGTCGATGCACGAGAAATCATGGTACTACAGGATCCGATCGATGGTGAATTGCATGTATTCATTACGGCAGGGCTTAAACCACAACTTTTTGGAAAGGTAACAAAATATCCGCGTAGGCAGGAATATGCATTTAATGATGAGAACAATACAGATAAGGCAAAGCGCCTACGTTTCAATGATGGCGGCCATGCTAAGTTATCAGGTGCAGTTTCGTGGGAAATGCCGTTGGATGAAACGAGCATTATTGAAATCCATAAAAAGTTCGGTTCAACTGAGGCAATTCAGGCCCAGGCTGTGGCGAAAATGATTAATGCAGCCGTATATCTTGCAGGTCCGTTAATGAGTTCCACTGAATCTTCTGGTGAACGCAGATCAGAATTAGTGCAGGTTATTAATGACCAGGCGGAGAATGGGGTTTATAGAACGATAGCCAAAGAAATCACAGTCAAAGATCCACTTAGTGGACAAGAAAAGACTAAATTGGTTACTACTATTCTCCACGGCACTGACGGTCAGCCATTGCGTCAACAAAGTTCAATCTTAACGGAATTCAAGATTCGTTTACTTCCGCTTTCGATTTCCGAACTAAAGTATGACGCCGTTGTCGAAGACCAAATTAAGCAGCGTCAGGTTGCTAACACGGCAGTACAGATCTCACAAGCAAATGCTCGCAAGGCTGAACAGGATGTTATTACTGTTGAAGCACAAGGTCAGGCTAAAGCAGCCACAGCTAAGTGGGAGCAAGAAGTTATCAAAGCTACTAAGGTAACTGAGGCCGAGCAAAAATTGCGGGTTGCAGAATTAGATGCAAAAGAAGCTGAGCAATACAAAATTGCAGAAATTCTCAGAGGTGAGGGCGAGGCGGCTCGTAAACGTTTAGTGATGGAAGCTGACGGTGCCCTTAATCCGAAACTTGAAGCGTATAAAGAAGTAAATCAAATGTATGCGACTGCAATTGCAACCTACCAAGGTGCCTGGGTCCCGGCCATTGTAATGGGTGGATCAAATGGTGCTGGACAAGTTGCATCAGGTGCAAACACTTTGGTCGATTTGCTTACCGTCAAAACCGCAAAGGATTTGGGATTAGATCTTAGCCTTAGCGGAAGAGACAGGACGGTACAACGTCCGAAAAAGTAACAGTTCAAAGAAATATTAGGCGGCTACAGGGACCTAAGTCGGTCCCTGTTTTTTTAACTTAGGAGGCTTTATGTACAGAACTGTTGAAGTTGATGTTGAGGTTGATGTAGGTGATTTTGACACTGATGAGTTACTCCGTGAACTTCGTGCTAGAAATTTAGATGATGCAGATATGTTTGACATTAAACACATAGTACAAACATTGTACGATAATAAAAGAGCCAACAAGAACGAAGAATTTGAAAGAACTTTATCTACATTGTTCGATACGATTTTAGGAAGAATAGTATGAAGCAATATAAATTAGAAGTTGTAATACATGAGGACAATGATGATTTTTGGGAAACGCTCAAGGGTAAAACTGGTTGTGACGAAGTTCATGCTTGGATTAAAGGGTTATTAACTGAGTCAACCGGGCTCGAAATAGATGGAGAATATACGAATTGTGAGTTAAGGATAATAGAATACAAAGACGAATAAATAAGAGTATGCTGTACACAACTGACACGCTTATTTCGCCAGAACTTGTGGAAATTCTTGAAACAAAGAAATCTATTGAGGATGCTCTGTTTGCAAGGCGCGAGCAGCGGCAGGCTCATCTTACATCAATCTACAGTTTAATATGGTGGGAAGCTAGAAAAAGACCAGAACTTAACGATAAGTTTGAAGAATACTTTATCTCTAAGGAAATATTAAACAGTATAAAAACTGAAGCAGAAACAAGATTTCTTAAGCCAGGTACAACATCAGAAATGCTGTATTTTGAATTTTCCTTTATGATGGGAGACCAAGCTTGCTACTCGCACACCGACAAGGCAGGTTTTGTATCGGCATCGCACCGAATCATAATACCGTTGGATCCTGGATTAGAATTTATCATGGGAGATCCAGGCAACGAAGAATCAGTAATGTTAAACCCATATCAAATGTACTCATTCGATGGCGGGAAACCTCACTCAGCCCGTAACCACGCTGATTATAAAACCTATTATCTTTTCTTTGATCTGTTGACTCCGCTAATTTGGGAGAATTTGTCTGACGATGAAAAGTTACTGCTAAGAGAGATGGTACGTGGTAATATTAAGGATCCGGATAAGATGGCTAAATTACGAGAGACAGAATTTAACCAAAATGTAAGGCCAGTTATTGTTGAAAAATAACGGATTTTTGGGCTTGACGAGCACATAAATACTTGTTATAATAGTGCAAGTTCCGATAGACGGGACTTGATTTAAGAGCAAAGGAGTTTTGCTATGAAAAAAGAATATGATGCAGTAGTATTCATCGGACGCTTTCAACCCGTCCATAACGCCCACGTTGAAATCCTTAAAAAAGCAGCGGCCATGGCGTCCAAAGTAATCGTTATTATTGGCTCGGCTTACGAGCCCAGGACTTACAAAAATCCTTGGGTAACGAGAGAACGTACAGCAATGCTAGAACAAGCAATCATCGACATTAAAAAAGAAACCAAAGAAGGTTTTATTCCGGTGATTGAAGGCAACCGTAACACAATTTACAACAACCTAGCTTGGGCAGTTCGTGTCCAGGATATTGTTAACAAACATGTTAAGCCAGATGCAAAGGTTGGTATTATCGGTTACAAGAAAGACGAAACCAGTTTTTACTTAGACATGTTCCCGCAATGGGAAACAATCGAACAACCTCAAATTGGAAACCTAAGCGCGACGCAAATCCGCGAGCTGTACTTTACTCCATCGGAATTTAGCCTGGATTGGTTTACTGGTGTAGTTCCGAGGTCGACCGTTGCGTACCTTAGCTGGTTTAAGGACAGTCCAGAATTTAATGCGGTTGTTAAAGAGAAAGAGTTTTTGGAGAAGTATAAGAAGCAATATGCCGTTCTTCCATATGCTCCGACTTTTGTAACAACTGATGCAGTTATTTTTCAAGCCGGTCATGTGTTGATGGTAACCCGTAAAGCCCAGCCAGGCAAAGGTCTTCTCGCATTACCCGGAGGCTTCGTAAATGCTGCAACCGATCGATCAATTGAGGATGCAATGTTCAGGGAACTAGATGAGGAAACGGGAATTAAGGTTGCGAAGAAGATACTCCGCGGGTCAATTAAAGAAGTTAAAGTATTCGACGCAATTGATCGCAGCGCGAGGGGCAGAACTATTACCCATGCATTCCACATTCGACTTATTGAAGGTGAATGGAAACTGCCTAAAATTAGGGCAGGTGACGATGCAGAAACTGTGCAATGGGTTCCAATTGGATCTGTCAATAGTGAGATGTGCTTTGAGGACCACTACGACATCCTCCAATACTTTTTAGGGAAGGCAGAATAATGAGATATGTAAAGTGTCCTGAGAATTTTTATCCAGGATTTAACGAGTTCAGCTTGTTTATGGCAGGCGGGATCAGTAATACATCGGATTGGCAATCAATATTTAGATCATTGCTTATTGCTGAAGCTAGTTTAGTGCTTATTAATCCACGCAGAGATAAGTTTGATATAACTGATCCGGAAGCCCCTGATATACAGATTGAGTGGGAACATCTTCACTTAGAAAGGGCGCAAGGAATCTCATTTTGGTTCTCTCCGGAAACACTGTGTCCGATTACATTATTTGAATTGGGCAAAGTTGCAGCAGGTACAAAGAAACCAATTTTTGTAGGAGCGCACAAACAATACAAAAGGCGTTTGGACGTTGTTAAACAGTTAACATACATTCGACCTGAGGTAAAGGTAGTACATAACCTAGTTGATTTATCGCAGCAAGTTAAAGACTATTTGAAGGACAATAGTAATGGTAACTAAAAAAATGTGGGCTGGCTTTTCTGATAATCGGTCCGAAGTTGCAAAATTGAAGATTGTCGTCCTTCGACTTCAGAATGATATATCCTATATGCAATCAAAATCATATAAGAATGAGAACATTATTGAACATCTATTAGAACACATAATCGACTCTAAACAACTTACATTTTTGATGATTAAGAAACCCAATCTATTACAAGAATTGTTAAGTGCTGGTTTTATAACAAATGAAATGTTAACAGAATTAGCAGAAAAAGGATTTTACTCGAGGGCAGATGCCCTCAAAGCCGAGAAGGAGTTTCTCGGATTGTAAGGATAGACCTTACTCTTATTAACGATAAAGGAGATTTATCATGAAAGACTACAATGTAATTTTAAATACAGACAGCTACAAAGCATCACACTGGTTGCAGTATCCCGAGGGCACAGAAAATGTATTTTCATATATCGAAAGCCGCGGCGGGAAATATGACCACACTGTATTTTACGGCTTGCAGATGTACCTCAAAGAATACCTTAGCCGACCAATCACGCAAGAGATGATTGACGAAGCTGAAGCGTTCTGGAAAGTACACGGCGAACCTTTTAACAAAGAAGGTTGGGAATATATCCTTAAAGAACACAATGGATATCTTCCGGTTCGTGTCCGTGCAGTTCCGGAGGGCATGGTTGTTCCGATTAAGAACGTTCTAGTAACAGTCGAAGTAACGGATCCGAAATGCTTTTGGGTAACTTCGTACATTGAAACTGGTATGCTTCGTGCAACGTGGTACCCGACTACGGTCGCAACCATTAGCTGGACGATCAAGCAAATCATCAAACGTTACTTGGTTGAGACGGGTGATCCGGAGGGACTTCCTTTTAAACTGCATGATTTCGGTGCGCGCGGCGTTAGCTCGTTCGAATCTGCAGGTATCGGTGGTTCTGCTCACCTTGTAAACTTTATGGGCACAGACACTGTGTCGGGTGTGTTGACTGCAATGAAATATTACAATACAGACATTTGCGGATTTTCAATTCCTGCTGCTGAACATAGTACAACCACAGCATATGGAAAAGAACATGAAGTTGATGCGTATCGTAATATGCTTAAACATTTTGCTAAGCCTGGCGCGTTAATTGCAGTGGTTTCGGATAGCTACGACATTTATAATGCTGTGGAAAACATTTGGGGCAAAGCCCTTAGAGAAGAAGTTATCAACAGCGAAGCGATTGTTGTAGTTCGTCCAGACAGCGGCCATCCGCCCACAGTGGTTCTTAAAGTGGTGCAACTGCTGGATAAGAGCTTTGGTTCCAAAATCAACGTAAAAGGATTCAAAGTCCTTAATAACGTTCGCGTTATTCAAGGGGACGGGGTTAACGAAGATAGCATTCGTGAAATCCTCGAAGCTCTGAAAACTGCAGGATATAGCGCAGACAACGTTGCATTTGGAATGGGTGGTGCATTGTTGCAACGGATGGATCGGGATACGCAAGAATGGGCAATGAAGGCTTCGGCAATTAGCGTGAAAGGTAATTGGATTGACGTGTTTAAAGATCCGGTAACCGATCATGGTAAAAAGTCGAAGAAAGGCCGCATCGAACTTATCCGTGAAAACGGTAAGTTGAAAACAGTTTCCCGTGAAGAGGCCGAGGGCAGAGAAAAAGTGCTGCGCCCTGTGTTTGAAAACGGTAAACTTCTTAAAGACTGGACATTCGCAGAAGTGCGTGCCAACAGCGAAAGGTAAATTATGTTAACTCAAATTGTTGCAACAGTGGGATCAATACTCGGGCTGTATCTGTTATTGATTGCTACCGGATTGTCGTGCCACGAAAACCAAAGATGTTTTATGGTTAAAGGGCTCATTCTTATTGCAGTGTTTGGGGCAATAATGTTTGGAGTGTGGGCATGAGGCCGGGAGAATTCGGAATCGCAGAAGCTGAGTTGATGTTTGAAGACTGGCGGCGGCGTATTATTACCGACAAGGCAAGAAAAGATGCTGAGGAAGGTAATACGCCGACTGTTCCAGTTATCGACAAAAGTTTATCGTATTACGAACAGGTGTTAGTTTGGATGGAATTTGTTGTGTATATTGATGCATATGAAAAACGACACAACAGATTGGATAGGATAAAGTCTGATGGTTAAAATTCAATACAGTTCTTTTTACTAAAGTACGGCGGATTGGAAAATAGCTTTTTAAACTTTTTTACAAACATGTGCGAAAATGCACATGCTTTTTCTTTCTTGTTATGCTATAATTGTTTATGTTCATAACAAGGAGAACTAGATGAAACAGGTATTAACAATTATATCATTAGCAATAGGTTTGGCAATGTCACCTCTTGCATTCGCAGACTGTGGTGGTGGAAACGGAAATGATGATCCACCGTCGGGCGGTTGTGGTGGAGGTGCTGGTGGTAATGGCGGCTCTGGCGGTGTTGGAGTTGGTGTTGGTATCGGTGTTGGTATTGCAAAGCAGCAACAGCAACAGCAACAGCAACAGCAACAGCAACAGTCACTTCGTAATAGTATTCGTGTAAAAAATAACGTTCATAATACAAACACTAACAAAAACAAGAATACTGCAACGGGCGGCAATGCTTCAAATAATACCTACGTTCAAATCGGCGGGAATGGTGAAGGCGAGGGCGGCGAGTTGGTGAAAACGACAGTTAATGTTAGCACGCCAGCAGCCGCAGTAGATTCGTCACCCAACGATATGAGTATTAAGACCGTTGGTATTGCTTCTACACCAAACATTTACCCAACTGCTCCATGTATGGGTACGTCATCGTTGTCCGTCGGATTTATGGGTGGCGCGTTTGGCAGTGGTACAAGCTGGAAAGACGACGATTGTTCGTACCGCGAAACAGCTCGTATGTTTGACCAACTTGGTTATAAAAAGGACGGCATAGTTGTTATGTGCCAAAGCGAGTATGCAAAAGCTGCGCCTTCTTGCAAAGCTATTGCTGCTGAAGCAACTAAACAAGCTTCTTTAGCAGAACAAAATGCTGCTCTACGCGAGAAATTAGCAAGCCGCGAAGGCTCGCGCACTTCGGAAGAAGACCAGCGTAAAACCGACGCAACTGTTCGTGCAGAAGGTACTATTCCTACGCAATCGGCTAGCTATAATACATGTGAATCTCCGGTCCTATTAACTGATGGAGATTGGACATTTAGTACGACCGCTTGCACTTGGGTCCAAGGATAAAGGACTATAAGAAAGTGTTAAATGGGTACTTCGGTGCCCATTTTTTTTGGTTGACAGAGCTAGTCATTACTGCTAAAATATTGATATGCAAGGTTATAGATTTATATCTGAAATGTGCGTTACCTGGCAAGACAAGGCATGGATGAAGCTAGATGCTACTTGCCCGTATTGGATTGGACATGTAACACGGCATTTATCTTTCGTACGTCGATATCATTTCCGTAAGTATTACAATTACCCTGCATCAGCAAGAAAACTTTATTGGAAACTTCACCCTAAACCCCACTAGGAATAATATGACAATTTCATCAACCCACTTTGTAACTAGAGCGAGGATTGCTAAATTTGCCGAGGCCACTGGTGATTTCAATCCTATCCACGTCGATCCGGAGTACGCAGCAACTACTAAATTTAAAAAGAACATTGCGCATGGTGTTCTTATTGTCGGTCTAATTTCTGCGGATGTTACGAAACATTATAGCTCGCCGACTCAAACGCCCATTTTGCTTCATACCCAATTCAGTTTTTTGAATCCGGTATTTGAGGGCGACGCCATCGAAATCACCTTTTACAATCCCGAGTCGGAAGGAAAGAACACTAGGATACTAGTGTCGGTAGTGAAGAAGGATGACTCCAATACAGTTTGCGTCGATGGCTATGTGTTAATTCGATGATTAAACTGCTGGGCCCACCACTTCCTAAATTTGTTTATGTCGCCTGTTCCGGTGGAGTAGATTCATTGGCTGTGGTCGACTTTTTACAAAAGAAGCATAGAGTTTATGTTATCTACATCGATCACGGTACTCGATATTCGACCGAAGCGTTTAGAACAGTTAAAGATTATGCAGACGCTCGCAAGATTGGAATATATTATCGACTTATTGATGCGAAAAAGCCTAAAACAAAAAGTTTAGAAGAACATTGGCGCGATGAACGATATAGAATTTTTGATGACTTTACTGACCCTCGAGCCATGTCCATCAACCCCGAGGCCGAAAGAAAAATTATAACATGTCATCATTTAGATGATGCAGTAGAAACATACATTTGGAGTTGTATGCATGGCGAAGGGAAAATTATCCCCTATCATCGAGGATACAATATAATCCGTCCATTTCTATTAAATAGAAAGTCGGAGTTTATTAATTGGGCAGCAAAGACTAAACTGTGTCACTACAATGATCCGTCTAATTTAGATACTTCGTTTACTCGCAACCACATTAGACATAACGTAGTACCGCAAATTGAAAAGATTAATCCAGGTATTTATAAAGTAGTAAAAAAGAAAATATTGGAACGATATGCTTGGGATAGTTTGACGCATGGTTAAATAAGAACAACGTCCCTATAGCTCAATTCGGTTAGAGCACCAGTCTCATAAACTGGGGGTTCCTGGTTCAAGTCCAGGTGGGGACACCGAAGATAGTGCATCCTCTAAGGAGATAATAATGCATAATACAGATATTGCAATTGAAGGTTGTGAACCCTTAGCAAGATTAATCTTACCGTATCTTTATCGAGGATACGACCTTGAACTAATGATTAAGGCTGCCACAAATGGTGAACTTAATCTTCCTCGCCAAGCAGAGCTAGCACTTGCGAAGGTTGGGAAGTTAAAGGTTGTTAGTGTTGACTGTGCAGATTTGAGTGATGGATCGGAAGTTAAATGCATAGGACTTAAGGAACAGAAATGGACAGACAAAAAGAGTAATCGACCATACAGCAGATTTTGTTACCAACTTGTTGAAAAAAGAATAAAAAATAAAACTGGAAAATTAAGAATCATTGCTTGGAATAAGTTTCTAAATGAGTTTCATTTTTTTATTATCCCCCACAGGCTTTATTCGAAGAACAAGCATTTACTTATTTCCTTAAACAAAGAGTCAAAAACCCCGATTGGAAAATACGCCAGTTTCCAATGTTCTACATTTAAAGAATTAGCAATCAGATAATTACATCTCTCCTGGATCATTTATTTCAAGTTCATTAAATGCCCAGGCGCGTTCTCTACACTGCCAACATTTATTACACCTATACATTTTGCTTTGTGTACAGGTATGACTCATACTAAACAAACTGTATAAACCTAACTCATGCGCAATGTTAACGACATGGGTTTTATCAAATTTTAGATTAAGATAGATTTGATTAACTTTAGGGTTAGAATTTTTGTGCCTAATAGGAGTAGTACCTTCTAGCTTAACTGTTGGCAACAACGTGTCGCCTAATAATATTGTATCAACTACTTTCAATGCTTCCTCTACCCCACTGTTTACTTGTCTACTATGGAATAGAGTAGGGTCCCCAACTTCCGTAATTGACATAGTTTGGTTAAATGTACCAGCTACCCAATTTACCATTCTAGTTGCATGGACCACACTATCATCAAACCGAGGCACTGTAAATACAGTCAATTTGGAAATATAATCAGGGTTCATTCCGAGCAGTAAATATAACAACAATCCGCTATCCAGTCCGCCAGATATCATTATGCCAACCTTATCGTTTTCATAGAATGTGTAGTTCAATTCAGTTACTAAAGAATCTAAATTATTTGACATATTTGCTGATCTAAACTATACTTATAGGAATGTAGGTAGACGGACATAACATTAGAGAGGACTAATATGAATTGGAAAAATGTTTGGGATGGAATTAAACAAGGTGCAAAAGTAAAAGAAAAGTGATGTATTCTAATTATTGGTCAAACAGTCGATTCGCAGATTGGTTGCGCGGAGTTGAAAAACCGCATTCGCTAAGTTTGACTGGATGGAAGACTTGGGAGAAGTCGTCAAAAAAGAGTCGTCCAATTCGTCATTGGTTTGCTGAAGAATTGTTAGATTATTTGCAAGACACTTGGATGTTTATACCAAATCAACTGCATAAAGCAGCATATTATATCAATAACCGTTTTGTAGAGAAACGACATTACTTAAAAACTAGGCTTAAAGCTGGTGCGTGGCATGAGTTCGACGAACGTTTACTACATGGTGCATTTGAAGAATTAGTAGACTTTGTCGAAATAGAAAAAGCTTACCATCACGTTGCTACAGATCGGTCAGTTGTTGACCAATACAAAATACCGTTTTGGAGAAAGGGAATATTTGGAATTAGCTGGCATGCATGGCGTTGTCCCGAGGCGGGAATTGAATATTTAAAATGGGAGGCCGCCCTGAAAAAATCTGACAATATGGGTTACCCACCGAATCATTCGGAATATGGTAGTCTCACCGATCAAGCACAGGCAGCCGAGGAATGTATGGCGCTATATTTTTGGTGGAAGAATAGAAAATATAGATCAGATATTAACGAAGAAAGTGGGTTAAGTGGATACTATGAAGATAAACGCCGCAGCGAAGGCAGAGATCCCGATGAATTACCGTCGTTTGATTTTAAAGATCCCAATGATAAAACTACATGGCAAATACTAAATGAAAAACAGATGCAGATAGAAGCTAGAAACGACCAGGAAGATACTAATATGCTTATTCGGCTAGTTAAACTTAGAAGTGAATTGTGGACCTAGGGAGATTGTTATGAGAACAAGTGGATTGCGTGATGCGTTTTTAGAAGTAGAAACGCATAGCTTAGAGGGACAAGAGATCGCCAAGGACCTTCATATGTTGTATGAGAATAGCTTGCGCGGTGACTTAACGGCATTATCTTTACTTAAAGGGTTCGAATACAATGGCAATGATCAACCTCTTAAAATAAAGGTTACAGAATTGGTGTTATTAGCATCAAGTGTGGGCAATAGTCAATAAAGGAGAAATACTATGGGAATGTCAGGAAGTGCGGCACAAGAAGGAATGAGCAATGATCAAAACAGGCAGGAACTTTTAACGATTGAGGAAATCGAATCACTTAAGGAATATAGTGTATTATTTGATAAAATAATGGTATCGAAGAACCCGGCAGTTAGAAATGCATGGAAAGATATCAGTTTGTTAATCGGACTAACAGAACCAGTAAGAGAAGACCAAAGTATCATTTCAACATCTTCACGTTCAGGCCCGTTTTCAAGGTTAGCTTCACAAGTAGAACGTTCTTTGTCGATTAGCAAAGAAATAAATCGCCATGTTACTGGACTTCAATATCAAATAGATGAGCTTAAAAGAGAGAATGCAAGTTTGGTTGACATATTACAAAAGCTAATACCTGCCTCGTCTGACATTTCTGAACCAACAGTGGATGAGTCGCCGGTTGATACATCTATCTTTGCTAAAGTATTGCGCGGCCGCAGATGAAATTTAGTAAGTGGGAATTGGCGCACATGGATGTTGCCCATCGGTATGCAAAATTAAGTACCGCTAGGCGACTGAATGTGGGTTCGATCATTGTTAAGAATAATCGTGTAATTAGCATTGGATACAACGGAACTCCTGCAGGTTGGGACAATGATTGTGAAAAGAAAGTTTACGGCGGAGATTGGTTAAACGATGACGAAACGCGAAGTCGAGCATTGTTTGAATTTTCCTATCCGCTTGCAGACGAAGTTGGAAGATACAAGTTAGTTACTAAAGAAGAAGTTTTACATGCTGAAGAGAATGCTATCCTAAAATTGGCAGGTAGCAGCGAAGATGGCACAGGAGCAGAAATGTTTAATACGCATTCATGTTGTATCCATTGTGCAAAACTAATACACGGCGCAAAGATTAAGCGATTCTACTATAAAACCTTATACAGAGATGCTACTGGCTTAGATTTCCTTAATAAATGTGGCATTGATGTTATAGCAATGTGAGGATGATATGGCTAAGACATGGATAATAGAATTAGAAGAGGATCCGGACAATGGTGATCTATTTTTACCATTGCCACCTCAGTTATTAGAAGAATTGGGCTGGACACAGTTAACTGAATTAGATATGAAAATAAATGATTTAGGTGAGATATGTTTAACGAAACGTTAAGCGTTACTGAGATGCGTCCGTTTGAAATGATTTTTAAACGGCGCGGCCAATACTTTTATAAGACAGGACGAGTTTCTCCGTCGAGTTTTACCTATCATGTTTTTGGTACTTTCACTTTAATAAGCGAATGCGAAGAAATTTATCTTCGATCAAGTGCATTTACATTACCTAATTCTATCTATGTTTTTAAACATAGAGGGACTATGACATCGGATTTTACACTGTCTCTTTATGATTGGATGTTTCTTAAATTAAGAGCACACCCTATTATAGAAATTGAACCAGCATGAATGACATTGACGCTTGGAGGAGGTATCCTAATTACCGGTGGGTGTATAACAAGCTGGAGTTATACGACCGATTAGGATATTACGCCAAACCACATGGAACGGAACCAGTAGTGTTTCCGGTAGTTAGTAAGCCAATCATAAATCTTTGGGGGATGGGAATTGGTGTTGAAGAATGGATATCTAGGAAAGATGTCAACTATCGTCCAGGCCATTTATGGATGGAGAAGTTTTACGGCGATTGGATAAGCTGGGATATAGATTTAAAAACCTCAGAGATCTATATAGCACAAGCAACTTATAATGAGATTACTGAAGCTAGACCCAATAGTTGGCACGTTAGCAAAGGACTTATGTATATGATTCCGACTCCAATACTTGACCAGGTATTGCAGTTGCAATTAGATTATACTGGAATTGATCGTATTAATATTGAAACGATCGGAAACAACATAATAGAAGTTCACCTTCGATGGAGTTACGAGATTGAAAAACATTACAATCAAGTCCCATTTAATGTCTATGTAACATGGAAAGATAAGAATGACAACTATTATGGCGCTGGAGTTGGTTATGAGGTTCAAAAAGGCGACACTGAGTACGGTTCAGACGAAGAACTAAACAAAGTTTTGACAAATAACGACAAACCGCATAGAATGTCGTATGTAGTTCATCCTTTAGGAGAGGCGTATGTTTAACAGTTTAGAATTACGAAAAGTTCAAAATGGGTTTATAGTAACAGTCAATGAAGAAGGAGAAGAGGGGCATGAATACGTTTTCCCCACTCTCAAAAAGACGGTCAGTTTCATTAAAGAAGTGGCGGATGTTGAAGAAAAACAGGCTAAAAATCTTTTAAAAGATATTAAATAAATACTAAAATAGCCGAGAATAATGAGAACAAAAGATCTAGCACCTCGTACCAGTAAAATTGTAGAAAGCGTAGGGTTTCCAAATAGGAAAGCCGGCGACACCTACCACGATCCATCAAATGCCGAGGACGTTGCAACTTTTGTCAAATTAATTCTATTGCCTGAGGATAAGCCACAGTTTACTTCTTCGAAAGAACGTGATCTAGCGTTTGAGTATTGGCGTCAAAGTTTGAATAAGAGAAATAGTAAAATATTCATATTGAATAAACCGTTTATGAATTTGCTAGCCGTCTATATTGTTCATTTTGATGTTGCCGGCAAACAAGAATATTACGTTAAGTTTGTTGATTCCAAAAAAACACTAGCAGGGAAACTTACAGCCATTCCGCCAGGTATTAAAGCACCAGAGCATGGGGGATATGTGTTTAGCAGTAAGCGGTCAACGAGTGAGCGTATGCCAATTAAGCCATCTAGCATATTCAGTTCTTCGGGACCGTACACTGGACAAGAAGTATACAATATTGTTAGCAAATATCAGGATCCTGCGGTCCCGCATGATGTAATAGATCAAATGTCTTCGTACATTGGTCAAGTTGTAAAAGGAAATTCAATATCAGATATACCTGATGGTATTAAATATCAGACTGTACACGAAAAATACACTGGCGAATTTTCTGCGCCTATAGCAGTTATTAATTATGACGTATTAAATCCGGATATTCTTCGGTTGGCAGAAAAAAACATTACCAACAGTAATTTCTTTGGTGATGCAAAAATAATGTATCCTCTAATATTCTCGCAACGTCTAATAGACAGCCAAATAGTATGGCCAGATGGTACCAAAGTTGGACTAAGCAGTAAAGCAGGTAAGGGCGGCGGTGCTTCGGCATCCATTGAGGGGCTGTATGATACCGTAGAGAAGAAACGACACGATCCGGATTTTCAGAAAAGCGTAATTGAAAAGTATCCTGCCGTAATAGATTTGATTGAAACCGTTTCTAAGTATTCATCAGTGGACGCTCTTTTTGCCCTGTTACTAAAATACAAGGTTCTTAATAAAACTGAAATAAAAATCCTAATAGATATGTTGAATAATATTAAGGAAGGCCATCCTAATAGGAATACAATTAAATACCTCAAAACTGATAGATTAAAGAATTTCTACAAAGGCTACAAAGCTAAAACTAATACTCCTGGATACAATTTGTTATTCCACTTAACAGCAGCATCTGGTAAAGAATTAGGACGTCGTTTAAACCGACTGCCGATAACTGATGCAATTAAACAGATATTAAACTTTACTGCACTAATTCAAATATACACTGAGACCTCAGTGGCAGGCAATAATTTGCGAATAAACGGATTTACGGTAGTATGGCCGCCCGTGTTTGATGGAGAAGTAGAGATTGATGTTGCGAAGTCCTTGTCCGCATCAGCCATTCGAGGCAAGCTTGGATTTAAATTTAAATAACAATTGACATTGACCCCAAAATAGCATATAATATTAATGATGAACAAACCCCTTTGCATCTATCATGGAAATTGCCCAGACGGCTTTACGGCAGCTTGGTCTGTATACAGGGCATTTGGGAAGGACGTGGATTTCTTTGCTGGGATACACAACAAACCAGCACCCAACGTTGACGGAAGAACTGTTATCTTTGTAGACTTTGCTTATAAGCGTCCAATTATGGAAAAGCTTAGGACTACAGCAAATTCAATTCTTGTGCTCGATCATCACATTTCAGCAATGAAAGACCTCGATGGAATTGAGGGTGTTGATACTGTATTTGATTTAAACAGGTCTGGTGCAGGTATTGCATGGGACTGGTTCCACGGTGTTGGCACGCGCCCTGGAATTGTGTCATACGTCGAGGACAGAGATTTGTGGCGCTTTAAGTTGCCCAACACTAAAGAAATCCTTGCAATGGTTGATTTATACGAGTATACCTTTGACGATTGGGATACGCTAGGAGCAATGGATTTGAATGAACTAGTGTCCGACGGCAAGGTAGTGCTAAAACGCTATTACAAGGATTTAAAAGACGCAATAGAGAGGTCCAAGCGTGACATGGAAATAGGTGGGTATGTTGTTCCTGTTGTCAATGTGTCCCATAATATGGCATCAGATGCAGGGAATATTCTAAACATAGATAAGCCGTTTGCTGCATCATACTATGACGCTGAGGATAGTCGACGATTTAGCTTGCGCTCTGCATCCGACGGATTAGACGTGACTCTTATTGCAGGAATGTACGACGGCGGCGGGCACGAACATTCATCCGGATTTTCGGTTCCGCGGGATCACCCCTTAGCAATGTGCTAAAAACCCCTTATAAAACAACAACTTACAAGACCCCTATATTTGTAACCTCTTGATTTTAAAGGGATTCATTTTGGTTGACCAAAGAATGGACTGGCAGTATAATACATACATAAGAAAAAACATTCCATTCAACAGCTAGGAGCCAAATATGTCCTCAGTAATGATTAAGAAAGGCAGCTACCGCGGGACGCAAATTACTAATGAAGCGTTCGTCCTCGTCGAGCAGTTCCGACAGGGCAAAAAGGGCGGTTACGTTACCGTCGAAAACAACGACCGGTTCCCCGGCTTTCCGGATCGAGTCAAAGTTAAAATCAACAGTATTGAAGATTACGAGTTCTCGGATGGTGGTAGTCCGGGTACGGATGCTGCGGCACCTGTTGTCGTAGAAACCGATGAACAGATTATGGAGCGCATCGACCACAAGTTTGAGATGCTGCACGAGATGACCAAAGCAACCTGCGCCGGTGACATCCGCGCAATGATTGTTGTCGGCCCTCCGGGGGTTGGCAAGAGCTTTGGCGTCGAGCAGGAACTGGAACGTTGCACTCTGTTTTCGCAAGTTGCACAAAAACCGCTGCCCTTTGCAGTTATTAAGGGCGCGTCAAGTGACTTGGGCTTGTATATCAACTTGTTCAAGTACTCCGAAAAAGGTAACGTCGTTGTGTTTGATGACTGTGACTCCCCCTTGCATGATGAAGTGTGCTTGAACATTTTGAAGGGCGCACTGGACTCGGGCAAGTCGCGTAGGATTTCCTGGAGCAAGGATTCGAACGTGCTGCGTCGCGAAGGAATCCCCGATAGCTTTGAATTCCGAGGCTCGGTGATCATTATTACCAACACCAAGTTCGACAACATCCGCAGCCCGAAGATCCGCGATCACCTTGACGCGCTTCAGTCACGCTGCCATTACTTGGACTTGACGATGGACACGATGCGCGAGAAAATCCTACGCATCAAATCGGTAGCGAAGTCGGGCGAACTGTTTACCAACTACGACTTCGATGCTGATCAGGAAAATATGATCCTGGACTTCATGTACGCACACCAGGACGAGGTGTCGGAAATGAGTCTGCGTATGGCGATCAAAATTGCTGACTTGGTCAAGTCGTTCCCGGAGAAGTGGGAAGCTTACACCAAAGAGCTTTGCTTCAAGCGTCGTACACAAGCATAAAGTTTTGCGCAGGTTGGCTCCGGCGCAGGAACCCCCGACTTGTTCGGGGGTTTTTTTTGACTTGAAAATGCATAGGTGTTAATATATTAATATGACAAAGTACTTGGAAGATGTGATAGTGTTCTTGTCCCAAAACTCTTGGGGATCACATCGAGTTAAGACTAAAATTAACCTTGGCAGGAATGATGTTAGTTTGATGCACAATTTGGCGCAGCAGGTTCTACAAGGAACAGCCCTCACAGAAAATCAATATGAAGTTAGTGTGATTCTCGTTAAAAAGTATTCGCGTCAATTGCGTACTAAGTTCGGGATTAATATCGACCAAGTAGATAAACTTCTATTACGCAATAAAATACGGGTGCCTAAACATTTAGAAAAAGAACTTAGGTTTTCTGAGGACCGACGATACTTAGAACTTTCCTTCCCGTTCGATCAGAAAATGTTTACCGCCCTTAAAAAGCTTAGGTATTCTACCCGCGGGACATTAGCGTATAGTTCTGCCGATAAATTTTGGTACATTTATGCCTCGCCTAATAACATTAAAGACTTTGTCAAAATATGTATGAACGATGGCTACAAGATCGCGCCGGACGTATTAGCTAAGTTCGAGGAGATTTGTAAATTAGATGTTAGCCACGCAAATACAATGCAGTTGACTGAGGACGGTATTGTGGTGGGCGCACCGAAGGAATTAGCGAGTGCGCTAGAATTGAAAACTAAGGGAATGACCGAACGCGAACGCATCATCTACTTAATTGATAGACGCAGGCTGTATGGGTACAATCTATCAGCCAAAATGTCAAGCAAAGCACGAGAATTACTTTCGGATACTACAGTACTGCACACTAGTCTAATGTTTGACCGTATAGTCGAGCTTAAATTCTTAAAGAACGATCAACCAGGGAAAGTTTTGACACATGTAAAAGAATACGCTAAACTAGTAAATAGAGATATAATTTTATTTAATAGAAAGGATTATCTTGTACTTGATGAAACTGTCAATGAAGATGAAAATGTTTGGGGTGTAGTGCGCGACGTGACAGTGCCCGCAAAAACTGACGGAACAATACTATTGTGTAATCTTTCAAGCTCAAATTTTGAGCATTTATATTTACAAAAGTGTGTTGAGGGATACAGCGACAGAATCGTTTGTGTATCTATCTGCCGTACCAATGGGGTAAACGAAATGTCCCCAAGCATAGAAAAAATGATATATTTAAATGAGAACAAAACTATTAATCAAAGATGAAGTAAACATAAAATTTGAAGGGTTAGATTTATCAACAAGAAAAAAGTTGTCGGATAAGTTTAAATTCAGGGTTCCTTACGCCCATCATCTACCCTCAGTTAAGCTAGGAAGATGGGATGGTTGCATAAACTTTTTCCAACTTGGTGGTAGTTCGTATCTTCATTTACTAGATCAAATATTACCCCTTGTTGAAAAGGCTGGGTATGAGATCGACCTCGAAGACTTGCGAATTAATACAACAGAGTTTAGTTTTGTTGAAGTGGACAAGGACAGTTATGGCCATTTTTCGTGGCCGAAAGGGCACGTTCATGAAAATCAAGCAATAGAACTTAGGGATTATCAAGTTGAGATTATTAATAAATTCTTAGCGAACCCGCAGGGCTTACAAGAGATAGCAACGGGCGCAGGCAAAACAATTGTTACAGCAGTACTAAGCCAGAAGTGTGAAAAGTACGGCCGCACAATCATTATAGTACCCAACAAAAGTCTGGTTAATCAAACAGAAGAAGACTACAAGATATTGAACATGGATGTCGGCGTTTACTTTGGTGACCGCAAAGAATACAATAAGAAACACACCATATGCACATGGCAGAGCCTTAATAATCTACTTAAGAACACGAAGAATAAGGTAGGTGAACACACGATACATGAGTTTATTGAGGATGTTATCTGCATTATGGTAGATGAAGCACATGGCACTAAAGCCGATGTATTAAAAGCTATGTTAACTGGAATATTTGCCCACATTCCTATACGCTGGGGCCTTACTGGAACAATTCCTAAAGAACTATTTGAGTTTAATGCATTGTTGGTCAGCCTTGGCCCAGTAATTCACAGGATTCAGACGCATGAATTGCAAGCAAAGGATGTGTTAGCCAATTGCAACGTCAACATCGTCCAGTTAATCGATCATATCAACTACGGCAGTTATCCGAAAGAACTAAGTTACCTAGTAACCAACGATGACCGAGTAAAATATATTAGTAACCTTATTAAAAATATGCTTGAAAGTGGGAACACGTTGGTGTTGGTGGATAGAATTAAAACTGGCAAACTGTTAAATACACTGTTACCTGATTCCGTCTTTATAAGTGGGAGCACTCATGTTAAGAACAGGAAAGAACATTACGATGAAGTTGCTGACTATAGTAATAAGCTTATTGTTGCTACTTATGGCGTGGCCGCTGTTGGTATTAATATACCTAGGATCTTCAATCTGGTGTTACTTGAGCCGGGGAAAAGCTTCGTCCGAGTAATTCAATCTATCGGCCGGGGTGTTAGGAAAGCAAAGGATAAGAACTTTGTACAGATTTGGGACATAGCAAGCACCAGTAAATTCTCTCACCGGCATTTACTAAAACGTAAACAGTTCTACAAAGATCAACGGTACGAATTTCAACTTGAAAAGGTAGTATGGCAATAATTCATGCACGGATTGATTAAAGTATTGCAAATAACGAAAGGATAGTGTATAGTAATAAGATGAAGATATTAACCGTAGACAATAAAGCATTTGAATTAGACAACATTCCAGAAGAGGTAGAAGACTTAAGGTTTTGTGTACTAGACAACAGCAATCCGAAGAACCCAGACTATTTTTTTATGCCACTAGTATTTTTAGAAAGCTTCAATTCGCCCGCCCTGGCTTGTAAGATCGGAGAACACATTATTAAGGTTCCGGTCTCACCACCAATGTCAAAGGAATGGCAAATATTAATAGGCGAGCCTGACTTAGGGGACTTAGAAACTATCCCACTAACAAGCGTAAACGATCGCGGCTTCAAAGCGTTCGTGTTTAATCCTATTGCCGATTTTAAACCTACCTTTTTAGAAATAGAGATAGTCGACGTTTACCAAGATGTTAAATGGTACTTCCCTAAGCTAAAGAACAATCACTTACTAGGAATACCATTGCATGATGGAGACAAACCACCCTGCATATTCCTAGTTAAGGAAATTAGTAGGCAGTGTGAGATTGTAGATATTAGTAAGGCCTGGTAATGGCGCTTGTAAAAAGCACAAAGGAAATTATTATATACGAGTCACCCGACGGTGGGAAAACTGTATATGGTAGAAAGAGCGGTGACCCACATGGTAGAAGGAAACAATTTAGTCCACCGAAGACTCCAGAAAGATATTTAGATGCATATGATTACTTAGAAGCATGTGATTTATCGAAGCGTAGTTTGATAATAAAGGATGCACTAGAGAGGTTAGCGGTTGCTTATGCCATCACCCAAAAAAACGACGAAACCCGGGGTTAACATAAAGGATCTTTGTAATGCGATAGATCGCAAAGACAGAGGTTTTTTCGATCGGCTAACAGCAGAAGAACAGAAAAAGTTTAGCGGGTATTTGGGATTAAGGTATGCCAGTTCAGTAACTGGCAATGCAGACCTTCAAGCATATTACTTAATAGCAGCAAATAAACGCGCCAACAAAATGTTTTTCGACATTGGGTCTAAGCATTTTGGATTACAATGGTTAGTTCTTAGCACTATTAGTCCCAACGTAGGCATGCAATTTCACGCATGGGTTCCGATACCCTCAGGAAAGTCCAAAGGCACTAAGAGCAAAACTAAGGTATTGCAAAAACTGTATCCCAACGAGAAATTATCAAACATAGACTTAATGGGTGAGCTTATGACTGATGAGGAGTTCAAACAGTTGCTGGAGGACTATGACATCAAAGCTTAAAATTGCAATAACTGGTCATACTAAGGGATTGGGTGCAGCATTATATGAGCACTTTATAAATACTGGACACGAGGTCTCAGGATTCTCTAGGTCGTTAGGATATATCCTTCCGTTTAAAATGCAGGAAGTACTTACGTTAGCTGATGATGCAGATGTGTTTATCAACAATGCATTGCCAGTAACAGCACAGGTTTCCTTGTTGTATCAGTTATACCATAGATGGAAAGACAAGCAGAAAATTATTTTAACTGTGGGTAGTCATACAACAGATGATTTCCATAGCGAACCAAATCAATACTACGCTGAGAAATTCGGATTAGATGCAGCATGTAAGAACCTCAGGAAGCTAAATCCTGTGTGTAAAATAATCCTAATACGCCCTAGTTACTTTGCATCGGAGCGGGTATTGAGAACAGTTAAGCCAGAACATTATATAGAAATGGATGAAATGTGTAAGCTAGTGGACTACGTTATAAGTAGTAAAATCCACATCGAGGATATGTTGTTTCAACAAGGAAGATGGCAGACGAACTAAGTTGTACATTTTGCGGGAAGTTTTTTAGAAGAGAAAGCACTCTTCAAGTCCACAACTGTGAGCAGAAAAAGAGATTCTTCCAAAAGAATGATCCTGGTGTGCAAATAGGATTTCAAACATACCTACGTTTTTTTGAATTAACACAGGGCACCTCTAAGTTAAAGACACACGAAGACTTTAGCACTAGCCCGTATTACACTGCCTTTGTCAAGTTTGGTAAACACATTAAAAAGATTAATGCAGTTGCTCCTGCACTGTTTATTGATTGGATAATTAAACAAAATAAGAAATTGGATAAGTGGTGTAGGGATGATATGTACGAAGAATTCCTACACAATTATTTGAGAAAGGAAAAAGCAGAAGAAGCAATAGAACGATTTGTGGAATTCACCGTGGAGTGGGGCATAGAAAACGATGCTGAATTTAACCATGTTTTCTGGCTAGGAAATGAGAATAAAATATGCTACTATATTACATTAGGGAAGATAAGTCCGTGGGCGCTTTATAATTGTGACACGGGCATAAAGTTCTTAGAGGAAT
>Ga0307380_10003174_pt1 | contig 22894 bp, 16 predicted proteins | sample UN3MG_FD_202239 | JGI IMG/M metagenome (GOLD analysis project Ga0307380, IMG submission 202239) | Soil microbial communities from Risofladan, Vaasa, Finland - UN-3 | ecosystem: Environmental > Terrestrial > Soil > Coastal area > Acid sulfate soil | place: Finland: Risofladan, Vaasa | collected... | reverse complement strand
CGCCGTATCCAGGTTGAAATTTACAAGACCATGTTGACCGACTCCGACCGCCAACGGGTCTGACGAAGACTCGGTACCCGCATTGCTGGCACTTATCCCCAAGCCGTAGCCATCTTCCTGTGGAAGAGTAGCTAAAGAGCCTGCCCCTGGAGTTTTTCCGTCTGCACTCCCGCTGAACTCCCCCGTGTAGTTGCCGTTGTCGTCTGGAGCACCTACTTGATTCGTACCAAAACGAGCTTCGACCAGACACGGTGGGGAAATGTTGATACCAGCCGCACAGCTGGTTCCGACCAGCATTATGGTGGAAATATCTAATTTGAACGGACTGAGTGTTAACTCTTCTCCGCTCCCCTCAGTGTTTACAGTGACATATCGCCTGTACGAATAGACCTGTCCAGTTTCAATAATCTGCACCTGGATTATCCCAGTCCCCAATGGTGTGATCACTATACTGTTCGGCACGTTCCACAGGATACCAGAAGAATTATCTGCTACACCAGCGGTAAGTGTGAGATTCACCACCCTGGGTTCAAATGTTGCATCGTTTGAATTATTTGAGACACCCCAGTCGTAGATCTGCGGCGGTGCACCCTGTGTGAATACAATGTCGAATGCGCCGTCAGATTTTGACGCCGAACTACTTTCACCAGCGGCAGCAGTGGATGTTCCGCCCGGATTGATTCTAATGGCAAACATGGCGGTGACCTTGTTTTTTACTGCCTGCTTCGGCCAGAAGATAACGCAGAACGGAAGTCTGTCGACGCCGCCAGGGTTCACATCTTTGGTCTGGACTGCCCACCATATGTCAGGTGTCGACGATACCTGGACAGCCCACGGGATGAGGGAGTCGTCGTAGCTGGAGCTTCCTATATCTATATCTGGAAATTTGGCGTCGCCACCACCATCTGTTTTTGCAAAGCCCGCTGTCTTCCAGATTGGACCTGTGTAATTTGGATCACTAGCGTCATTCGGAGACTTCGAATCCTGTTCTTTGGCGGTCTCGCTCTTGCTCACGGCTCCGTAGATAGCTGGACCTAGTACTCCACTCGAAGCTTTCCCGGTTACCACTTGCCACATTATATTCGAATTAGTCATCCTGTCGGCGTCAGCTGTGCCCTCCACGTAATTACCTATAATTACCAGACTTGGGGCTGGTGTGAGAACCGAATAGGTGTCTGATATTTTCCTGAGTGCCAACCCGGAACCAGGCTGCTGAGGATCATTCTGGGTGTACGGAAAGATATCCTTCGCCGTAACGTCCATAGCAGCAACCTTTGGATATTTAGCAACATTCGGGAGATTTGTGGCTCCACTGTTTATTTGCAAGTTGACGCTAGCTATGCCTAAGTTGCCCATGTTGTTCTCACCAGTTCGCCTTACCTGTCCAGCTCGTCCCTCCGTTCATGCTCGTTCTTGCCGTCAGGTAACCATCTAAAGTCACCATGTAGGCTGAAATCACGCCTGATTGCTCCTCGGCTGAGGCTATCCTCTGCGATGGTATCCCCGTAGCCACGAGGGACGACGGGTAGGCGTCTAATAGTTCTTGCTGACTGGAGTATTTACCTGCAATCTCTATATTGGTTCTCTTGCACTTCAAGGAATCACCATCGAAGTAGAACAAATAGTCACCGTGGAGATGAGGAGCTCTACCTCCCCTAGCTACAACAAGCCTTTCGTTATTATTTGTCGAGATGCTCCACTTCTGCCCACCAGATTCGGAAACCAGCTGAACAATCCCGTCGGCTTCTTCATCCCTGATCAGGAGTTTAATGGTTCCAGAGGGGAGCATGGTCACACCAATCACATCCTCGAAAAAGGTCAGATCTTGTATTATGGCGCCGCTTTTCTTTCCGCCAGCTATCTTAATGAAGTGCTCGCTATGAGCACCCTCCTGCTGGGTCTGAGTGTCCCCGACTAAAGTCGCTCCAAAGTCGCTCATATTGTTTGCGTAAGGAGGTCTATGGTATGCAAACACCTCATTGTCCTCCAAGTCAAATCCTGATGTCTTCTTGGCTTTCAGGGGGTACGTCTTGTCCTTCGAAAGAGTGCCAAGATTAAACTGGTACACCCCGAGGAACAGGTGGTCCAGGTCGCCGTCCGTGTCAGTGGAGCCGTCTCTCGTGTATCCATACCCGAATATCCAAACCATGTTCGAATTCATTTCCAGCAGGCTGCCAGCCTGTCTGAAATCGTGCATTAGCATCATGGGCGTATTGAGTTCCTGGACTATGTCCTGTGTGTCAGTGGTGGGTGCTGAAGACAACATGAACTTAGGAGAACTCCATTTCTTGCCGCTGTTCTGGCTCCATATCATGAAGACGCATGGCTTGCTGGCGTTTTCGCCACTATCTGCACTTGCATCCCCCACGGGATAGAAAACAGGAGAGTCTTTTCCATATATTAGGAACATAGACGAAGCTCCAGTAGCATGGGCGTCGAATATGTTTGTTGCCTTCAGCATGTTGCTGGACTTGACAATCTGTATCGACGACGGCGCCAACACGGCTGACGTAGCTGATACCTCGCTGCCCGACAAGAGTGCCTTCAGCTTGTCTGAGCTGACCATCTTCTCTAGCCCTGCCGACCAGATGGTATCGCTTCTGTACTTGCTATACACCATGGCAACCACTTGTCCTGAGGAGGTTCCCTGGCCGATGGGGGAATAGTACTCGAACGGCAAGGCAACGGGGGACACAGCAGTGCTGTCCACAACGAGGTTGTACTTCTTGGTCAACCCGGTTTTGACGCCACCCAGCCCAGAGATCAGGGCGGAGAAATAGGCAGACGGCTCATCAACTGTATTCCCGGGTAGATACATCCAATAGATGTCGGCGGTGTTTGATGACGACGACGGTATATCGAACGTCATTTCGGAAACCAAATACTTCGTTGACTCGGGAACATCACCGCCGCCAGTGATTTTGGTACTCTCACCAAAGGCTACGAGCTGCTGCTCGATCCGATCTAACGATCTCTGCCATGACGACCTGAATGCCAAGGTATCCAGCGTGGGATCCATGTAGAAAAAGCATTGTCTCTGCTCTGGCCCTTGTTCTATGAACGACACAGCTATCAACCTTTTCTTCGTCTGCACCATGATGGCGGGGACACCCCTCCCTTGTGCCGCATCATCGACGCCGAACGAAAAGTCAACGACAGAGAACATGTTGCTCGTATCCATTGGGGTGGTCGTTTTATAGTATCCCGCATCGTAAAAGCCGTTCATGAAAAGCTTCCAGGTGTTGTTTTCGTAGAGTGCTGGCTTAGCCTCGATACCGAGATTGAAGTTCGCTGCCTTACTTACCCCCGAAGCCGTCTCGTAGGGTGTATCGAAAGCGACAGATATTGTATCGCCGGTCTTAACGGCCGTACCAATGTCGCCGTCAATCTCACAAGTGATATTAAGAAAACCCTCATCATCACTATTGGCGAACGAGAAGGATTTTACTTTGTAGTACTCCCCTTTCGATATGACAAGCCACCCGCCATACTTTTTGAAGACATTAGCACTAGAGCTCCCCCGGATACTGATAGGACTCCTGATTCTCTCGGCGAGTGAAGAGTAACCAGAGACCTCTATTTCGGTGGCGCTAAGAGTGGTCTTGTGGGGTACGTCCTCAGCAGCCTTCCATGTGATCTTAGTGCCGCTGCTGTTGATAACTTCGCCTTGCCAGAGCGACTGGTTTTCGTAATATATCTCGGATATCTTCCAGAAGTTCTGCTGATGGACTTTGATCTGTTGAGCCGATGCTGTTTGGGAGAACAAATTTCCGCTGGTGACAGCCTGATTCTTAACCCCGATCGTATTGTACATCGGATGCTCGACTATCTCATAGTAGTTACCCCCCGCCTCGACGTACTCTCCAACTAGGTTACCAGCCATGTAGTTGTGCTTCGTGGTACTGTCGCCAGGCAGGATATCTTCCGGGTTCTCGTTGATGATTATCCTGATAGTGGACGGAATGGAATTGAGGGCGTTAAACGCCGAAAAGCCATCTACTCCCGTACCAGCAATTGTTACCCCGTCACCCACCTTCGTAGCCATGTAGTCTTGGAAGTCGGCATTGACGTAAGGAGTGTATTCCGTACTGTCGCCTGATGGAGGCATCCACATCCCTATTACATTCTGCACAGTTGTCATCCTCTGGTATTTGGTCTTGTACCCGCCATAGCCGCTTCCTAGTTCGTATTCAAACATGAGTTGAGGATCTTCGATGACCCATGGTGTGGATACCTCATAAAAATCGCCCGCAGATGGTAAAGATGCGTTCTCATCGGTCGCTTCAGCGTTGACTCCCCATCCGCTATCCACCGAGGATAGATTAAAACTCGCTGACGTACCATTGGACTTGAACACCTTGATTGATCCGACGGGTGCCGAGGAAAAGTCTGGCGACGATGTGCTCTCGAACAGTTTGAGCGTCACCTTCTTTGGGTCGGTAGAGCTGGTCGTCACGTTGAGCAATGTTCCATTTCTGACGTAGAACCTCTTGAATTTGCAGTTCACCCGGTACTCCACCTTTGGTATTAAGGAGGTTAGCGGAAGCCAACTTAAGGAGGTCAAGCCACCTATGAATCCGAGTAATGTTATGTCCAGGGAGATGTATGCCTGGTGCTTGAAGCGAGTGCCTATGCTGTAGCCGAACCTCGGACTATTGACGCTGATAGATAGTACCCCGTAGTCAGGCGATGTAGATGCACTATTACCAGATCTCTTGAGTGTTGCTGTGTACATTATGAACGTTGTCGTCGCCGCCAGAGCAGCGAGAAAGGCAGGCGAGACACCCAAGCCAAGAAAGATGGTGCTGGTCGAAGGCAAGTCGATCAAGCTGTTAGACAGGATACTCAGGGCATTAATGTACTGCGAAGGCAGGTAGTTGTCGGGGAATGGAAAGTCAAACGGTTGGCCAAGTGGCTTAAGATCGTTTATCAGAACCCTCGGGTTCCACCCTGGGTATTGTGTTGGGAGAATAACTGAGGACCAAGACACGGTGACCTCCTATATCACACTGATATGTTTCCGCCGCCGACGTGGGTCTGGAACGTCAGGAGCCTCGCAAGCTCGCCCGTTGCCTTAGCAGTGATTGTCTGATCTGTTTTCCGTCCACCGGCTGGTGCGGAAGTTAGTGCCGATGGCAACTCCAGCGGTCCGCCGTCCCGGCGGTTGATAGTGGGTCCAAGAGCAGCGGCAGATCCACTGAGGATCGCCTCCTTAGGGGTGAGCATGGCCATCCCGCCTCCATGAATTGGTCTTGGTACGGAATCTCTGCCAGGGACGCCCCCGCTCACAAACTCGGCACCAAGTGACTCGAGTAACGACTTGTTCCTGTCGGCAGCCGACGCCTTAATCACGTAACTGCCTCGGTCGAGGGCACCACCATTCGCAAAACCTTTGCTTGCGATCATGGCTTCAACTTGGCGGAATTCCGATGGCCTGATCTCAACTCGTTTGTTATTCACCCTCCAATACGTCTCTCCTCTTTTCAGTGCTTCAATGTATTTGGGAAGCATTATTTTGGCTACGTCGTCATTAGGAAGCTTGTTCTTGTTCTTTTTCAGAAACTTCGTTAGCTGATCCCTGCGGGCATCCCTTTCCTTTTCTGTTCCAATCATCCGTTTGCCACTGAACTCACCATCGTCCATACTCTTCATCAAGTATTCAACTTGAGCGATCTGACTTGGTGATATACCTTCTGCCTTTCCTGTACCAACATATCTAGCATACTTTGGCAAAAATAGTTTAGCGACGTCTGTGTTCTCCAGCTCGTTCTGATGATATTTCTTCAAGAATCTTGTCAGACGGTCGCTACGTTCCTCCTCTGCCTGAGTGTTTGGTTTTACCAGACCCGGCGCAGCTGTTCCACATCTAATCTCAGCTGCCTCTGTGCCGAATAGACGCTGCCGCGGCAACCCACTCTTCTTTCCCATAAAAGCCCCTACGGCGTCGGCGGCTACATAAGTAAGCCCTAAAGCCGACCCCCAACCAAGCGTCCGCCCAGTGAGACCTACACCCCCCTTAATCTGGGTCAACGCCTTGGTCATCCACCCTGCCGTTCCAGCACCCGGCGCAGCTGTTCCACTAAACGCCCCCGCTCCCTTTGCTGCGGTTATCTTCTCAGCAAGCTGAGTTGCCATCTGTTGCCTGAGATTGGGGTTTTTGAGTGCTGCTTTCGTCAAGCTTTGTTTAATCTGTAAATCTATTCCCTCCTTCCAAGCTTTGGACGCCATCATTCCTTCGGCGTGCCCCCTTGTCATCGCCGATGGTGCCATTTTCGTTCCGATTCTTTCTAGTACGACCTTTTCAGCTTTCTTTTTAGCCACATCCGACTGAGCCATACGGACGGCATGGTCTTTGGCGAGCTTTTTGGTAGCAATATGTTTGCCCAATTTTGTTCCAGCAAATTTCGATTTAGCACCCCCAGCTCCTGTTAGTATCAAAGCAGCATCTGTTGCCAGTCCCGCCCCCCGATACAAACCCCTTTCGTATGTGGGAGTTTCTTTATCAAGAATAGCTTTTGCCATTGCTGTCGTGCCTGGTTCGGATATTCCAAGGTTTTCTGATGCTGCACTGAATAGTCGACCAAACTTTCCGTAAGTACCTACTTTTGCACCTATCTCGGCCCATGCCTCTTTAGTACTGAACGTCTTTCTCAAAACTCCCCAGGTAGTTTTGGGGGCATTTTCAATATTCTGTAGATACTCCTTCTTGAGCTTTTCTTCCCCTGCCTTAAATTTGTCTATCCTCGCTTGATGTTTAGCTTCCTCTGGAGATTGTTCACGCTGTGTCGTAGCATCAAGCGGACTCAAGTCAACTTGAGCTTGAGCTTTAGCTGCCGCTGCCGCTGCCGCTGCATCTCTTTTCTTTTTCGCTTCCGCTCTTGCTTTTATGACACTTGGATAGGTAACGGAAACTTCTGATACGTTTCGGATCAGTTGCTGACCATCCCAAATGGTTCCATATGGAGATTGGGGGTTTCCGTCTGGAAGGGATGGTAACCCGTGGTGCATACGGTTTGGAATTGAGAATACCCCAAGATCGGAGTCAATACCATGCAAGTCCTTACGCTTATTACCCGCCCATTTCTTGCCCCCCACGAAAACTCCAGATACGGCTTTCTTATGATCTTCCTCAATGCTGATCGGATTACCCAGCTTGTCATATTTCTGGACAAATTGCTGGACATCATTAACTGGTGACCATTTTTTGTTGAGCTCGGGAGAAACGAATACCCCTCTGTCATCTCTGTCATCAGACCTTGCTCCCCCGAATTTTTCTCTATTAACTGATGTATATATTTTTTTGAACTCGGGCGAAACGAATACCCCAGATTGGTCCGCATACTCCACAGAGCCGGCTTTCTTACGTTCTTCATTCTTAGCATCAACTGGTGACCATTTCTTGCCATCCTTGAAAATTCCTGTGTCGGGACCTTCTTCCACACGTGGGGTAATACTAGATCCGACTTCCCCACCTTCTGCAAATGAGTTGAATATCCTCCCCACGCCTGCCGCACCTGGTGGCATGACTATCTCGCCAGGCGTCATCGCTGCTGGACCCCCCGCCGTCAGCATTCTAACCGAATCTCCAGCTCCCGTTCCTGGCACCACTTTGCCACCCAAGGCGAGCATGACAGCCTTCGACATGGCGTCCCTCGACGCCCCAGCGTTCACCACGTAGCTTCCTCCGGGTATCACCCCCCCAGTCGCATATGCACGACCACTACCGGCGAACTTGTTTACAGCATCGGCGAATTTATCAGTGCTAGTCTCAAACTTCTCTATTGGGAGGTTCATTTGCGGGCCAGGACCATTAGTCATTCTTACACCAGCAGGGATCGTCCGCTGCATAGCCGTCCCTATGTCAATATTAGACCGTCTGATGGGAGATGGTACTCTCATATGAGAGTACCATCCCCTCCCAGACACCCCCTGACCCTGCACCGCCGCCTCGGTCGTGGCATCTGACCATGCTTGACCACCAACGGTCCTACTGGCGATCTGTGCTGTCCCCATCCGTCCATGACCCTCCCTTGACCAAGCGTTGACATACTGCTGGTTGAACGCCGCCTGCTCTTCAATAGTTAATGACCTGCCAGCACCCGTGTATCGCGTTAAGTCCATGTCGTAGCCCGGTACGGAAGTCATTTCCCCGAACCGAGTCGCGTAAGCTGCTGGACGCTTAGACTTCACTCGTGCGATTTGTCCTGCACTCAAGTCAGCTTGTCCACCATATCTCATCGTCGCCGGAGCTCCTGCAGCTAGGAGCTGTGGGACACCTTTGGTGCTCGATCCTATGATAGCTGCGAAGTCGCCAGCGTTAGAGACCATTTCTGTCATGGAATCGAGGTAACCTTCCCTGTACTGCTTAGTCAGGGCGAGTTCCTCTTTGGTTAAGCTTAGCATCTTCGACTGGGCACTCGCCCTCACTGTGAGTGCCTGATTTACCTTATGGGCCAGTTGAACAGATATGGCTTCAGCTGTGTTATGATTCTTAGTGAGATTGAATATTTGATCGTAAGCCTCCTTCATCACCTTAATTTGATATGCAGCTGCGTCCGCCTCCGCCTCGCCCCAGTTAATTTTAAAGTTTACGGGACCTTGGTCAATCTGTTCCTGAGCTGCTTTTTCCACATCCCTCATGCGTTGTTTCTGTAAGTTAACTCCCTGCTGTAGCAACATCACAGTTTCTTTAGTGTAAAAATAGTCCTGGGCCATACCGAGGTTGGTTTCTCTTGCCAACTCCATCTTCTGCCTTGTGAGGTCGACAGATAGCTCGTTAGCTTTCGCATAGGAGTCGGTAATCATCGTTGCCTTGGACATGGAGGCATCCATCTGGCGACTCGACTCGAAGTAAATAGCACCAAAGTCCTGTAAGACATCTGCCAAAGCCTTCCTGATAACGACAAGTCGTTCCAAGTCTTTAGATTGTCCTGCTATTCCACCTGACTGGGAAGAAGTAGCTTTAGCTTGTATAGTCGCATATTCGGTCCTCAACTTCTTTAGAATATCGAAAACACTACTGTAATTTCTACTGACATTACTACCCTCAAGCATTTTCTTGTTGGCGGCATCGATCTGGGTTTCGAGTTTGGCAACTTCTGACTTCAAATCCCCCATACGGGCAGCCGCCTTACTGTATTCTGGGTCGTTTTGAGCCGGCATATCAAGACTTAGTTTGTTAATCTCTTCATTCTTTGCTTTTATTTGCTGTTCATAGTTTGCAATACTGGCTATAGCTTCTGGTGTAGCACCAGGGAACATATTCTTGATGTCTTTGCCACTACTAGATGTAGCAGCGTACCTAGCAACATTTTGCATCATTTTGTCAATGGTCTGCCCCATCTTATCCTTCGATGCAGCGATATCTACGTCGAACACAAATTGCAAGCCTTTGCCCGGCATCCCAGCCTCGGTCAGGCTCTTTATCATTTTCGGGGCACCGCTGGATATCTGATCTATCAGTTCCATCTGCTGTTTGATATTGACAAGCTGGGCGTCCATCTTGGCATTAATCATCTGCGCCAGGTTGAGTCTGCCCCTCTCCTCCCTAGAGGCATTCTTGATAAGCTGTTCTATCTTAGTCCTCTTATCTTGCTCCGACTTGATGGTGTTGCCGATCAAAAACTCGACATCCTTACGTGACACCAGCCCGGCACCTATCAGCCTCTCTATGGCGAGATCTTTTTTCTTCTCGTTGGTGATTTCCTTAATGGTTTTCCAGATTGCTCCCTGAGCTTTCCTGGCTACTTTCATGGGGTTTGTCTCGTCGCCAACAGCAACCTGGACAGCCTCATCCAGCCCCTTTACCCCAGACCCCCTAGCCACAGCACCAATCTGCTCGGCTTTCGCTGATGCGGACGTAGCCACTCCCCCGCTTTCCTCTGCAAGCTTGGCATTCCACGCCTCTAAACGCTTGTTGCCCCCTACCATTTCGTCTAATACGCCTTTCCCAGCCCCTATGATCGCCCCAATTAATGCAAATAATGGATTGCCAGTCATCAGACCCATCCCAGCCCCTGCAGCTGCTGATCCTGCAACTCCTTTCGCAACATCCATCTTACCATAGTCTGCCGGGTTGGTAGGTGGAGCTCCAGCTGCGGGTGTACGAGCCCCGCCGAACTTGTTGTAGAGCATTAAACCACCCATAGCCACGCCACCCATAACCATGGCTCCTCTTGGGCTGAATGCCGCCTTACCAGCACCCCTTACACCCCCTGATAAAGCCATCATGTTGGCCAAGCCAGCCACTGCGGCGTTCAGAGGAGCCGCCATTGTGCCGAGAATACCTACGGTCACCAGCAGCCCCTTGTTGAGCTGGCTGACGGCATCAGCACCCTTTGCCATGAGAGTTTCGATCGAGGCGAGGGTTGGTGCTAACTTCTGACCTATCTCCAGGTTGGCGTCCTTGGTGGTTTGGTTGGCTTTGGCGATGGTCTGCTCCAAAGTCATGAGTCCAGCCGTAGTTGCTTTCGGAGGCTGTATGGCATTGAGGACTTTAGTGATTTCCTGTCCCGTCAAGCCGAAAGCCCTAAGGGTGTACATCAGGTCAGACGCCTGTGTGTCGCCCTCCTGTAGACTGACGCTGTATGACTCCTGTGCCCTAGTGATTCGATCCAATAAGTCGGGGAACTTATTCTGCAGTGAGAGAAGCTCCTGTGATTTAGCTATGATTTCGTCCTCAGCATAGCCAAGCCGGCCGACAAGCGACTGGGCAAACTGGGCGATCGCCTGAGTTGTGGGAGGTATCCCGAGGTACATCTCCTTGAACGCTTTGTTCATGTCCAAGAAACCCTGCTGGGATATGGTCGTACCGGTCTTTATTCGCATTAAGGCTTGTTGAACGTCACCGAGGCTCTCTCCATAGCGGTCAGCTATCTTCATCGTCTCAAAGAGCGTCCTATTGAATTTCAGGACCCTATCCAGGAGTCCTCGCTTGGTGAGGTCGAGACCCGTGTAAGCCATGGCGAGATTCTTCACTCCAATAGATGCCGACGTCGCCGCCTTGGTGATAGACTTAATATTCTCCCACAAAGGGCGGGTGGCGAGGTTGAGCATCTTCTGGACGCGTTCCATGCTCTCCATCTCAACCTTCAATTTCCTGACAGCTCCAGCATGCCACCCGAACATGATGAGGTTTTTGGCACCTATGGTGTGGTTCTTCTGCCAGTCCGCTAATATCTTCTCATGAGTGGTGTGTAGGGATTTGAACGAGTCGGCGACTTTACTGACCGAGGCTTGGTACGCCATCCAGGTCTGCTTGCTCTTGTTAAGAGTGTTATTAAGATCGCCCAATTGCTCTATTAGAGCCAGAGCTTCTTGGTCGGTAGTGTGGAAATCAGCCATGACAAGCCTTTAGTTGTGACAATTGACGGTTCGCTTCTTCCTTTTCCTTCCTAATCAGCTTCTGAAAATCCTTGTCAATAAGCTGGTTTTTTGTTTCTTTAACGCTTGACTTTTAGACAAAAATGTGATTATATAGAGCCAGAAAATAAGAAAAGGAGACTCAAAATGAAATATGACCTAAATAACTGCGCTGATGTTTGGAGAAAAAAGGAAGATGATGAGTATGCATGTAGCATGAGGATGCCTGGATTCGACCGCAATCCACTTTGTGCACTCTGTGGCAGGCATTTCATACCTAACAAGCCAGAGCACGACGTGTGTAAGTCGTGTGCACACAAGTACTTCGAAAGTCACAAAATGACGGAGGCGTGTGATCTGTGCAATACATACAAGGTGTCTTACATGGAAAATGACCGCCAATGGCGAACTGGCTCCAGTGGCGGATTCATGGGTTTTGTGACAATGGCATGGTTCTGGATCAGTTTTTGGGTGCGGGGGATCATCGGCAATGTCGTTATGGCTTTTATCAGTCTGTGGATAGCCAAGACATTCACGGGGTCGTATACCTATCTCGGAGCTGGCTTTGTGACCAGACCCACCACAATCAACGACGTGAATACGACGTTTGCATATTTCTTGATTGTCCTCTCTATAGGGTGGTGGATGTGTTTCACCATGGCCTGGAAAGAGGCACATGGCGATTTCGGCACCGGAGAGCCAAAGCCACCGCTCATAAAGATACATCCATGGCTGGCAGCGGTGGTCGTCATCCTGATGGGCTGGGTAATTATGGACAAGGCTGGTGAGACTAACGCCAGGATATGGGCACAGGAACAACAAGAGCTGGCGGCGGCAATGCCGGCGTTCGGCATGCAAGTTGACCCGAGTCAAGTCTCGACATTGCCGCACAGCAACATGGGGTTATGGATATTCTTTTCAGTTGATATGGCTATTATTTTGTACCTCGCCCTTGCGCAAAGCGATGCAACAGAGAGTCTGATATCTCTATTGATACCTGGTGCCGCCCTGTATCTAGCGGCGTCGTGTTATGTAGGGATGCTTGTGGTGGCGACCCCAATAGCGTCCGTCGTGCTCTTTGGATACTGGATATTGGCTGGCGGGTCGAGTCTGAGCGGGGCTATGTATTCAAAGATGTTCAAGTAGTAGTTAGTATCTACCTCTGGCCAGGTTTGCTAGGTTCGCTAGTATGCATGCGGCTACGGACAGCGTGGTATTGTCGAGGATGCTCCCTTGCTTACCCACTTTATTGAGCAGGACATCCATCAACTTGTCCTTAGCTTGGTCGGCTGGGGATTCGTCCCTTTTGATGCCTTCAAGTACTCGCTTTGCAACCATGTCATCGGCGATCATGAATGGTATATCAGCCTTCTCTTTGAGTGCACCGGGATGGGTTAATATGGTCGGAGTGGTGTTTATGGCGGTCTGAAGCTTTTTATATGAATTGAGCCTGCTGCGCTCGTTTATGCTAGAGAAACCTCCTGAGGATATCCTGTTTATCTCTCTGGTAAGAGAATCGTTCACAGTTGTTTTCCACTCCGAAAACAGGAGATTGTATATCTCTTCGCTCTTGGCTGTGGACATGTAGGCTCCGCCACCACCTGCGTCCCTAGCGAGATTCGCAAGGGATCCGAACTTGTTCCAGTTCTCCTTGAACCAACCTGGGAATAAAGCGACAGCCTTATTCCAGAACACCCTCGCCTGGCTGTCCGTTTTATGCACTCCCGACGCCCTCACCGCTTCGGCGATGAACACCGCTGTCAAGAAAGCTTGAAGATCATCTGGTTTATAGGCTGCAACCACAGACGGATCAGCAAGACTTTTATCCATATACTCATCAGCGACTCTCTTGACGCACATAAGAGCATTGTTGTAGTTGGTGGCTGTCGCTACAGTGGCTCCCATGGTTCTCAATTCGGGAGCTGACGATATCGCAGTCTGTCCGTCCGTCTGTGCCTTCGCCACCATGGTTGTTAGGTCTGCCGATGTCAAGCCTGCTGAAGTTTTTTTCGACGCAGCGGCTGCTGTTGCAAGCCTACCAAGACTGGGGAGGTGGGTCTTCCAAGCCGTCTTGAAGGGATTAATGGTATCCATAGCACTTGTGCATCTCATCAATTCCGCCTCAGCCACGGCACTAGCGGTGCTAGCTACATTTGCATCCAAAATGAAGAATCCAATCCATACCTGGGCAAACATGTTCACCATGTCGACTGTTGGCGTCGCCGGTATGGTTGTGAACAACCCAGGCATCCCGTCAACGGTAGTGATATACTCGTCCAAGAATTTTTTGACTGACCTTTTCGCCAAAATCCAATTGGTGTTGTTGTTGAATGGCGCCAAAGCTGGATTACTGGACACATTCACTTGAGCCATAGCCAACCCGCTAGGTTCCATGGCCAATGTGGCAGCTGGTCTTATGCTAGTTGTTTGTGCGTGAACCACTATGCTCATATTTCGGAGGGCAGTCTTTGTTGGTGCCGTGGCGGAAGCTATACCTGGTGCTGGAGAAACTATAGATTTCAGGGATGGCATTTCTCTCCACACCCCCGACGGATCGCTCTTGTCGAGATTATCAATGAAATTCTGTTGCATTTCGGGCTTGCGCATCATCTCACCAGATAAGTGTTGAAAAAGAGCTACCGCTATTTGGGTAAAAAACACTTTCATGCTGCTGTCGCTTACTTTAACCGATGCACCAGGATCTAAACTTAACCTGATCGCATAGTCCATGTAGATGTTACGCATGGCATCCAGTACTGAATTCCATGTGACCTGACCGTTGGGGGTGCCTGTGAGATTCGAGGCGTTGAGAGCATCAAAAGCATCTTTTGTTCCTTGACGAGAGGATTCCAACACTTTCGTGTAGAACGCCATTATATTTGGGTCGGTTTGTAGAGCCTGGACCGGCTCCGTACCAGTCTTCCTTGACTTCTCTTGCCCTTTTTTGGCTGTCTCTTTTGCTTTTGCTACTTCCTTCATCTTCTTAGCAATGCCAGCCAAGATGTTGACCCTGTCCCTAAATCCGTGTCTGTCGTTATCCCTGAGTAATTCGACATTCTTCCAATATGCCTCATCCATCCCCGCCATGGCGGTGAAAATGACATAACCACTAATCAACAAGAAATTGAATATCTCGTGTGTTTCCGACTCCTTAGTCAACAAATCATCCCTTATTTGTGGATAAGCCTTACTAACCATCCTGGAGTAGTCGTGGGCGAGCATCTGCAGCCGAGCTCCCATTTCAGCCATAGCTCTTTTCCCGGCATTCGTGCTCAGAACTTCCTGCATCTCTGGTGAGGAGGATAATTTTTTCTGGATCCCCTGGAATACTTGGGGAGCTATCTCCATGACTTTAGTCTCAAAGACAAAATCCTTGGCGTCCTTCTCATCTTCGAAGTTCTTACCTGCAGGACCGCCCTGCTGCTGTGCTACCTTATCCACCACATCCTTCACAACCTCGGGAGTGATATGCATATTGGCGACAGCGTCGGCGAATGCACCGCCTTCCGCCAAATAAGACTTGCCAACAGTACCTTGGGCGAAGTCGGCATAAGACTTCAGGTCGTTAGCTATTGGTCTCAGTACTGGATGATCTGGATTGGTGGCGAGGATTGCAGCTAGCCTAATCTTAGCGAGGTTGTCCATAATAAGAGATAAAGTGCGTTTTCTGATGTCCTTGGATCCTGTCTCCTCTTCGTGGGCTATCTGACCTATCTTGGCGTTGAACAATGAAAGAACCTCGTCGCCCGATTTCGCTCCTCTTCCCGAGTAGAGACCTTTGAGAGCTGCCACCACGATCGCTGCACCTACAGACTTTCCAAGCGACTTGACAAGCTTAGTATCTTCCAGAACCTCCAACGTCTTGATCTTCACGCTTGAGGATGTTGCTTCCGGAGACTTCGGCACCCGACCCTTAGGCACCCAATCCTGTTGACGTTTTTTGATGTACTCAATCGCTTTCTGCGGCGGCACTTGAGCTATCTTAGATAACCCTCTTGACACCAGGCTGGTGTACCGGGGATCCTGCCCGAATAGGGAACTTGAGATGAGATCGGACAGGAAGGATATGTGGTAGATATCGTCTTCCTTATTGGTCGCGTTGACTGTTTTTTGGAACATCAATACACTCCTTGGCGTCTGGAATGTATTTCTAAAACGGAATAGTGATTCCCTTGTCCTGAAGGACTAGAAGATCGCTCCCATCTTGCCGATGAGTTTTGAAATTAGGGTTTTTGCAATTTCGACCCTAAGCTTCGAGATACTGGCGTTGTTGAGCTCGATTGGTTTATTATCCTTGTCCTTGGCATCCCAGCTCTTCGCCAGGGCATACAGAAGGTTCGACTGCATCTGCATCAAATTGATCTCAGGCTCGCCGTTCGGCCCAGTGTAGGTACTCGACTGCAGGAGCTTCTGCGAAATAGCCCAGTTGGGTCTGGTGAATTTTACCGTTAAGGACTGCTGACCAGCCTCAGGCTGATCGCCGTCCAATATCACCAGAATTCCATCCTCGATTTTGTAGCATACGACCACGTCCACCATGTCGTTGTCTTCTACGAATATACTGCTCATTTCCCTACCTCCTAGTGCTGTTTCTTTTTTGGTTTGTTATGTGCTTTAGCCTGCTGTGCGTTCTCGATGCTCGATTCCCTCTGTTCCATCACAGTAAAGAGCCTTTGCATTTTCCCGAATGGTATCTCATCTATCTCCCGTGGTGTCCACCCGAACTTCTCCATCAAGCTCAACTCTATGATCTCGGGAGGTGCAGCCATACTTTTTCCCCCAACGATTTGAGAAAAATAATATGAATGAACCTCCCTGACTAGTTTCCCTTCTCTTCCTCCCCGAGTAGCGTGATCTTGTCATACTCGTTCAGAATAGTCTCAGCGATCCTCGGATGGAGCTTGAAAATATTCTCCTTGTTCACTGGAATGGGTTTAGTGTCCTTATCTTTGGCATCCCAGCCTACCAGCACCGCCTGCATCTTTTCTTCTTTATACTTAATCCAATCGAGGTCTTCACCCATCCCCGGTCCCATCACTTTCGTGCACTTGCGCTGGAGTTCGTTATAGGTCTTCCAGGTCATGGGCTTGAGATCCACTACTAGGGCAATGAATGTTTTCCTCTTGCTTTCCTCAACCTCGTCCAAGGAGGTCAACACCTTGATGTTGCCGTTATGGAATTGTTTCCAGTAGATCGTTACCTTTAGTGTGTCGTCAGTTATGAACATAGTCTACTCTCCTTTTCTTTGAGCATGATTATACAACAATTAGGCGATTGATCACTTAGAACCTGATTATACTATAATTAGGCAGTTTATCCTTTTGCGATAAGATTCCAAATTGCGATAAAATTCCAAACCCAAGACGACAAGCCGTTATAGACAGTCTTTTGAAAAACAGGAGGCTTCCCCTAGGTGGGGAAGCCCCATGAAAACTCCACATTCGCTCTATAGCTATGCTATATTGTCGATGTTGCAGACAGCTGTAAAATTAATCGTGTAAATGGCCGCATCGGTCTTAGCCGAGGATTCCGGACGGTGCATTCTAACATCGATCGTCAGTGGCGCCGCCATGAGCGGATCTATCTGGAACCCTATGTTTTTCAGATCTGTCACTGCGTAGTCGGGATAGGAGTCGGCACCCCAGTCCTTGAGTGGGGTGAAGAAATTTCCGCCAGCTAAGATCGAGTTGTCGTCCGTAGCGTACATGCTGAACGTGCCTGTGACCTCCCTGATGCCCGCTGTGATGTCCACAGGATAGAGGGAGTCCACGTTCTGTATCGTCGAATTGATCGTGTACTGCCTCTCCAGGTTGTTGTTGAAGGTGATCGTGACTGACTGGACGGGGGCATTCACGCCCGGGTTGACAGCCATTCTGTCCCAGGTAAGCAGCTTAGCGCAATCTACTCCCTCATACTCTGCGGAGAAGTCGACTGGCTTGGAGGCGCCCATGAATTCCGCCGTGAAGTTGATGACGTCGCCTGCGGTTGCCGTCAGAGCTAGACTGCCTATCTGGCATCTGCCGAACTCCTGTCCAACTTGCACAGTGGTGTTACCCGTGCCGCCGCCGAAGAACGCTATGCCGACAGTGACTTCCTCGTCCATATGGTCGGCGTATTGCGGGTCACGGTTGATAGCCTGTCTCAGAAGCAGTCCAGCATTCTCATGCAACGGTCCAGTGAAATTTCCGCCGATCTCGACCTTACTCAGATTCCAGCCGCGCCGAACTTCCTTCGCCATCACGAGATCAGGTGCATTGACCGTCTGGACGGCATTGAGGCTTGACCCAGTCAGGAAATAGCCAACATCATTGATGGTAGCGTATCCAAGATATCCCATTCTTATGGTAGTCATGTTTTTTAGCTCTCCTTTTCTATGCGAAGCTCATCGCGTCGCTACCGCCAGAGCCGTCTATCATATCCCAGATATGATCTGTGACAGCGTCTGAAAGATTCGAGTACAGCGGAGACGGCGTCGTCCCATTGTGTCTGGTCGTACCCTCACCGTCGACTCCAGAATTCAACGTTTTGATCGTGTGGGTCGGTATCGCAGCACCACTTACCTTCTTGGCAGATGTCGTGAGCATCAGGAAGAAATCATACGTGGTATCCAAGTCTTGTATGATCATTGCTGCGCCCATGCTGATGGCTATATTCTTTGAATGCCCTGTCGTAGGATCGTATACTGTTATGTTAACTGACATTTTTTCATCCTCCAAGATGTTGTCTTCTGTCTATGTTATTCCATGCCTCGCCGTTTTATCCCTTTGTCTCTCGACTTTTTTTTCTTTCTCCAATCGTGGATGTCAATCCTCTATTGTGGGAGAGGTTGTATCGGAGCTCCCCTACCCACCTGCGGAAGCCTAAATACGCTGGTTTCCTTCCCAAACCACCGCACCACGCCAGCCTTTAGGAATACTGATCCTTTCTGCACTGTCCCGTATTCCACGTTGCTTGCCCTGCTGTCATAGAGAAATCTCTTCGTCCTTCTCAGTTTGGCATGGTCAGACACTCTGTAGTGGTTCCTCAAGGGACTATCCAACAATACTTGATATAAACCCCCGAAACCCGAGGTCGTAACGGACGAACTGGAGCTGTTTGGCCATGAGCTGAGCGAACTAGACGAAGACGATGACGATGAGGTACTTATAGACTGACTCGACCACGACGACGAGCTGCTGAATGAGTGTGAGGACGACGAGTTGGATTTGGACGAAGGTGACGACAAAGACGAGATGCTGGATATAGACTCCGTGCTCGACGATACATGACAACTAGGACATGTCGTTTCGGAAGAAGAACTACTCAGGGTGTTGGGATCCCTGATCGAATGAAGGGTCTCAATATGAAAGTTGTCCTGTACATCGTAGTTTCTGCATCCATCCGGGGGCCAGTCATCTGCCACTTGCTTGCCGATCAAAACGTAGTCTTGACCTATACACCCATCAGCCCTGAGCTTGACTTCATCGACGCAGAGATCAAGGTGGATGCCGTTCAATAACAGCTGCTTTATCTCGTCGCCGTAAGCATTGCATATTCTTTGGGCGTATTCCTCTTCTTCACCAAGCCCACTCGTCTTGACGTAGACTATAATGGAGAGCGTGTACTCGTGCGAGAGTAACCCGCCGAGAGCCATCCATTCTGTAGCGTCACCCTCGGGCTCGACGCATATGGCGATGTAGTCAAAAGCTATGACAGCCCTGTCACCGTAGAGTACATCCTTCTCGTAGAGGAGGGTTTCGTGGATGGCTTTCTGGATCCTGGCGTTGTCGGCAACTAAAAAGTTCTTCCCCAATGGCTCTTTCAGAACGAGCCTGGTGGAATCCGACTTGAGTCGGTTGACCTTGTGGTATTCCACTCCATGGTATTCGTGGGTGTCGGGATCAATATACGAGGTGTTGTCGAAGATGGCTATGTTCTGGAGCTTCTCAAATCTCAGGTTGTCCTTGACGTAGATCACTGTATCGCCAACGAAAGCGTCCTGAGTCAGTGTGGTGTGAGCCACTAGGTTGACTCGAAGAAAGTTCATCATACCTTCCACGATATGTTCGATCGTATAGGTCGGTATGTCGTACTCTTTCGTATGCTGCCAGTTTGGCGCCGCCATGTTGTTAGCTCCTGAAAATATCGTTCATCTTCGCTAGACACACCCTCAACTCCGTCGCCTTGACACCCTCCCACTTACCCGTCTCATCGGGTGTTTGACTTGCCAACCTGGACGCTTCTGCGGCTGTTCTAGCCATCATGTTGTGCCAGTGGAAGATAATGGTTCTGGCTTTGTTGTCCTTAACCACCATCTCCATTTTCTTCTGTGCGATGGCGGTCTTGGCTGCCGCCTTCTCAAAGAATTCTGCCAAGCCTGCCATGTCTTACGTCTCCTTACCTCCACCCATCTGGAACTCAGCAGAAGTTGACCACTTATCGTACAAGCTGATCCTCACGAATCTTCTAGCCATCAGAAGCTGCCCCTCCAGCCTAATCAAACCACCCAGAATGGCGTCCATGTCTGCCGAATACTGCGTCCTCAAGGTCTTGCCGTAATTCGACACGTCTGGCTCCTGCTCCGCCACAAACTGCCTGTCTATGAGAAGGCTGACGGCATACTTAGCATTCATGGACATTATAGGATCGGAATACTTCAGCACACTCACCATCGGCGAAGCAGACAACGGATGGGCTATTGTCGTGCCTTCCTGGAGTTCCACTTCGTATATGTTGTCTTCTGGTATGTTTTTGATCTCGTGGAGCTCAGTGCCAGCCGTGCTGGATATCCTGAGCCACACACCTACTACAAACCTGCCGTTGTCAGGAATCCTGATCTTGGTAGCCCCTTGCTTGATGTTATCGAGGGGTACTGTTTCAAAGGTCTTGTACCTCTTGAGGGGACAGAAGTAGATCGGGCGCAAACGCCCATCTATCGTCTCGGCGCCCATCTCCAGGTATCTCTGGGCGTCCTTAGATGATATAGTCACCGTCCCGCCCGGCTTCTGGATTGTGGGTGTCGTTATGGTGGTGTCGGAGCTGATCGTTATCACCTTGGGCAGGATACCCCTCATCCAGTTTATTGTCGAGTAGGCCATATTTACTTTCCTTTCTGGAGTTTCTCCCAGTCAGCCCTAGCAGCAAAGCACGATCCTTGGGAGACCGAGAAGAACGGCTCCTTAGCCATCCTCACATCAGCAACCTTGAATGGAAGTTCTATCTCATTCACAACTTTCTTGAGTTTTTCTATGAAGCCTTTCGCCATGGCGGTGCCGCCGCAGACTACCATCTCCACTGGACCGTCGAAACTGCGGTCGGTCTTTGTAAGCTCAACCGCTATGTGTTTCACCACCCTCTTCATCATCTCCGTGTAGTACACGGACAGTCCCATAAGCACCTTGTCCGACTGGTCGGGCTTCGACAGGTCCAGGTCCCTCTCCTTGGTCTTGATGATCTTTGGCACTGGGACGCCCGATATAGTCGAGACCTTCCAATCTATATGGTCACCACACTTTGTGTTACTGAACTCTACCAAGCTCATGCCGTTCATGGCGAAACAGCTATTTGCCATGCCAGCACCAAAGGATATAGCATAGCCGGTAAGCTGTCTATCTGGCTCGCCTGCAACTTTCATCACGGGCTGCTCGCTGTAGAGATTTGCCAATGCCTCGTTGATCGGCTTCGCCGAGAAGCCCAATGAGTCAAAAAAGTCCTGGAGCACCATCTTGTGAAATTCGTTGTCGATGGGAGCGTCGACCGGGGAGGCCGGGACGGAAAAACGTAAGGATTCCTTCTCGACGAGCGGCTTGCCCAGTACAGTTTTGAGGATGAAGAACAACAGATCCTGAGCTCTCTTCAAACTGGGGTTCAGGAGTCCGTTCTGCATTGGTCTGACGATCTCACCCTTACCTATGGCATTCGCCACGGTTAAGGCGTCCTCACCAACGATGAAGTACTTGTTCTCCAGTTTCAGATATAGGAACTTGCTCCTCTCCAACAGGTCTTGAGCTTCGTCCGAGATATCCATCTCGAACAGCATATTCCTGTGGTGCTTAATGGAGAATGACCCGTCGTCAAACCTCCTGGTTACCACTATATTTGCCGTACCCACATCAACCCCAACTCCGGGGAGAAGCTTTTTTTCTTCATTTGGCATTTTCCATCTCCAGTTATGGTATATCCTTAAGGAGGTCTATTGTCCTGTCTGCCTTGTCCTTGTCCCCAGCCTTGACCTCCGTTTCCTTGCCGAGGCTCTTGAAATTCGTGCCATCCACCTCCGAATGCGACGCCATTGTCCTAGCGAGTTCCCTTAGACTCTCCTCGGACTCGTACCCCTGGACGATTTCACCACCAGCACCACTAGACACCACCATCCTGCTGGCTATCAGCTTACCTATCTCGCCGAGCAACCCGGCGTTGGCGGTCTTAATCAACTCCGCAAGCTGCTGACTGTCCAACCCAGATACACTCGTGCTATGGGAGGATTTACCATTCTCCATTATCATAGTTACGCTCCGCGGGTCACCACTATCGAGGGGAGTGGCTGATCCCTTCTTGCCTTCGACCCCAAAACCATCCTGTTGTCCCTCTTGCATTTTCGGCAGATATACCTGATCTCTTCCTCGACGAAATCAATCTCCATAGCCAAATCTTCATCCTTGTCGTTCAGATATATATATCCGCAGTGCTTACAACGGAGCGAAATTTGCATGCGAAGTCCTCCTGATGGATATTTCTCGGAGACGAGAGCAAAATCCTAGAACTGGGGTAGAAAGGCGGTTAGTCCGTCGAGCATTAACGGGTCGGGATACTGAGCTGGCGCCCCCCATCCCGCAAGATCGTCCATGGAATTGGCGTTATCGCTGTTCTCTAGCTTCTTGGCTGTGTACCAGGAGTGGGCGAAACGCCTATCCCTGCTCAATACCTGATTGCCCTGAGCGTTGTAAAGCCCGTAGTCTGGAATGGCTGATCCCATGGAGTCACCTTGTTATTTTGATCGGCTCACCCACCTGTTGGATACTCATGTGAAGGTCCGCTAGATATGCTGTACTTGGTTCCGCACTTCATGCAGATGACCTGGTCGCAACCTGGTATATTGGGGTCATCTTTCGCTTCCGTGTTATGACAAACGGGGCATCCTGACGTGCCGATTGTACGCTCTATGTCGTCCTCGTTGTTGGCATCAGGCATCTCCAAGTCGCTTTGCAGGGGACTCTGGATGATGTCATAGAGTGATCCTGTGTCGTTCAGGGCTCTCTTGAGCCAGGTCAATTGCACTCCGGAGCCGAGTATTGGTGGGCGGTGGGGAGGAATGCCCTTGTCCACGATGTGTCTCAGAGCAAAATCCTTAGTTCTGGTGTTCCTGGCGTTGTCTATTTCGAAGATGAGGCGCTCTACCCTCACGCCAAGTTCATCAAGCCCGCTCCTGTCCATGCTCTCTATCTGCTCCGCAGTGGGCAACGCCTTCATCCTTGCCCTGAAGTCGTCGATCCTGTTCGGGTCAACCCCGGAGAGAGGATTCATCTTCAGGTCGTGGCAGATCGCCCTGATCTTG
>Ga0307380_10003170_pt1 | contig 22906 bp, 19 predicted proteins | sample UN3MG_FD_202239 | JGI IMG/M metagenome (GOLD analysis project Ga0307380, IMG submission 202239) | Soil microbial communities from Risofladan, Vaasa, Finland - UN-3 | ecosystem: Environmental > Terrestrial > Soil > Coastal area > Acid sulfate soil | place: Finland: Risofladan, Vaasa | collected... | reverse complement strand
GTTGTTCGAACAGTTCGGTGAGCGCAAACTGCAGCAGGGGCAGTGCGCCGGGTCGGGCGACGACGTCGCCGACCATGGTGCTGACGAGGCCGGGTTCGAAGCGGACGCCGGCTCGTTCCGCGGGGAGTGCGATCGCGTCGTGGAGCTCATTGGAGGTCATCGGGGTGACCGCGAAGGTGCTGTCGCGCACGATGGGTCCGAAGACGGGGTGTTGCAGCGGCCGGTCGTAGAGATCGGCGCGCAACGTTGCGACGATGCGGATGTCGTGGCCGCTGGCCAAGGTGGCCGCGATGGTTGCTGCGAACCGGTCCCGGACGGCGTCGGAGGTGACGAGGGTCCAGAGTTCCTCGAACTGGTCGATGACGATCACCAGCGGGCTGTCGCCGGTGGCGATGTCGGCGGCGATGTCACCGAGACCGCCGGGTTCGAGCAGACGGGAGCCGATGTCGCCGACCTCGGCGGTGGCGACGCGTCGGAGTGCGGCTTCGAGTTCGACGAACGGGTCGATGCTGGGCACCATCGACACCACCAGCGCGTCACGATGCCGCCAGGCGGGCACGGCGCCGGCGTGCACCAGGGAACTCTTCCCGGACCCCGATGGGCCGACCACGAGCACGAACGGATCGGAGTCGACACGTTCGACGAGCGCGTCGACGAGTCCGGATCGCCCGCAGAACTCGGCGGCATCGGCTTCTCGGAACGCCCGCAACCCCTTGTACGGGTTGACCGACCCGAGCGAGAGGCTCGCCAACGTGCCGGCCGCACGCGCGGCGGCCGCTCCGCTCGGCAGGCTTCCGGTGGTTCGAACGATGTCAGCACCCGTGCACGCGGTGACCCACGCGTGGACGAACTCTCCCATGTCGCGGTACCGGTCGACCGGGACCGGCGCCGACGCCTTCTGCAGGACCACGTCCAACGCCGCGTAGGCGTCGGACACGACACTCAGCGCCGGAAGCGTCTGGGTGAGTTTGTTGCGCACGACCTCGGTTGCAGTCGACCCGGCGAACGGCGCGAGGCCGGCCAATGCTTCCCACGCGACCACTGCGAGCGAGTACTGGTCGGATGCCTGCCCTGCGACACCGTCACGGGCCTGCTCGGGGCTCGCATACAACGGTGAGCCCGCCGAACGCAGAGCGACCTCGACCACTTCGCCAGCACCTTGCGCGATCCCGAAGTCCGCGAGGTAGCTGTTGCCCGACTCGTCGAACAGCACGTTGGCCGGCTTCACGTCACGATGCATGATTCCCAGCGCGTGCGCAGCCACCAGCGCACCACCGATCTCGATGACGATTCGCGACACTTCCGCGATCGGGAGCGGTCCACTGCTGATCCGGTCGGCGAGCGAGCCCCCACGAAGCAGCCGGAACACCAGGAACGCCGCACCGGGTTGACGCCAGAAGTCGTACAGGGGCACCACGTGGGGGTGCTCGATCCGAGCCACGAGTTGGGCTTCGGTCTCGAACCGTTGCACGAACCTCGGGTCGTCGGCCAACTCCGCGCGGATCGCCTTGACCGCCACTTCTCGTCCGAGACTCGGCTGCACGGCCCGGTAGACGGCGCCGAACGCTCCTTCACCGATGAGGTCTCCGAGTTCGTAGCCGGGCACCGCAACGCCGTTGGTGGGCGCCAGCGACGTGTCGCCGATCAGGACCTTCTGTTCGAGGTCCACGAGCATCTCGGACGGATCCAGCCCGGTTTCTTCGGCGAGGTAGTCGGCGAATCTCCGATAGGTCCGCAACGCCTCGGCCTGCCGCCCACTGAGATACAACGCCCGCATCTCCAACGCGATGAACTGCTCCCGCAGCGGCTGGTCGGCGATCAATCCCTGCAGATCGGCGACCGCTTCGGCATGGCGACCGGCCTCGATGAGACGCTCGCAACGCTCCTCGTGCGCAACCAGCCGGAGTTCCTCCAATCGCGTCGCGACCGGCGACAACCACCACTCGGAGCCGTCATCTCCGAATGCCCGCCCGGACCAGAGCTCGAGGGCGTGGTCGTAGGCAGCGATCGAGGCGTCGCCGGACGAAGTCCTCGCTACGGCGAGGCGCGCCTCGAACTCGTCGGCGTCGTACGCCGCATCGCCCAACACCAACTGGTACCCGTTGGCGCCCGTCACCACGTAGTCGCCACCGATCGCCGCCCGGAGTCGTGACACGTAGCTCATGACGGTTCGTCGAGCCCCGTCCGGCATCGCACCGTCTGGCCAGATCGTGTCGGCCAAGCGATCTGCGCTCACCGCTGCGCCCTTCGCCGCCAACAACGCCGCCAACAGCCGCTGCTGCTGCGGACCGCCGATCGCCACCGTCTCACCGTCGCGAACCATCCCGACACCGCCCCGCAGCGCCGTGAACCGCACCCGCGTCGTCGACGTGGCCACCGGTTCAGCGCCGTCAGCGAGCGAAACGTCGCCCGGCTCGCGATCGTCGGTCAGTGCCATGGCGAATCCTCGCGCTTTTCGTCGGCCACGGATGCACCCTCCGACCACAGCAGCGGGTGGAGCAGGTGCCGGCCCACCAGTCCCTTGAGTTCGACTTCGCGGGACGCGCCGAACGACAGATCGCCTCTCGACTCGACGATCTCGCGCACCAACGACGACACCAGGATCTCCCCGCCGCTGGCCTGGTTGGCGATCCGAGCCGCCAGCACCACCGGCCGACCGAACAGATCACCGTCCTCCTCGATCGCCTCGCCCGTGTGCATCCCGATCCTGACCCGCAACGAGTCGTTCGGTCTCGAACGGCCATGCACCTCGAGCGCTCGCATGATCTCGATCGAGCACAAGATCGCCGACCGGGCGCTCGGGAACGCGAGCATGAACCCGTCGCCTTGAGCTTTCACCTCGTACCCGCCCGCCCGGTCCACCTGTCGTCGCACCAACCGGTTGTGGAAATTCAACAGGCGCATCCACGCCTCGTCGCCGAGTTGTTCCGCGCGCCGGGTCGAGCCCTCGATGTCGGAGAAGACGATCGTCAGCGTGCCGCTCCCGGTCTGCACCATCGGCGCCGGGTCCTCACCCGCTGCTGCGGCCACGATGTCGATCGACGTCCGCCGGACATCGTCCCCATCCGCAGGTGCGTGGCCGGTCGGTGAGATCACCTCCATGGTGCACGAACCGAAGGTGGCCGACTGCCCGGGGAGCAGCGGCGTCGGTCGCGGCACCGGCACACCGTCGATGAGCGTGCCGTTCGTGCTCCCGAGGTCCTCGAGCATCACCCGTCCTCCGGTCGAACTCACACGCAGGTGACGTCGCGACAGCAACGCATCGGTGAGGAGTACCCCGCTGCAATCTCGGCCGATCTCCAGCGGTCGGTGTAGCCGCAGTTGCAGGGGCGTTCGTCCCGGTTCGGTGATCTGAATGGTCGTCGTTTCCACGACGTGAACGATCGCGACCGATGTCTGCAGATCGTCGACAGGCCGCCTGACAGCCCGCGCGTCAGTCGGGGGAGGTGATCGCGGCGTTCTTCTGGCCGCGCCGAACGCTCCAGGCGACACGCCCGAAGACGATCAGCAAGCCGGTGATCATCACGATCGCGACGGCATTCTGGTGCCAGCCACCGCGGGCCTCGCTGCCGCAGCCCGGGCGCTGCAGTGTCCCGATGCAGTCGGTGAGGTCGCGGTTCTCCGGCAGGAACGGATTCGCCTCGTCGACGACGATCTCATCGGTCGGCAGCGTGGTCGGCGGGATCGTCGGGTCGGGGGAGGACGCGGATGCCACCTGCGGCACGATCGGTCCTGCCACGATGGCCAGCGCGATCAGGATGCGGACGAACCACGAGCCTGATCTACGATTCACAGCCTTGAGTCAACCGCAGCATCACGACGTCCACACCGACAGGCCGACCGTTCTCGTCGTCGACTTCGGCGCCCAGTACGCCCAGTTGATCGCCCGGCGGGTGCGCGAGCTGAAGGTGTACTCCGAGATCGTCCCGCACCGGATCACCGCCGAGGAGGTCGCCGAACGCAAGCCGGCGGCGATCATCCTGTCCGGTGGCCCGAAGAGCGTCCACGTCGAGGGCGCACCGTCGCTCGATCCGGCGATCTACGAGCTGGGAGTGCCCGTGCTCGGCATCTGTTACGGGGCCCAGTTGATCGGCCAGCAGCTCGGCGGAGTCGTCGGCCGCGGCATGCAAGGCGAGTACGGACGCGCCCGGATGACCCGCACCGGACCGTCGCTGCTCCTGCCCGACGATGCTCCTGCCGAACACGACGTGTGGATGAGCCACTTCGACGGCGTCACCGAGGCGCCGGCTGGTTTCACGGTCTCGGCAACCACGCCCGGCGCCCCGGTCGCGGTGCTGGAGAACGACGAGCGCCGGATCTACGGCGTGCAGTTCCATCCCGAAGTCGTGCACTCACCGCACGGCATGGCGGTGATGGCGCGGTTCCTCCACGAGCGCGCCGGGATCGCCGCCGACTGGGAGATGTCGTCGGTGATCGACGAGCAGGTCGAGTCGATCCGTGAGCGTGTTGGCACCGATCGAGTGATCTGCGGGCTGTCCGGCGGCGTCGACTCATCGGTCGCGGCAGCCCTCGTGCACAAGGCGATCGGCCATCAACTGACGTGCATCTACGTCGACACCGGACTGATGCGCAAGGGCGAGAGCGCGCAGGTCGTCGAGACGTTCCGCCGCAACCTCGGCATCGAACTGATCCATGTCGACGCCGGTTGGCGGTTCTTCGACGCCCTCGAAGGCGTCACCGAACCGGAAGCGAAGCGCAAGGCGATCGGCGAGCAGTTCATCCGCGTGTTCGAGGAGAACACGGGCGGGCTCACCGACGCCAAGTGGCTGGTGCAGGGAACGCTGTACTCCGACCTGATCGAGAGCGGTGGCACCGACGGCACCGCGTCGGTGATCAAGAGCCATCACAACGTTGGTGGCCTCCCCGACGACATGAGCCTCGAGCTGATCGAGCCGCTGCGCGAGCTGTTCAAGGACGAGGTGCGCAAGCTCGGCAGCGAACTCGGGCTGCCCGACGAGATGGTGTGGCGCCAACCGTTTCCCGGACCGGGTCTCGGCGTGCGGATCATCGGCGAGGTCACCCCGGAACGAGTGGCGCTCCTGCAGGAAGCCGACGCGATCGTCCGGGAGGAACTGCACCTCGCCGGCCTCGAACGCGAGATCTGGCAGTCGTTCGCTGTGCTGGCGGACATCCGGTCGGTCGGCGTGATGGGCGACGAGCGGACCTACGGCCACCCGATCATCATCCGAGCCGTCACCAGCGACGATGCGATGACCGCCGACTGGGCCCGGATCCCATACGACGTGCTCGAGACGATGTCGCAGCGCATCATCAACGAGGTCCCGGGTATCAACCGGGTGGCCTACGACATCACGTCGAAGCCACCAGGCACGATCGAGTGGGAATGACGCTGCAGGCGTGCTGGCGGGCGTGACGCGCGTCACATGAACATTCGTCAGCCGTTCGCAACACGTTCGTCACATTCGCTAGGGTGAGTCCTCGAACTATGCGGCATCCCCTGAAGCAGATCCTCCGCGGCATCCCTGTCGCCCTCGCCGTCACGTTCGCCGTTCCCCTGGCCGTTCCGACGGTGGTGAATGCGCAGAGCGTCGACCAGCAGCGCAAGAAGGTCGAAGACATCGTCGATCAGCTCGAGCGGCTCGAAGAGCGCGCCCGCCAACTCGGCGAGGACTACAACGAAGCGATCGACACCAAGAGCCAGCTCGACGTCGAGATCACCGACGCCGAATCGCGCATCGCTGAGCAGGAAGCCGAGCTGAACCAGCTCCGCGCCAGCTTGGCCGACATGGCGCTGCGGTCGTTCGTCGGCGGTGGATCCGTACCGCTCGGCCCCTTGTTCGAGGACTCCGAGAATCTGAACGACGCCGTCAAGCGCGACGAACTCGCCCGAGTGGCATTGAGCGCCGGCGATGTGACCACCGACGAACTCGACGCCTTCGTCGCCGAGATCAACGACGAGAAGGACGCGCTCGCCAGCAAGCGCGAGCAGGCCGATCAGCTCGCAGCATCGCTCACCGACGCGCAGGCCGAGACCGAGCGTCTCACCACGGAGTACACCGACGCTCGTGCCGAGGCCGAAGCAACGCTCGGCCAGCTGATTGCTCAGGAAGAGCAGCGCCGTGCGGAGGAGTCGGCTCGACGCCTGCGTGAACAGGCAGCAGCGGCCTCGGCGACCACCTCGTCCGGCAGCGGCAACTCCGGTGGCAGCAACTCCAACAGCGGGAACTCGGGCGGCGGAAACTCCGGTGGCAGCACGTCGACCTCGAGCGGATCGTCGAGATCGAGCGGATCCTCCACATCGAGCAGCGGTGCATCGTCGTCGGGCAGCGGCGGCGGATATTCCGCCCCGGCAGTCTCGTCCCGATCTGGCATGGCCGTGCAGGCCGCGCTCGGCCAGCAGGGTGTTCCCTACCGCTACGCGACGTCGAGCCCCGGTGTCGGCTTCGACTGCTCCGGCCTCACCGCATACGCCTGGGGGCAGGCCGGCGTCGGTCTGCCGCACCAGTCGCGTGCCCAGTTCGCGTCGCTCCCGCACGTGTCGAAGGATTCGGCTCAGCCCGGCGACCTGCTGTTCTTCTACAGCCCGATCAGCCACGTGAGCATCTACCTCGGCAACGGCATGCAGGTGCACGCTCCGAACACCGGCAAGACGGTCACCATCGCCGCCGTGAACTGGGGCAAGGTCACCGGCGTCGGCCGCCCGGGCTGACCGCGACCCGCCAGGTTGCGCGGTGCCTGGCACCGGCGCCACCGCCTGACGGCGGCTACGGTCGACCTCCGTGCACGAAACGATTCACGGCATCGACGTCGCTCGCGTGTCTTCCTGGCTCGTCGACAACATCGATGGCGCCACCGCTCCGTTCCGATTCGACACCATCGTCGGCGGTCGCTCGAATCTGACCTACACCGTCACGGGCGCCGACGGGACGAAGTACGTGCTCCGTCGTCCGCCCACGGGCGCCGTGCTCGCCACGGCACACGACATGGCTCGCGAGCACAAGATCATCTCTGGGGTCGGCAAGTCCGACGTTCCGGTGCCGCCCGCACTTGGCCTGTGCGTCGACGACGAGGTGAACGGCGCGCCGTTCTACGTCATGGGGTTCGTCGACGGCGTGGTGCTCGACAGCGCCGAGAAGGGGGCATTGCTCAGCATCGACCATCGTCGGGCCGCAGGGTTCGATCTGATCGACGTGCTCGCCGATCTGCATGCAGTCGACGTCGACGCGGTCGGCCTCGGTGATCTCGCGAAGCGTGAGGGGTACGTCGAACGTCAGGTGAAGCGATGGAGCACTCAATGGGAGCGCTCGAAGACGCGAGAATTGCCCGCGGTCGAGGAGGTCGCGCGCCGTCTCGCCGAGCGCTTCCCCGAACAGCACGGTGTCTCGATCGCGCATGGCGACTACCGGTTCGGCAACGTGCTCACCGACGTCGCTGCGGGTCGCATCAACGCGGTGCTCGACTGGGAGCTGTGCACGTTGGGCGACCCGCTGGCGGATGTCGGCTACGTCGGGGTCTACTGGGCCGACCCCGGCAGCGTGCAGAGCCGCCCGAACGATCCGACCGGCATCGAGGGCTTTCCGAGCTACAGCGACCTGCTCGAGCGCTACGCCACCCGAACTGGACGCGACCTCTCGGAGATCGACTACTACATCGCCTTCGGGTCGTTCCGACTTGCCGTCATCTCCGAGGGCGTGTACGCCCGCTACCTGCACGGGGCGATGGGCGACCAGGCGATCAGCGACGAGCAACTCAACGCGTTCAAGGTCGGCACCGAGGTCCTTGCGGAGTCTGCCCTCGACGCGATGCGGCGTCTCTGAACTTCGCCCGATCTGGCAAGATCCAGCCATGAGCACCACGACCGACGTTCTCGAAGGATGGGAGGTCGGCGAGTTCACCGCCGCCGGCCTGACCCGGCCGACCTATCGGCGAGGCCAGGGCCCCGGTGTGGTCGTGATCCACGAGATTCCGGGCATCACGCCACTGGTCACGAAGTTCGCCAACGAGGTCGTTGCACGTGGGTTCACCGTGGTGATGCCATCGCTTGTCGGAACTCCGGGCAAGGATCCATCGAATGCCTACGCGATGCAGCAGATGGCCAAGGTGTGCATCGCGCGTGAGTTCACCTCGTTCGCGTTGAATCAGACATCGCCGATCATTGCGTGGTTGCGGGCGCTCGCGCGCAACCTCCATCAGGACGTTGGCGGCCCCGGCATCGGTGCCGTCGGGATGTGCTTCTCGGGCGGCTTCGCGCTCGGGATGATGGTCGATGACATCATGCTCGCTCCCGTTCTGTCGCAGCCGTCGATGCCGCTCCCGATCGGCAAGACCAGAGGCGCCGACCTGAACCTGTCACCGGACGATGCAACGGCCATCGCGGAGCGCGCGGCGGCAGGCTGCCAGGTGCTCGGTCTGCGGTTCACGGGCGACAAACTGGTCGGCGATCGATTCGCCTCTCTCCGTGAACTGCTCGGCGATGCGTTCATCGCGATCGAACTCCCGAGCGCGAAGGCGACGGATCACTCCGTGCTCACCGAACAACGCGATGAGGAGAGCGTCAGCCGGGTCCTCGACTTCTTCGTCGAGAAACTCCAGAACTGACCGCTCACCCGACGCCCGAGCAGCGGGTCAGACCGCGGACTCGGCGTGTTCCTTGGCCGACCGGTAGTCGGCCTTGCCGTTCGGGGCCCGCGGGACCTGATCGACGAAGATCACCGATTTCGGCGCCTTGAAGCCGGCGAGATCGTTCTTGACCGAGGCGATGATGCCGGCCGAATCGAGTGCGGCGCCGTCTTCGAGCGACACGACGGCGGTGACCGCTTGGCCGAACTTCTCGTTCTCGACGCCGACCACCAGGCAATCGCGCACGCCGTCGACGCGCTTGACTGCTTCTTCGACCTCCTCGGGAAACACCTTCTCGCCGCCGGTGTTGATCACTTGGCTTCCACGGCCGAGCAGAATGAGTGAACCGTCGGCCGCGATCTTGGCGAAGTCGCCGGGAAACGAGTACCTCACGCCGCCGATGACGCGGAACGTCTTGGCCGACTTCGCCTCGTCCTTGTAGTACCCGATCGGCACGTTGCCGCCGGCGGCGACCATGCCGACCTCGTCGGAGCCGGGCTCGATCTCGCGATCGTCGTCGGTGAAGACCTTGGTCTCGGGCATCTTGCTGAACGTGGCGGTCTCGGTCGGGACGCCCTTCATCGTGATCTGTGTGCCCATCGACCCCTCAGACGAGCCGATCGCATCGACCAGCACCGCTTGCTCGACACGGTCGAGAATCTGCTGCTTGACCTCTGCGGTCCACATCACGCCGGACGAGATGAACATGCCGATCGACGACGTGTCGTAGGGCTCGCCGTTCGACTTGCCCTCGTCGAGTGCTCGGATGATCGGCTTCGCGAAACTGTCGCCGACGATCGTCAGCGATGTCACCCGATGCCGCTCGACCGTGGCCAGCAATTCGTGCGCGTCGAGGCTGCGGTTCTCGAGGGTCACGACGTGCCCGCCCGCAAGATGGGGAATGAACCAACCGAGCCAACAGCCGGTGCCGTGCATCAGGGGTGCAGCCGGGATCGACACCAGGGTGCTGCCGTTCACGGACGCTCCGGCGATCATCGCGCCGATCGAATCGGCGTCGTCAGGTGCGACGAGGCCGAGCATCGGCAGGCCGAGCATGACAAAGCCGCGCGTCAGGCCACCCATGTCGTACATCACGCCCTTCGGCATGCCGGTCGTGCCGCCGGTGTAGAGCATGTACAGGTCGTCTTCGGAGCGTTCGATCCGACCCATCGGCTCGGTGGTGGCGATGACATCCTCGTACGCCACGGCGTTCGGCACCTGGCCGCTCTCGCCGTCGTCGACCTCGATCAGCAGTTTGATCTTCGGGAGTCGCTCAACGACGCGGGCGACGCGATCGCCGAGTGACGAGTGGAAGATGATCGCCTCGGAATCGGAGTTGTCGAGGAGGTACCAGAGTTCGTCGTCGAGGTAGCGATAGTTGACGTTGATCGCCACACCGCGCATCTTGAAGACACCGAACTGCGACTCCATGAACTCGTTCGAGTTGTACATGAAGAGCGACACCTTGGAGTCGGGTCCCAGACCGGCGGCGTCGAGGGCGCCCGCCACCCTGGCAGCACGGTCGTCGTACTCCGCCCAGCTTCGAGTGTTCGATCCGTGCGTGATGGCGGGCAGGCCGGGGATCGCATCAGCGATCGATTCCCAGACGGTGGCGAAGTGCATCTCCATGGCGGTCACAGTAGCGAGACCGGTGTGCCGACGGTCACGCGAACATCGTCGAGTTCAGCGCGGACCGCCATCGACGTCGATCACGGCACCCGTGGTGTACGACGAGGCATCGCTCGCGAGATAGAGCGCGGTTCCGATGATCTCGTGCGGTTCGCCACCTCGGCCCAGAGCGAACCCGGCCCGAGCCGAGCGGTCGAATGCATCGAGGTCCCATGCCTTCGAGATGTCGGTGAGGAACGGGCCCGGCGCAATGCAGTTGACACGAACCGCCGGGCCGAGCGTGCGTGCGAGGCCGTAGGTCAGGTTGTTGACGCCTGCCTTCGCGGCACCGTAGACCAGTTCGTTCGGGCTCGGACGGTGTGAGGCGATCGACGACACGAAGATGATCGATCCGCCGTCGCTGCCACCGTGGTCGGGGCCTGCCATCCGGGTGCCGACCAGCGCCGACAGCCGGAACGGCCCCTTCAAGTTGACGTCCATCACCTTGTCGTAGAGGTCTTCACTGATCGCGTCGACGCTGGGGTACAAGGGCGACATCCCGGCGTTGTTGACCAGCACGTCGCAGCGACCGAACTCTGAGTAGACGGCTTCGTAGAGTCGGTCGGCGTCGTCCCACCGACCGGCGTGATACGCAACGGCGAGGGCCCGGCGTCCCCGCGATCGCACGTCGGCCGCAAGCTCCTCGCAGGCCTCGAGTTTGCGGCTGGCGATCACCACGTCCGCCCCGTGCGCGGCGAAGGCCAGCACCATCTCCCGCCCGAGTCCCCGCGAGCCTCCGGTCACGATCGCCACGCGGCCGGTCAGATCGAACAGTTGGTCGTAGCTCCCCATGCGTCCGAGTGTTGCAGAGCGTGCCGATGCAGTGTTCAGCCGCTGGTCGAACTCAACCGACGGCCCGAACCACCCGAACCGCCCAGGCCGACGCTGCACCGGCGGCGATCAATGCGCCCGCTGCCAGCACCGCGGCTCGGCGCCACTCGCCGAGGTGGCGATTGCCTCCCGGCGAGCCGACCGATCCGGTCGCGCCGATCGACGCAATCGAACCGCTGGATCCGATCGAGGCGATCGAACCAGCCGAACCGATCGACATGATCGAGCCGCTCGAACCGATCGAGAGAATCGAGCCGACCGACCCGATCGACAGGATCGAGCCCACCGATGCGAGCGATCCGACCGACAGCACCGACTTCGCGGAGCGAGCCGAGAGGTGGCCCATCAGATCGCCAGCGCCGCTCGGCGGGCTTCGAGAACGGCCTCATGGATCGTCCGAGGTGCGACTGCGTCGCCGACCTGCAGGGCGCCGTCGATCGACTCGGTCGGCGTGCGGAACCCACAGTCGACGAGTGCTGCACACGGAATCGTTCGCCGCTCGCCCGAGTAGCGGTCCTCCACCTCGACGTCGTCGACGTGCGCGACACGTAGCAGTGTGCGGCGCTCGATCGTGGCGCCGGCCTGCGCGAGCCGGGTGTTGGCCGGCGACAGATCGCCGGTGCGCGACAGTTCGTTGCCGGCAATGTTGTCCTGTGTGACGAGCACGGCCCGTGCACCCAGTTCCTCCGCGAGCGCCACGCCGATCGGACCACCGATCGGGTCGAAGACGACGATGGTGCCCGCGTCCGGGAGGTCGACGGCTCCGCGACGCAGGTCGACGACATCGATGACGATCGCACCATCGTCGATCTCGTACGGGCGGTGACCTGGTGCGGAACCGGTGGCCTGGATCACCGTGGTGTGCTCGCCGGCGTCCCAGGTCGAGGTTGTCAACCGGATGGGGGTGCCCAGCCGTTCGTGCTCGCCACGCCACCAGTCGACGAGGGCGCCGTTGGGTCCTGCGATCGCGGCGAGACCGCCCACCCGTTCGGCCTGCTCGATCAGGGTGACCCGATGGCCTCGGATCGCAGCGACCCGGGCGGCCTCGAGCCCGGCCGGCCCGGCGCCGACGACGACGACGTCGCGTGGATGCGGAGCCGGCACGTACCAGTCGGCGTCCTCGGTCTCGCGGCCGCTGGTGGGTTCGCCGATACACGTGACGATCGGGTTGCGGGCGTCACGTACCTGGCAGGTCTGATTACAGCGGGTGCACGGCCGGACCCGGCCAACGTCCCCTGCGGCGACCTTCGCGACGAGATCGGGATCAGCGATCTGTGCGCGGGTCATCTCGACACCGTCACAGAGTGCGTCATCGTCGTAGCCGCCCAGCGCCCACTCGGCCTGGCCGACCTCGGCGATCGAGCCTTGCAGGATCACGGACACGCCCGGATGCGCTTCGTGGACAGCAGCGCGCACCGATCGGCACACGTCGATGTTGAATCCGGTCGGCTCGTGGAAGTCGGGCCGGGTCTTCTCGACGGTGTAGATCGACCCGCGGGTGACCACGATGTAGTCGAGTCCGGCGGCGACGAGGGCCACGGCGATGTCCGGGGCCATCTCGGGAGTGACGCCCGCCCAGGGAGCGAGCTCGTCGCACGACAGGCGCAGACCGACGACGCGATCTCCGGCGGCCTCCCGCGTGGCCTCGATCGCCTGGCGTGCGAAGAGCAGGCGGTCCTGTCCCCACGCGTCGTCGCGATGATTGGTGAGCCCCGACAGGAACTGGCGCACGAGACTGTGCTGTCCCGCGTTGATCTCGACACCGTCGACGTCGGCATCGGCCGCGAGCTTGGTCGCGGCGGCGAAGCCGTCGATGACGGCCGCGATGTCGTCGGCCTCCATCCACTTGGGAACCTCGCGCGTGTTCACCTCGGGCACGCGAGACGGCGCCCAGAGCGGCGCTTGGTTGTAGGCGGACGAACCCTGGCCGCCGGCGTGATCGAGCGAGGCGATCACCAGTGTCCCCTGCGGGCGGCACGCGTTGACGATGGCAGCCCATCCATCGCCACACCGCTCGGCGAGGAGCGACCGTTCGTACGGCCAGTCGGACGGATGCACCGAGGCGCCCTCGACCACGATCGTTCCGCACCCGCCTGCGGAGCGGCGTGCGTAGTACGCCACCAGGCGTTCAGGGATCGAGCGGTCGTCGGCGCCGAGGTTGGTGACATGCGGTCCGAACACGACCCGGTTCGCGGCGCGATGTGCACCGAAGGTGATTGGCGTCAGCAACTGCATGGGGTGTCCATTCTGGCGGGCACGATCAATTCTGGCTGAGCGAATGCTCTTCCCGTCGAATCAGACGCTTGATGTTGCCCGCATGCTTCAGCAAGATCAGTGCGCAGACCCCGGCGACAGCGACCACTTCCCAACGCGGCTGGTCCATCACGACGATGCCGATGGGCACGAAGCCCACCGCGATGACCGAACCGAGCGCCGCCTTCCCGGTGACCTTGGTGACGAGCCACCAGATGCCCACCGCCATCGGCGCCAGGATCGGTTGGACGACGAGGAGCGCACCGGAACCGGTGGCGACGCCCTTGCCTCCCTTGAAGTGTCGGAACACCGGGAACATGTGACCGACGACGGCCGCAGCGGCACACCAGTACGCCGCAGGGCGCCCATCGAGGGCCAGTCCGAGGCCGGCGGCGAGGGCGCCCTTGCCGGCGTCGAGCACGTAGACCCAGATCCCCTTTCGCCAGCCGAGCGCGCGAGTCACGTTGGACGCACCGGGGTTGCCGGATCCGAACGTTGAGATGTCGACGCCGTTGGCGCGGGCGATCAGGATCGCCGAGGGGAACGTGCCGAGGACGTAGGCGATCGGCACGAGCAGCAGCACGGGAATCGATCCTTGCACCATCCGACGGAAAATCCCCTGACCCTCGACGATTGGGTCCCGCTACGTTGGCGTGCCCTATGGCTGGCGACCTCTTTCCCGATCTCGACGCAGAGCGCGCCAGGCTGGCCTTCGCTCGCGCGTCTCGCGATCGGATGATCGACCGGCTCGGTGCGGTCGATCCGGAGAGCGCCGCCGACGCGATCACCAAGGAGTACATCGAGGTCACCGTCGCCGATGCGCTCGAGGATCTGCGCGGGCCTGGGGCTGGGGACTTCTTCGGGCGTATCGACGAGTGGTACATCGGGCGCCGCCACATCGAGGACGACCATCACGACCCGGTCGTCGTCGACTGGCGGGCTCCGATCGCCGCGCCGTTCTACCGAGCCACGTCGGCCGACCCGCTCGGCGTGGGGTTCCGGCGCCGGTTCACGCTCGACGACGGCGACCTGATTGCGTACCTCGACGAACATCTCGACGATCCGAACGAGGGCGAGGTCGCCGGTGGTATCCCCGATCCGGTGCTTGCGGAGATCGGCGCCGAACGCTCGGGTGAGATGCGTGAGATCGTTTCGACGATCCAGGCCGAGCAGGACATCGTGATCCGGTCGTCGATCGATCAGGTCCTCGTCGTGCAGGGCGGTCCCGGTACCGGCAAGACGGCGGTGGCGCTCCACCGGGCGGCGTACCTCATGTTCGAGCATCGCGGTCGGCTCGCTCGCGACGGCGTGCTCGTGGTGGGGCCGAACCAGGCATTTCTCGACTACATCGCCAACGTGTTGCCCTCGCTCGGCGAACGAACGGTGCGTCAGGCCACCGTCGACGAGCTGTGCATCCCTCGTGTCGACATCGGGGGTGTCGACGACGTGGCGTCGGCACGTTGGAAGGGTGCCGCCGACCGGCTCGCCGAGCTCGAGGAACTGGCGCTCGCGGCGATCGCGGCCCCGGACGACGACATCAGGGTTCCGATCGGCTCTCGCATCCATGTGATCGAACGCGCGCTGTTTGCAGACTGGCTGGCGACGGCGGCGTCGGGCACCTCACCGCTCAACCAGCGTCGCGAGCGGATGCGTTCCCTGGCGGAGCGCGAGTTGCTGCAGCGAACCGGTTCCGAGGACGCCTGGCGTCACGCGGCTCCGCTCAAGGCCGCGATCAACAAGGCATGGCCGACACAGAAGCCGATTCGACTCGTCGACACGTTCTTGCCGGGGCCATCAGGCAAGCGTCGGGCGTGGACCCGCGCGGACCAGCTACTCGTCGACGAGGCGAACTCGATGCTCAACGGCTCGCCGTTCACGTACGGCCATGTCATCGTCGACGAGGCGCAGGATCACTCGGCGGTTGCGCTGCGCGTGATCGGTCGGCGCAGTCCGAGCGGTTCGATGACGCTCGTCGGTGACGTCGCACAGTCGACCACTCCGGCCGGGCAGGAACGCTGGTCGACGGTGTTCGAGCATCTGAGTGTGCGCGAGCGGCCGGCTGGCACGATCGCGGACCTCACCATCGGCTACCGAGTTCCGGAGCCGATTCTGGCGGTCGCCAACCGGTTGCTGGTGCACACCGGCGTGGACGCCACCGAGAGTCGCAGCGTCCGCCGCACCGGCGAGCCGCCCACCTGGCATCACGTGGTTCCCCCAGCCCGGGTCTCCGGGAACCACGATCTGGTGGGGGCGGTCGCGGAGGTTGCCGCGTCCATGAAGCGTCGGCGTCGCGTCAGCGGAATCGTGGCGCCGGCCCGGCTGCACGAGACCATCGAGCTGGCGTTGGTCGAGCACGGTCTGGTCGCGGTCGATCACGTGCACGAACTCGGCCCCGACGAACTGCCGTTGTTCGATCCCGAACGCGTGAAGGGCCTCGAATTCGACGGTGTCATCGTGGTCAACCCGCACGAGATCCTGAGTGAAGGCACGCTGTCTGACATCACGCCACGCGGGGCCCGCCTGCTCTATGTGGCGATGACCCGTGCCGTTCAAGAGCTGCACTTCGTGACCGACGCGGCGCCGCCGATGGTGCTGGAGCCTGGCTGAGCCTCTCGACACGAGGGGACAATACAAGTAAGATACAAGTTATGACCGCCGGAGTGCCCACCGAAGCCACTCACGGCTGGGACCCGCAGCAGTATCGGCGTTTCGCAACCGAGCGGGCCCAGCCGTTCCACGATCTCCTCGAACGTCTGGGGAATGGGCCCTTCGATCGTGCCGTCGACCTGGGGTGCGGACCGGGCGAACTCACCGCGTTGGCCGCCGAACGACTGTCGATCGGACGGATCATCGGCATCGACAACTCCCCGTCGATGTTGGCGTCGGTGGCCGCACACGCCTCGGAACGCGTCTCGTTCGAAGCGGGCGACATCGCCACCTGGACCTCCGACGGCGATCACGATCTCGTGCTCGCCGCTGCGAGCCTGCAGTGGGTGCCCGACCACCGGAGCGTGCTTGCCCGTTGGGTGGCTGCGCTTGCGCCGGGCGGGCGTTTGGCAGTGCAGGTTCCGGCCAACGCACACGCCCCGACCCATGTTGTTGCTGCTCGCGTGGCCGGCCGCGAGCCACATCGTTCGGCGTTCGGCCTCGCTGGCCCGCCCGCCGATCCCGTCGCCCGCAACGTGCTGGCACCGGACGAGTACGCACGGATCCTCCACGACCTCGGATGCGACGACATCGATGTCGACCTCCACGTGTATCCACACATGCTGCCCACCACTCGCCACGCCGTCGAGTGGGTCAAGGGGACGACGCTCACCCGGTTCCGCACGGTCCTGTCCGCGGAGGCATACGACGCGTTCCTTGCCGACTACCAACGCGAACTGATCGAGGAGATGGGCGACCACGAGCCCTGCTTCTTCCCGTTCAGCCGCATCCTCTTCGTCGCCGCTCGTCCCGGTCGGTGATTGCGAATCGACCAGGGCAGGTGTTCTTGTGCTCGGGTCCGGGGCGATGTTTGGGGTTCGACTGCGGGATCGGCTCGATGGTGATCGATCGAGGAGGTCGAAGCCGCGTGCCGAGTCAGCGGCGGCCGAGGCTGACCGGGATGCGCTCGGGGAGCGCAACGCGGACCGGCTTCGAGTGGTCCATCATCGGGCGCGGTCGGTCGGTGGCGGACGCCGCGAGCATCGCTGCTTCGCCATGGCCGCTGACGCATTCGGGGTCGGGTCCGTCGAGCGGGATGCCGACGAAGAACTTCGCCGCCATGCATCCGCCCTGGCACGCGTCGTAACTCCCGCATGATGCGCACGCGCCGGCCGACTGCGGTTCGCGGAGTTCGGCGAACAGTTCGCTGTGCTTCCACACCTGGGCGAATCCACCCGGGTCCCGAACGGAGCCGGCCTTGAACTCGTCGTGAATCACGAACGGGCAGGCGTAGACGTCGCCGATCGGGTCGATCAGGCACACGACTCGACCGGCGCCGCACATGTTCAGACCGGGCAGCGGTTCTTCGCCCAATGCGTTGAGGTGGAAGAACGAGTCGCCCGTGAGGACGTTGTCGCCGTGGGCCAGCAGCCACTCGTAGATCTGACGCTGCTGAGCGTTCGTGGGGTGGAGGTCGTGCCACGAGTCGGCGCCACGACCTGATGGGCGCAGACGAGTGATGCGGAGCTGGGCGCCGAACGAATCTGCCAGCGCCTTGAACTCGTCGAGCTGGTCGACGTTGTGGCGGGTGACGACCACCGAGATCTTGAACTCGCCGAAGCCGGCGTCGCGGAGGTGGTTCATCGCCCGGATTGCCGTGTCGTACGAACCGTCGCCACGAACGGCGTCATTGGTGACGGCGTCGGTGCCGTCGAGGCTGATCTGGATGTCGAGGTAGTCCATCGCGGCGAGCCGACGGGCCTTGTCGGCGTCGATGAACGCCCCATTCGTCGAGAACTTCACCCCGATGCCACGCCCGATCGAGTAGTCGAGCAGCTCGAAGAAGTCGCGGCGGATCATCGGCTCGCCTCCGCCGATGTTGATGTAGAACACCTGCAGGGCGTGCAGTTCGTCGAGCACGGCCTTGGCCTCGTCGGTGGTCAGTTCGCGGGGGTCGCGGCGCCCGGACGACGACAGGCAGTGCACGCACTCGAGGTTGCATGCATAGGTGAGTTCCCATGTGAGGCAGATGGGGGCGTCGAGGCCCGTCTTCAGTTGCTCAACGAGGTGCGACTTCGTGGCGCTCATGGAGCATCTCCGATTCGGTGAGTGAGGCGAGCGCCCGTTCGAACGACGGCCAGCGGGAGGGATCGATGTCGCAGGCCCGCAACGTATCGGCCAGCGTTTCGTGATCGGCGAGCGCCTGGACGACGCGAACGACGTCAGGGTGCTTCAGGAAGATCAACTTGCGGTTGCCGTAGTGGTAGGCCAGCGCCCCGAATGGTTCGGGCCGCACGGCGACCTGCGCGTCAAGCCCCAGGCGGCGGTCGAGCAACGACACCGGCGTCGGCGTCAGTAGACGCCGCACATCCCGTCGATCGAGATCTCCTCGACGAGCAGCTCGTCGTCGAGCAATTCGTCGGGGACTTCCGTGCCGTTGGCCGTAGCGGTCTCGGTGGCGATGTCGTCCATCTGGCGCAGGTTAGTCGTGCCGGGTGCCCCGGGCCACGGCGAACGCCGGCTGGTCATCGCGCCGGGATGATCTGGGCGTACAACTCGGGGCCGCGAGTGCGCCAACGGCCGGCGGCAATGGCGATGCCACCCCGCTTCACGAGGAGGCCGATACCGAGCGCGACGGCGGCGAACGCCGTGACGAGTGTGAGCGACTGCCGATCGACCGCCCACAGCAGTGCCAAACCGACGGGCAGGGTCAGGATCGCCAGAGCGAGCAACACGACTGCCAGGGTGAGAGCTGCGAACCACCCTTTGCCCGAGTCGCCGCTCGCCAGTGGGTTGTCGCTGTCGGGGATCGCGATCGGAACGAACGACGACTGCACCATCGCTGCTCCGGTGCCGGCGAAGAGCCCTCCGACGCCGATGATGATTCCCGCTGGCAGATAGTTCCATTCACTGGTGAACGCTGCAGCGATCAGTGGGCCGACGACGGCGATGGGAGCCGCTGAGATCACCACGGATCGAGCCTTCGCGTCGACGAGCACAGCGGGGTCGGTTCCGGTGAGGAGTTCACCGGACATCGCGGGACCGTCGGATCCGAAACTGTTGCCGGCCATGAACAGCACGGCGAGTTGCACGGCGCCGCCGACGAGCACGGCGCCCGCTCCGGCCTGTCGTCCGGTGAGAACGGGGACGAGGACGATGGCAAGTCCGATGCCGCCGCCAGTGAACGTCTCGAGCGCGGTCCGCGGCGTGCGGAAGCGTGTGAGCACCCCGCGCCACGCGACGGCTCCCACCGCACCGCTGCCACACGTGCGACGAGCCAGCGAGCGCATCGGGCGGCGGCGCTGGCGAACGATGGTTCGGCTCGTCGTGGCACCCTTCACGGAGGTGACGAGGCGGCGGGTCGTCCACGCGAACAACCACAGCAGCGCCACGAGCCAGATGGACCCGACAGCGACATGGACGAGGGCCATGCCGGGCTGCGTGCCGGCCTCGGCGAGCCCTCGACCGATCTGCCCCATCGGCGTGATGGCCAGGATGTTCGCGAGTCGGGCGCGCTCACCCGTGTCGAGGTCGTTGACCGCCCGAGGAATGATCTGGAACGCGGCATAGAACGCCAGACTCGACAGGCCGACGACGATTTGGCCGACTCGCGGGTGGCGCGTCGACAGGAGACCGAGTGAGTTGATCGTCGTGCGCGACAACACCAACAGCGTTGCCAGGAACGCCAACACCGCCAACGTGACCGGCACGACCGAGAACCATCCGCGAACGGCACCGGCGAACAACCCGATGGCCACGAGAGAGGCCGAGAGTCCTGGAGGCCCGGCCGCGGACGCCGCAAGCAGGCCGAGCCCGAGCTGTCGTTGGCCCAGCGGTTCGGTGGCAAGAACGCGTGGGTCGACGGGCTGGGTGACGCCGGCGATCACTCCGATCATCACGACGATCAGCACGATTGCGGTGATGAGCGTGACGTACGCAGCATCCAAGTCATCGGTCGTGCGACCGATGGCAAACGCCACGCCGGCACCCACGACGCCGGCGATCGCCGATGCGACCAGACCGACGACTGCGGCCACCTTCTGCGAGCCGCTCGAACGGAGAACCCCGCGGAGCATCTTCCAACGAACTCGGGCGAACAGGGCGCACACCTCGAGGTCGCGCATCAGGTCAGCCAGTCGAGGGCGTCGGGATCGACGTCGCCCGCACCGACCACGTCGATGAACGCCTCCTCGAGGCGGCGTCCATTGCGGAGTTCGTCGATCGGGCCCGATGCGACGAGGTGTCCGCGGTGGATGACGCCGACGTGGTCGCAGACTCGTTCGACGATGTCCATCACGTGTGTGGACAGCACCACCGTGCCACCGCCCGAGCGGAACAGATCGAGCATGCGTCGCATCGCCCGAGTCGAGACCGGGTCGACGCCCTCGAACGGTTCGTCGAGCATGACGACGCGAGGGCGGGCGAGCAACGCTGCTGCCAGCGCGGTCTTCTTGCGCATCCCGTGGCTGTACCCGGCGATCGGCCGATCGGCGTCGTCGACCAGGTCGAGGACGGTGAACAGGTCGGTTGCTCGCCGCCGTGCGGTGTCGGCGTCGAGGTCGCGTAGCGCTCCGATCGTGTCCACGAACTCCCATGCGGTGAGGCGGTCGAAGAGCTGCAGCGGGTCGAGCATCACACCCATGGATCGTCGGGTTGCGAGGACGTCCTGGTCGACGCGCACTCCGCACACCTCGATGATCCCGGCATCGGGTCGAACGAGACCCACGACGGCGCGCATCGTGGTCGACTTGCCGCTGCCGTTCGGGCCGACGAGCCCGTAGCACGCCCCCTGGGGGACCTCGAGGCTCAGCTGGTCGATCGCCACGGTGTCCCCGTAGGCCTTGCTGAGACCGGTGATCCGCAGCGGCGAGAGGACCGGCGGAGGGAGCTGCACCCCTTCAGTCTGCCGTGGCGATCAGCGCTGACAGCGAGCTCGGCACCGACGTGAACTCGAACGCTGCAACGGCGCCGATCACGATGACAGCGGGGGAGTGCACGTCGGCGGCCGCGAGTTCGGCAAGGGTCCAGCGTCCGACCACTTGCGCCTCGGTGGTTGCAGACTCGATCGTGGCGACCGGGGTGGTCGCGGCGAGCCCGCCTGCCATCAACTCGCCGGCGATCGATGCCCGTTGCGAGACGCCCATCAGCACCACGATCGTGCCGCCGACCTTGGCGAGTGAGCGCCAGTCGACGTCGGGTTCGCCGGCCCGTCGATGGCCGGTCACGACAGTGACCGCAGCGGAGACGCCCCGATGGGTGACCGGGATGCCGGCGGCCGCCGGTGCTGCGACCGACGACGTGATGCCCGGCACGATCTCGAACGGGACGCCGGCCGCGGCTAAAGCCTCGGCTTCCTCGCCTCCACGTCCGAACACGAACGGGTCGCCGCCCTTGAGCCGCACGACCCGTTTGCCCTGGTGGCCGAGTTCGACGAGCAACGCAGAGATCATCTCCTGGAGGGTCGGTCGCCCCGGTCGCTTGCCGACGTCGATCCGCTCGGCCGATTCGGGAATCAGTGCGAGCACGCCGTCGCCGACCAGCGCGTCGTGGACGACGACCTCGGCCGATGCCAGCAACCGCGCCGCCTTGAGGGTGAGCAGATCCGGATCCCCCGGCCCCGCTCCGACCAGTGCCACACTCACTCCGGCCCCAGTTCCGTTTGCGTCGGGATTCCGGTGACCCGCCCCACCGAAAGCCCGACGCAAACGTGAGTGTGGGTGCTCATGTCGCGGGGTCCGGTTCGGCTCTTGTGCGTCGGCGAGAAGTGGCAGCGGGGAGGAGGGACTGCAGGTGCGCCCAGTCCTGCTCGACGGCCCAGTTGCCGAAGCTCTCACCGCTGCCGCCGGAGTGGGCGAAGGCATCGAGGAGCGGACGGAGGAGTTCGGGCACGTCGGCCAGTGGAACGTCGGCACGCAGGAGGCGCGCAAGTCGATCGCCCGCGGGGGAACCGCCGACAAAGATGTCGTAGTTCTTCTTGGTCCGTCCGACGATGCCGAGTTCAGCGGCGTACGGCCGCGAGCACCCATTGGGGCAGCCGGTCATGTTCAACCGCAGCGGGAGCCCCGTGTTGCCGGTGTCGGCGAGCACCTTCTCGAGGCGATCGACCACCTCGGGCAGTACCCGTTCGGCCTCGCCCAGCGCCTTGCTGCACGTCGGTAGGGCCGGGCAGGCGATCGCCAGATTCCGTGTGGGGCTCTGGTCGTCGGCGAGGCGGACTCCGTTCGCCCGCAGCACGTTCTCGACGGCGACTCGATCGGTGACGCCCAACAGCAGCAGATCCTGGCGGGGCGTGACGCGCAACTCCCGCACGGTCGAGTCGGCCACGAGGCGTCGCAGTGCCAGGCGCAACCCGCCGGCGACCTTGCCGGACGGTACGGGCAGACCGAGCGCGCCAGTGCCGTTGATGTCGTGCCAGCCGTGATGTGCGTGGACCTCCCAGTCAGGCAGTGCCACCGGCTCGGCCAGCGACAATCCGGTGCGCGCTTCGATCTGCTCGCGCAGCCAGGTGATGCCGCGTGCTTCGAGCAGATACTTGAGGCGGGCCCGCGAGCGATCTTCCCGATTGCCGTAGTCGCGCTGGGTGGTCACGATCGCCTCGACGACGTCGACCACATCGGCTGGCGGTACCCAGGCGACCGGTTGTCCGAGCAACGGGTACGTGTCGTCGGGGCGGCTGTGACTCATTCCCATGCCTCCGCCGGCGAGCACGACGTAGCCGGTCACGTCGCCGGTGGTTCCCTCGGAGAGGGTCGGCACGATCCCGATGTCGTTGGTGTAGATATCGACGCAGTTGTCGCCTGGCCAGCCGATGGCGATCTTGAACTTGCGCGGAAGGTAGGCGGCGCCGTAGATCGGCTCGACCTCGTCGATCGGTGTCGCGGTGTCCGACCGGTCGGCAGACACCGCT
>Ga0307380_10003169_pt1 | contig 22906 bp, 21 predicted proteins | sample UN3MG_FD_202239 | JGI IMG/M metagenome (GOLD analysis project Ga0307380, IMG submission 202239) | Soil microbial communities from Risofladan, Vaasa, Finland - UN-3 | ecosystem: Environmental > Terrestrial > Soil > Coastal area > Acid sulfate soil | place: Finland: Risofladan, Vaasa | collected... | reverse complement strand
CCTTTGCGCCCATCACCGAGAAGGAATCGTCGGGCATCACCCGGGTCGAGGTGTCCCCGGAGGGGAAGATGGAAGTGCGGGGGATAAACGTCCGGGCCCTCACCGAGCGACCGAAGCGGCTGGCCCCTGGCCACGGCGCCTGCCCCGGCTGCGGCATCTTCGTCAACCTCAACCAGTTCCTGAAGGGGATCGAGGGGTTCGTGACCGTCCTGTTCCACACCGGCTGCGGGATGGTGGTGACGACGGGGTACCCTTACACGTCGCACAAGGTCACCTACATCCACAACCTCTTCCAGAACGGGGCCGCGACCCTCTCGGGCGTCGTCGAGATGTTCGAGGAGCGGAAGAAACGCGGCGAGATCCCGAAGGAGGAAAAGATCACCTTCCTCATGGTGACCGGCGACGGCGGCCACGACATCGGGATGGGTCCCTCCATCGGGGCGGCGATGCGCGGGCACCGGATGATCATCATCGAATACGACAACCAGGGGTACCAGAACACGGGCTCCCAGCTCTCGTTCACGGTCCCGATGGGGCATTCGACCTCCACGTCGAACTACGGGCCGCACCAGCACGGAAAGTCCACACACCACAAGGACACGGCGCAGATTTTTTCCGCGTGCAACATCCCGTACGTCTTCACGGCGGCGGAGAACAACCACCGCGACATGATCCGGAAGGCCGCCAAGGCGCAGAAGTACGCGGAAGAGGGGCTGGTGTTCGGCAAGCTCATCTCCATGTGCCCGCTCGCCTGGCGCACCGAGGAGCGGATTTCGGTCCCCATCATCCAGGCCGCGGTCGACTCCTGCTTCTTCCCTCTCTACGAGATCGAGCGGGGGATCACGACGATCAACTACGACCCGGAGGAGAAGGGGAAGAAGATCCCGGTCGCCGATTGGCTGAAGCAGATGGGGAAGACCAGGCACCTGCTCAAGACGGAGTGCAAGCCGGATCTCGAGACGATCCAGACCGAGGTGGACCGGCGATGGGCGCGCCTGAAGGAGATGCACAAGAATCCGCTGCTGTAACGTACACGAAGACCGGTTTTTCATCGAGATGCCCGGGAGAAAGTAGTCTCCCGGGCATTTCCTCTTCTGGGTAAATATTTCCTCACTTTCGGTTCACGGGGAGAGTCCGGTCCGTGGAGCCTCTTCGGAAATAACCATAAAAACAGGCACCTTCAAATTCTTCCCCGGATGGTACCGATATTGCTCCTTTCAGAAGGAGAATGCACACAATATCTTGTGCGGGGATGTTCATAATATGCGTTACATGCGCTACGAGTTGATTTGCTTGCCGAAGCCGGAAAAAAGAAGTTTTCTGGAATTCTGGCTGCTCGGAGCCTTACTCCTGTTCTACGTCCTTTTTACGGCGCCTGGCTACCAGCAGGCAACCGACGATTATCAGGAGGACCCGTACGTAACATCCTGGCTCTCGAAGAAGAAGGCCAGCCAGATCCTGCGCTACCATGGAGCGAACGCTATCAAGATCACGGAGGACCAGGTGTACATCAAACGCGAAGGGCGCTGGATCTGCGTGTACCAGGATCCGTCCTCCCTCCCGGAGAAGGTTGATCAGCAGGGGACCTCCACGGCGACCGTTCGGGTTGATCGGGACAAGATCTGACTTCCCCATGGCGTTTCCCCTCGCCGCCCCCCCCTTTCTTGACATCTTTTCCTTCTCGGATTGCTGTGGTATCTTTGCGGCTATGGGCCAGGGTCATTTCATCCTTCACGTAAAGGAATTCAACGAATTCCAGTCGGTTTTGAAGAAGCTCCTGGCAGACTCCTATGCGAAGGTGGTCTTCCTGGTCGACAAGAACGGGTCTCTTCTTTCTTCCGCGGGGGAAACGGCGGACTTCGACACCACCTCGCTTGCCTCTCTGGCCGCCGGGAACATTGCCGCCACGGGAGGGCTCGCGACGCTGATCGGGGAGAAGGAGTTCTCGATCCTCTTCCACGAAGGGGAGCGGGACAACATGCACTTGTCGGTGGTGGCGAACCGGCTCATCCTCGTGGTGATCTTCGACCAGCGATCCTCGGTCGGGCTCGTCCGTCTCCGCGTGCGCCGTGCAAGCGAAAACCTGGCAAGGGTCCTCAAGGCGGTCGATGAGACGGCGCACGGGGAAGAGGAGGGAGAGGGATTGATCGAAGAACTGACAGAAGCCGACATCGAAACTCTATTCAAGTAGCTCATGTCCTTTATCAACTACTCTACCCGGGAGATCAGCTGCAAGATCGTCTACTACGGCCCCGGTCTCTGCGGAAAGACGACGAACCTCCAGTATATTTTCAAGCGGATGAACCCGGAGTCACGGGGGAAGATGATCTCCCTGGCGACGGAGAGCGAGCGGACCCTTTTTTTCGATTTCCTCCCCGTGTCGATGGGGGAGATCCGGGGGTTCAAGACCCGCTTTCACCTCTACACGGTCCCGGGGCAGGTGTTCTACGACGCCAGCCGCAGGCTCATCCTGCGGGGGGTGGACGGCGTGGTGTTCTGCGCCGACTCCCAGCTGACGAGGATGGATTCCAACGTGGAGTCTATCGAGAATCTGAAGATCAACATGAAGGAGCAGGGGTACGACCCGGACCGGGTCCCGTTGATCTTGCAGTACAACAAGCGGGACGTAAACGGAGTGGCCTCCGTCGCCGAACTCCACGCCCTGCTGAATTACCGCAACGTACCCGAATTCGAGGCCGTTGCCACGACAGGGGTGGGCGTTTTCGAGACGCTCAAGGCAATCATCAAGCTGGTCCTGATCGACCTCAAGAAGGGCGGCAGGTAACCCCGTTCCCGTGTCCAGCGGATCGTCCCTCCTCCTGGAACTCGTCCTGACCGTGGCGTCCCCGCGGGAACTCGCGGACACCGATCTTTCCCCCTACGACGGTGTGTGTCTCGGGAATACCTACTGTCGGCGGATCGAAGAGAACTTCGCGGAGGATCTTGCCCTGCTTCCAGACGCAGTGGCTTCCCTCCACGCGGCGGGGAAAAAGGTCTACGTCACCTCCCCTGCCGCTCCCCGGGGACGCGACATGTCCCAGGTGGAGCGCCTCATCGACGCCGCAGCAAAGGCCGGAGCGGACGCTTTCGAGGTACACAACATGGGGGTGCTGCGTGTCCTTCGCGAGAGGGGGAACCCTCTCCCGGCACACATGGGGGCTTTCGCGAACGTGTACACCCACCTCACGGCAAAGGTGATGCGGGACTACGGGGCCGTCCGTGTCCGTCCCAACGCGGAGGTGAGCCTGGCGGAGATGGCGGTCATCGGTCGGGATGCGGAAGTCGAGGTGGAAGTTCTGGCCCACGGGAAGATCCCGCTGGGGATCACCGAAAAGTGCTTCCTCCTCGAGGGCCCGGAAGGAGAAGACCCGCGTTGCCCGGCCGCGTGCGGGGAGGCGCATTGGCTCACGGCCGGTAGCGGCAAATCCGGCGCGGGCGCGTGGACGCTGAAGAATGTCGGAAAGGGGATCCTGAGCGGGAAGGACATGTGCGTGATCGAGCACCTGCCGCGGCTCCTTTCCGAGGGTTTTTGCATCTTCAGGGTGGAGGGTCTGTACGAAACGGCGGCATACCGGTCGGAGGTGGGGGCTGTGTACCGGGAGGCGTTTTCCCTGGCGGCGACGGGAAAGGAGTACGCCGTTCGGTCCGAGCTGTTGCAAACCTTGCGAAAACATTCACGAAACGGGTTTTGCAACGGGTACTACTTCGGGGGGAGCGGGCATTCTTACGTCGGGACCGTTTTACAGGGGGACAACTCCCGGGTATAATATGGAATTCTTCCGGATAGTCATCTTCGAGGAGGTACAAACCGATGGCTGAGCTTCTGGCCTCCGGGGGTACGGTCGAAATGGTCCGGGTCGTCCTCGACAACGGGGCGGACGCTGTGTACGTCGGCGCGAAGGGATGGAGCCGGCGCCGGGAGCAGTACGAAATGGACGACGAGGAGGTGATCGCCTCCGCACGGTACGCCCGCTCTCTCGGGAAAGTCCTGCGCGTGGCCTTCAATACCCTTCCCGCGTCGAGCGAGATCCCCCTCCTGCTCGCAAAGGCCGAGAAGTTCGTCGGGGAGGGGATCCGCGACTTCATTCTCACGGACGTCGGGGCGATGAAGGCCCTGACGGAGCGTTTTCCGGGGGTGCAGATCCACGCGAGCATCGGGTGCACCATCGTCAACGCGGAGGATGCGCGGTTCTACAAGGAATCCGGCGCAACCCAGGTCGTGACCGAGTGCCGGATGGACCGGGAGGAAATGCGGAGGATCCGGCAGGAGGTGGGTGTGGGGATCGAGGTCCTCGTGCACGCCACCACCTGCTACACCTACCTCGGCCGTTGCACGATGAGCAGCTACGCCCGCCAGGAGTGGCGGATCGACGGAGAGGGGAAGAACCACTTCCTCGGCAGTCCCAACCGGGGGGGGCTGTGCTACCGGATTTGCATGACCGGGTGGGACCAGCGGGGGGAGGACGGGTCCGTGGAGGCCGGCAAGGTCGTGCTGCCCAATCTCGCGTACTTCCTGGTCGACGACATCCCCGACCTCATCGACCTGGGGGTGTCCACCATCAAGATCCAGGGACGCGAGTATTCCGTCTCCCTCGTGGGGCAGATGGTCAGGTTCTATCGCGACCTCATCGATTCCTATCTCGGCGACCGCTCTTCGTTCCGCATGGAGGCGTGGAAAGAGCGGATGGCCGGGATCGTCAGCGCGCGTGATGCGGAGCGGCGCGAGAAGACGGAAGCCCTGATCTCCGAGTCGGGGCTTACCGCGCAAGGGTAGGAAAGTCAGTGGCTCATGTCGCCCTCGCGGAAGTAATCCGTGAGGGCGCGCTCCACCACCAGGTCCGGCGATACCTTCATTTCCCGACAGAACTCCGACAGTTTCTCGTGAAGTTCGACAGGCAGCGTGACGGTGACCTGCTCCCGACGCCGATTTGTCTCCCCCCTTCCTCCCGGTTCGCTCATCGGCTCTCCCCCCTTGAATCTCCTCCGGTGGAAAAGAAAAAGGCCGCCGGGATCTTCTCCCGGCGGCCTTTTGGTTGGTTGCCTGTCGACGTCCGACCGTCGCTTACGACGTTTGCGTCGGTGCCTTCACGACCAGCACCGCGATGATTCCGACGACGCACATGCCCGCCAGGGTCAAGTAGACCTGGTTGTACCCCCCGGCGACGTTTCCGGCCGCCTTCGCCGCTCCCACGATCCCGGCGAAGTACTTGGGAACCGTGAACCCGCAGATACCCCAGGCGGTGAACACGATCCCGTAGTTGGCGCCGATGTTCTTCGCGCCGAAGAAGTCGGCTGTGAACGACGGCATCATCGCAAGGTATCCGCCGTAGCAGAAGCCCACCACGCACAGGCCGAGCAGCGCCTGGTTGAAGTTGGCGACGTTGCGGAGGAGGAACATGCACGCGATGATGTAGCCGACGAACATGGCCATTGTCGTGTTCTTCCGGCCGATCTTGTCCGAGGTGGCGCCCCAGGCAAGCCGCCCCACGCCGTTGAAGGCGCTCATGATGCCTAAGGCCGTCCCTCCCGTCATGACCGCCGTGGCTGCCGCAAGCTCCACGATGATCGGTTTTGCCTGTCCGATGGCGGTGATCCCGACGGCGGTTCCCAGGAAGTAGATGAGCCACAGACAGTAGAACTGCCAGGTCTTGACCATTTCGCCCGGGGCGAATTCGGCCTTGATGGCCACCCCGGACGCTGACGTCGCCGCCGCCGGCGGGCTCCACCCTTCGGGTTTCCACCCGGGGGGAGGAACCGTGTACACCTGCGCAGCTCCGATGACGCAGACGAAGAATATGGCGGACAGGATCATGAAGGTCCGCGGAATGGTCGTTGCCCACATCGCAGGGTCAGTTCCCAGCAGTCTCTCGATGAGGGGCGCGAAGATGAGCGAGCCCGCGCCGAACCCGAGGACCGCCAGGCCGACGATCGTCCCGCGCTTGTCCGGGAACCACTTCACGCAGGTCGCGATCGGGGTAACGTACGCGAACCCGACGCCCAAGCCGCCGAGGATCCCGTAGGCGAATTTAAGTCCCCACTCGCTCTGCCACATGAACGCGGAAAGAAGAACGCCGGTTCCCATCAGCGCTCCACCGACCGATCCGACGAGTTTTGGCCCTTTTTTATCCTGCCAGAACCCGGCGATGATCATCGAGATCGTGAAGAAGAGAACCGAGTACCGGTAGGGAGCGATCGAAACAACCTTGGACCATTGATTGGTTGCTTCGAGCGGTCCGCGGAAAACCGACCAGGAATAGAGCACGCCGAGGCACAATTGCATGACCAAGGCGGCATAAACGAATTTCCACCGATTTACCTTTTCAGCCATCATTCCCCTCCTTCTTGGTTTATCTATTCCTCTCGAAAAAACAAACCCCCTCTACGTTTGGAAACGCTACCCGACCACCCCCTTTCTCGAAAGCACAGTTTTACACACTAAAATAATCGGTTCCCATATTTCTACCTCATCCCGGAAACAAGTGTCAAGAATAATATAAACCTCGTTTTATTGGGATTCCGGGCGAGACGTTTCAGGGAGTGGAGAGGAAAGGTGCCTGGAAGGCGGAGAAAAAAAGCCATTTTTTTCGATTGGTTATATGCAGCCATGGGAATGAGTCCCCCGGGGGAATCCTTCCGGGTCGCCCCGTGCATCTAATGAACAAGGTTCGGAATTTACGTGCGAGGTGAAGATGATGACCCCGTTTCAGGAGATCAAGAAAGTGCCCGCGATGAAGGTCATAGCATGGAGAGGGGACGTCTCCGTGTGGGGGATCGACACTGCGTTCTCCCGGCTGTACGACAAGGCGGTGGAACAGAGGCTCCTGTTCCGTCAGCCAGCGGTCGGGATTCGTCACGATGGCGTCCGGGTCCCCGAGCCGTTCCACGCCGACTACGAGGTCATGTTCCCCCTGACCGCCGACCCCGGAGGGCCAATTCCCGGGGCGGACGTGAAGGAACTCCCCGAGCAGGAGATGGCCTCCTTCGTCCACCGCGGTCCCTACCATTGGATTCCGTGCACCTACGAAAAAGTGCTGGACTGGCTTGGGGAGAACCGGTATGAAGTAGCCGGGGATCCCCGCGAGGTCTTTTTCGTCGCTCCTGAACCGCATTCAGGAGGAACCCAGGACGACATGCTTACGGAGATCCAGGTCCCGATCCGCCTTCGCTCGGCGGGCCAAGATCCGGGTCCGAGCTTCGGCGGACAGGTCCCCAGGGCTTTCGTAACGGTCGGGCGAAAGCCCGGTCGGGGGTACGACGGGACAGGTCCAGGAGGCGTCCTATAGTAAAGGAGGCGACACCACCCTTTTGACCGACCGCGAGAAGATCTTCCTCACCCATCTCTCCTCCTGCGCCGGTTGAGCGTCCAAACTGGGGCAGGGGGTCCTTGCCCGGGTATTGGCCGCCGTTCCGCCGCCGGACGACCCGCGTGTTCTGGTGGGAACCTCCCAGGCGGATGATGCGGGGGTGTTCCTCCTCTCCCCCGGGGAAGCGCTGGTGGCCACCGTGGATTTTTTCACCCCGGTGGTCGACGACCCGTACCTGTACGGCGCCATCGCGGCCGCCAATTCCTTAAGTGATATCTACGCCATGGGAGGAGAGCCGCTCTTCGCCCTGGCCGTCGCGGCGTTCCCGGACGACGAGAAAATCCTCCCCCTGCTGGCCGACGTGATGGCCGGGGCCGTCGACAAGGCGAGGGAAGCCGGCATCTGCATCATCGGAGGGCACACGGTCCGGGACAAGGAGCCCAAGTTCGGGCTTTCCGTCACGGGGAGGGTCCACCCGGAGAAGGTGTGGACCAACCGGGGGGCGAAGCCCGGGGATGCCATCGTGCTGACCAAGCCGATCGGGACGGGCATCATCACGACGGCGATCAAGTGGGGGATCTCCCCCAGGGAAACGACGGATGCGGCGATCCGGTCGATGGCCAGGCTTTCCGCCGGGGCCGCGCGCGCGGGACGCAAGGCAGGGATCCACACGGCCACCGACGTCACCGGGTTCGGCCTTCTCGGCCACCTGATCGAAGTGCTTGAGGGGAGCGCCCTCGCCGCCGAGATTCGGCTCAAGGACGTACCGGTGTTCCCGGGGGTGCGCGACCTCATGAGGCGGCGCACCGTGGCGGCGCTCTCCGCGCGCGGGAACTTCCCGGGCTCCTCCTTCCTCCACGCCCGGTTCGGGTCCCCGCCCATCCCCCGGGGGGCACACGACAACATCTCCTGCCAGATCGCCAAGATACGCATCCCGCCCCTGCTGCCGAAGGAGGAAGTCCTTCTGCTCGCCGACCCCCAGACATCGGGGGGGCTTCTCATGTTCGTCCCCCAGGAGCGCGTCGAGGCGCTTGTGCGCGCCCTGGAAAACGAGGGCGAGGGGGCGTGGGTGATCGGACGCACCCACGCGTTGCCGGGAACCGGGGTCCCCTGCCTCACGGTCGTCTGATCGGGGTATACTTTCCTACAGCCGTCAAGACCCTTCCCCAGGAGGTGGCCTCATGGATCGTCTCTCCTCGTCCGGGATGCTGGTTGCGCGCGTCCTCCTGTCGAGCATCTTCCTCTTCTCCGGCGTGAAGAAGGTCTTTGCCTTCTCCGCGACACAAGGCCACATGGCGCAATACGGGATGAAGATGACGGGGCTGTTCCTGGTTCTCGCCATCCTCTTCGAGGTAGGGGGGGGACTCTCCGTCCTCCTGGGGTATTTCCCGCGCCTGGGCGCGCTGGCCCTTCTCCTGTTCCTCGTCCCGGCGACGGTCGTCTTCCACCGGGATTTCGCCAATCCCGCCCAGGTCATCCAGTTTGCCAAGAACGTGACGATCATGGGCGGCCTGGTCGCCATCCTTGCGGCGGGAGGGGGCGAGTTCGCTCTACGCCGGAAAAGGATGTAGGGGCCTAAGAACAGGGACGTTCCTAAGAATTTTCGGTCCTCATGCAGGCGGGCGGAGGGGGATCGGCCCCCCTCCGCAAAAAAATTCAGCAACGTCCCGGGGCTTCCCGGAGCCGGGTTGGTAGTAGTATGGTGAATAAAAACCGGGGACGTTCCTAAAAACGGGGACGTTCCTGAGTTTTTCATCCTGCATCCGAGATGGCGCGGAGGTGAAGCGATGAGCAAGATCGACATCGGGCGCGCGAGGTCGCTTTCCATCAAATGCCTGTCGGAGGTCTCCTGGCACGACAACGACAGGATGCGGCTGGACGTCCGCGAGGCCGGGGGGCTGGGGGTCGACCAGTTCGACGTCAAGTGGACACCGGAGAACGCCGCGGGGGTCTCGTCTCTCGTCGAGTCCGTGGACGGGGAGGGGCGAAGCCGGAAACTCCTGATGGACGTGGGATGGGACGTCGGCTACATGGACCAGGTGTTCCGCCGCGAAGGGGTAGACCGGATGCTTGCCGCCGGCGAGATCGACTTCCTGTACATCACCCACGAGCACGTCGACCACTTGTGGGGTCTTCCCGCGGCCTTGCGGTACCGTCCCGACGTGAAGATCCTCATTCCGGCCGGTTTCTCGGAGAAGAGCAAGGGGGTCATCCGGGAGTCGGGCCACGCCGGAGAGGTGGTGGAGCTCGGCCCCGGGGCCCCGCACGTCCTGTTTCCCGGCTGCGCCTCGGTCACGTTTGATATTCCGATTTTTCTCAAGACCCACGGGGAGCAGGTTCTCTACTTCCACGTGGAGGGGCAGGGGATGATCACCGTCACGGGGTGCTGCCATCCGGGGGTCATCGGGCTCCTGGAATATGCCGAGCAGAACCTCGACGGGTTCGCGGAGTTTCACGGGGTCTACGGCGGTCTGCACATCTCCCCGTTCGAGGAATGGGGGCCCGCGCAGGAGGAACTCCTGGACAGGCTCCAGGCCTTCCGTCTCCGGCGCCTGGCCTGCAACCACTGCACGGGGGTCCTGACCGTCCAGAAGATGCTTGAGCGGGGAATGCCCGTCGTGCGGGGCTCGGGCCGGTTCGGCAGCAAGAGCGATCTGTACCTGGGCAACGGCGACAAGGTGGTGTTTTGAAAAAGATCGACATCCTGTTCTACCTGTATGGCATGGATGGGGGAGGAGCCGAGCGGCACGTCCTGTACCTCCTCCAGCGGCTCGACAGGTCCCGGTTCTCCCCGCGACTGTTCCTGAAGACCGCGGATGGGCCATACCTGAAGGATATTCCGAAGGATGTGCCCGTCGAACGCATCTACCGGAGTTTCGCAGAAGAGAGACGAGCCTACACGTACCTGAAAGACATGCGGCTGATCGGGGTGTTGGCCCGGTACCTGAAGAGGCGTCCTCCCGACCTCGTCTATTGCAGGATGTACAGTTCTGCAACGGTGGCTGGCCTGGCGATACGGTGCAGCGGGAGGAATATTCCCATGATTGCGTCGGAAGGGATCTACCCCAGCGTCGGCATTGTGCCGGATCTGGGCCGTTTCCCGTCCCTCCGGCTTCCCATCGTGAAGAAGGTCCAGAGGGACATCTCCTCCGTGATCGTGTGCCCCGCCGCCGCGATGGCCGAGGACAGCGTCTCCTTCTACGGCTGCTCCCCGGAGAAGATCCGGATCATTCCGAACGGGGTCGATCTCGATCTTTTGGCCCGGAGGAAGTCCGAGGCTCCTTCGCACCCCTGGGCGCGGGAGGAAAAGCCCCTCCTCGTGGCGATGGGACGCCTCTGTCACCAAAAGGGGTTCGATGTCCTGCTGGACGCGTTCTCGCTTGTTGCACGGGACGTCCCGGGGGCGAGGCTCCTTGTGCTCGGCAAGGGGGAGGATCAGGCGGCGCTGTCGGAAAAGGCGATGGCGATGAACATCGCAGATCGGGTGGACTTCCCCGGATGGCTGCAAAACCCCCACGCGGTGGTCGCGCGGGCCACGGCGTTTGTGCTCAGTTCCCGGTACGAAGGGTTCCCGAACGCGTTGCTCGAAGCGATGGCGTTAGGTGTCCCGGTGGTATCCACCGACTGCCCGAGCGGGCCCCGGGAGATTCTGGAGGGGGGTGCGGGGTTTCTGGTTCCGGTCGATGACTCTGCCGCCATGGCCCGTCCCCTCGGGGACCTGCTTGCCGACGCGGACCTGCGGGAAGAGATGGCGCGGCGGGGGAGAGAAAGGATCGCCGATCGGTATTCCCTCGAGGGGATGGTTTCCGCCTACGAATCCCTGTTCGAGGAAGTGGTCTCCGGCGTCGCACCAGCCGGTTTCCGGGCGGAGAGGAAAATCCCCGAGATGAGCAGTTCCTCGTCCGTGTAGGCCCGGTATTCGCGGGCCAGGCGCCTGCGGATCCGCCTGACGGCGAGGATGTGCGAATCGTCGTAGTCCGTTCCCCGGCGCAAATCCGGAGGGTGGGGAGTAAGGTCCCCTTCCCGCCCGAAGATGTGGGTTATGAAAAGCACGGTTTCGTATCCGAGTTCCCTCATTTTTCCGTCGTAGTAGGGGAAGAGGCGGCGGTTTGGCTTCCCCGAGTGCAGCGTCATCCTATTCCACAGCCATCGGGGGAACGTCAGGAAGGTGAGGGGATTTTTCCCTCCGGCGGAGAACATCTCGTGGTCCCGGAGGTCGATCTTGTGCGCCATCCGTCCTCCCGGTGCCAGAATGTGGTCCATGGAGGCGAACGCACGGTCCGGGTCGTACAGATGCTCGAGCACCGCACGGGAGAAAATCAGGTCGAAGAATGCGGGGGGGAATCGTTCGGAACAGTCTTCGACTCCCACCCCGGTGACATATCCGAGAAGCTCCCTGTGATTACCGAAGCCTGCGCCGGGGAGAGACCGAAGGGCGAGATCGAACCGTTTTCTCTCATCGGCTGTAAGCGTCTCCCGGAGAGCCGAGTAGACAAGGTCCAGGTGACCCGGGTCCCTGAAGGGCTCGTACCGGTCGAGGCAGGTCACCTGGCTCGCGCCGTGGGCGAGGAAGAGCAGTCCGACCCCCAGGTTGTCGCCGGGGCCCACGACCAGGATCCTCCTGCCGCGGATATCCTCGAGAGGGATCCGACCGTACCGGAGGTAGTCCCGGAACTCCTCCCCGATGTACCGTACGCTTTCCTCGACATCTTTTCCCTTGAGGATCGTTCCGGAGGTCGTGGACAGTTCGCCCCTTTCAAAGCGCCTCCTCTGCCGCCAGTCGTCGAGGAGGTGGTGCACGATTTTCAGGACGGTGCGGCGACGGAGAAACAGGGGAATCGGCAGACTCACCGCGCGTTCCCGATCTTGTAATATTCTTTCCACACGCCGAACTGGATCATGGCCCAGATAGGCATGAAGTGGTTTCGGCGTCCCGAGAGGTGCTCCCCCACCATCGTTTCCACTCCGTCGGCGAGGAAGTACCCTTCGCGGCGGATCCTCGCTCCGTCCAGGTATTCCCGGACCAGGGACCTAAGTTCGTCACGGAACCAGCGGTCCAGCGGCACCCCGAACCCCATCTTCGGGCGGTCGACGAGTTCCCGCGGAAGCAGCCGGTGCAGGACGCGCTTGAGGAGAAATTTCTGATTCTGCCCCCGGATCTTGTATTCCAGGGGAAGACGGCCGGCGAACTCCACGATCCGGTGATCGAGCAGGGGGACGCGGGCTTCGAGAGAGTAGGCCATCGACGCCCGGTCCACTTTTGCAAGAATGTCGTCAGGCAGGTAGGTCCGGATGTCTACCGCCATCAGGCGCTCCAGGTCCTCCATGTCCTCCGTTTGTTCGTAGGTCGCGTAGAATGGAAGCGTTCCGTCGTCCACGACCTGCGGGAGAAGGGCCGGTATCCGTTCCTTTTCGCAGATGCCCACGAGATTTCGGTATGCGTCGATGGAACGGGCCTGCGAAAGGCTGACCGCGGCTTTTTTCGCCCGCCGGTTCGGCACCCGGTAAAGGACCCCGGCGATCCCTCGGCGGACGGGGGCTGGAATCGCGCCGAACAGGCCCAGGGACCGGTACCAGGCGTACCGCGGATACCCGCAGAAGAGCTCGTCGCCTCCGTCTCCGGAAAGGCTCACCGTCACGAACCGGCGGGCGAATCGCGACACCATCATCGTGGGAATCGCCGAGGGATCCGCGAACGGCTCGTCGTAGAATTCCGGAAGTTGCCGGATGATCGGAATCGCTTCGGCCGGTCCGCAGATCTCCTCGTGGTGGTCCGTGCCCAGATACCCGGCGACGCGGCGGGCGTGCGGCGACTCATCGAATCCCCGTTCCCGGAACCCGATGGAGAAGGTCTGCACGGGTAGAGAGGATTCCGACTGCATCACCGAGACAACCAGAGAAGAGTCGATTCCCCCCGACAGGAACGCCCCGAGCGGGACGTCGCTGATCATCCGGTACCGGACCGAGGACCGGATGAGTCCCTCCAGCTCCTCCTCGTATTCGCTCTCGGAACGCGCTTCTCCCTTCTTTCCCCAGTGGTCCAGGACATCCCAGAAGGGAAACGTCTCCCAATGGCCGTTCCCCGACAGGACGCCGACGTGGCCGGGCGCGAGCTTGCGGCATCCTGCGAAGATCGAGTGTGGCCCCGGGACGTACATGAACTGGAGATAGTACTGGAGAGCGCTTCTGTCGATGTCCCCGGGGAAGGAGGGGTGGGCGAGAAGCGGTTTCAGTTCCGACCCGAAGAGGAAAAAGCCGCCTCCCTTGTAATAATAGAGGGGTTTTATCCCGAGGCGGTCGCGTGCGAGGAAAAGTTTGCCTTCTTTCCCGTCCCAGAGGGCGAAGGCGAACATCCCGATGAACCGGGACAGGCAGCCGATTCCCCACTGCCGGTACGCCGTAAGCAGAACCTCCGTATCGGAGGTCCCCCGGAACCGGTGACCGAGGGAGGAGAGCTCCTCCCGAACTTCGCGGAAGTTGTACACCTCCCCGTTGTAGGAGAGGACGATCGCATCCTCCGGATCGGCCATTGGCTGGGCGCCCGCCTCCGAGAGATCGAGGATGGAGAGACGGCGGTGACAGAGCCCCACTTTCCGGTCGGGGGAGATGTACGTCCCGCCGGCGTCCGGTCCCCGGTGGAGCATCGTCCCCGCCATCCGCGCGAGGATTCTCTCTGCCTCGGGTTCCCCCGATTGGCGGAAGAACCCCGCAATGCCGCACATTTCGGTATCCTTTCCCCGGATGAGTGTGGACAAATTTCCCCGTGCCGTCAAGGAGTCCCCGGATTCCGTTGCCACCGGAGACCCTTTTCCGTAGAATCGGAAAAGCGATGATATCCGCCTACGTTACGATGTCTTCCTGCATGCATGAAGGCTGTTTGCCCCGAAACCCTGATCGGGAAAAGTCAGCGTGATGAGGACGGGAGATCCGGGATGCGCTCGCAGGGAATGGAACTCCCCATTGCAGCGGAGGTCCGGACCTGCTTCGACGGAGTATACTTTCCCGGATTTTTTCTTCCGGCGGAGCCCCCCCCTGCGGGCGCGTGACGATATCTCCTGTTCGCGGATATCACAGGAAGAGTGAAAATGGAGAGAGTGAACGAAGAAGCCCACCCGCAGAAGATTCGGAGGCAATCTCTGGCATGGACGGTCATTGGCGGCACGGGCATCATCGCTTCAGCGGGGGCGGCAAGCAAGCTGTTCTCACTCATTTCCTCTCCCATCCTCACGAGACTCCTGGGTCCCTCCCCTTACGGCGTGGTGGCTCTTCTCGGGACGGTCACATCGCTTGCGACGACGGCCGCCCTCATGGGGCTGGACCATTCCTATGTGCGATTCTTCTTCGATGGGACCACCGAGAAGAGGGAAGCCGTGGAGAGGTTTTGCTGGCGGTTATCCTTGGCGTCAGCCGTTCTTGTTTCGGTTCTTGCCGGAGCAGGATGGTGGGTGTGGAGCAGCCGGGCCGATCTCCCCGGCAGTCTGGCCCTGATGGTGACGATCGGGGTTTTCCTGTTTGTTCTGAGCTCCATGGCCATCACGAGGCAGAGACTCAAAGGTGCCTATCGCAGGATTGCGATTTCGATCATGGCAACCGGGGGCAGCGGGGCAGTCCTTGCGATTGCTCTTGCCCTGTTCTGGAGGAAGGATGCCTGGACGATGCTTGTTGCTGCCGCGGGGGGCACGGCGATCGGGATCCTGATTGCTGGACTCCCATCGAGGGAGACGATATTGCGCAAGTCAGGGTTGCCCAGGCCGTACCTGTCGGAAGTCATGCGCCTGGGTTTCGCTGGCGCTGCGATTACCCCGATGTTTTGGCTGATGAACTCGGTGGATCGATGGTTCGTCGGAATGTGGCATGGCCAGGGGCCATTGGGCATCTACGCTTTTTCGATGACCGTAGGGACGATCGGACTCATGGTCAACAACGCAGTGACTATCACCTGGTTTCCGGAGGCAACGCGCCTCTATGAAGATTCGGGAAGTGATTCCTCCCCGGAAATCGGCCGAATGTGGAGCAGACTGGTAGGAGCTTTCCTTGTGGTGTGGCTCGCCGTCACCGCTGCCGGAGGGGATACCATCAGAGTGCTTGCCGACAGGCGATTCCACGAGGGCGCCGCCTATATCCCTTGGCTTGCGGGGGGTATCTTCTTCTACGGGATAGGGAGCCTTGCGAACACGGGACTGCTGCTTCGGAAAGATCTGGGTCCCGTCGTCGTGTGGTGGGGAATTGGCTCACTGGCAAATGTCGGGATGAACTATTTTTTGATACGAAGACTCGGGGCGTACGGAGCGGCTGTAGCGGGATGCGTCAGTTACGCAATCATCGCGTTCGGGGTCATGCGGTCGGCGCAAAGGAGGTTTCGTCTTCCGATCCAATGGGGTCCACTCGCATGGTCGGGAAGCCTCACGCTTATCGCCGGACTCGTCATGGGGCCGCCCTGGTCCGCGAGTCCGGTCCTCAGCCTGTGTCTGAAACTCCCCGTAGGGGTGGCCTGTGCGGCCATGCTCATGTGGATCGTGGCCCCGGACTGGGCGAAGCGACTGTTGGGAGGGGAATTGCCATGGGGCACCCCATGACGTCGGGCCGGGCATTTCCATGAGCATGGATAGCCTGCGAATTCTTCGGGGAGGACCCGGCAGGTGGCCGGACATGCATGCGAAATCGCATCCCGATGGGGTCGTGCTGGAGTCGGTTCCCTGCCTTTTTGGCTGCTCCGCGGGTGATGACAACATTCTATCGGGCCGAGACAGGCTCCACGGAATTCCCGGGGAATACCACGTTGTCAGGTGCCGGGCATGTGGTCTGATGCGCACGAATCCACGCCCGACGCAGGAGACAATGGCCTTCTACTATCCGGAGGATTACGGGCCGCACCGGATCGTCCCCGGGGAGACTCCGGTCTCGCCGCACACCCTCGTCCCTTCCTGGAAGCGCCTCCTCCAGTCTGTTTCCCATTTTGTTTCCTATGGGATGTACCGGTTCAACAATGAAAACGTACCGAATCTGCCACCCGGCAGAATGATGGAGATCGGCTGCGCAACCGGTTCCTATCTCGGCAGAATGTCAAAGAAGGGATGGAAAGTGGAGGGGCTTGAATTCTCTGAAAGGGCGGCGCAAATGGCCCGTGCAGCAGGCTATGCCGTCCGAACCGGGGCGCTCGAGACGGTCCCGGATCCCGGAGATCGATACGATCTCATTGTCGGGTGGATGGTGCTCGAACATATGCACAACCCCGTGCTCGGTTTGAAAAAGTTGCGTTCCTGGCTATCCCCGGAAGGATGGCTTGTTTTTTCCGTGCCGAATGCGGGCTCGATCGAATTTCGTGTTTTCCGGGATGCTTGGTACGCGTTGCACTTGCCTCCCCACCTGTACCATTTCACGCCCAGGACCATCGAAATGCTTCTCGACAGGGCGGGCTGGCGCGTGGAGAAGATATTCCACCAACGTTTGGTAAGCAACCTGGTCGCAAGCACCGGATATCTTCTATCAGACATCGGATACGATAACAGGCTGGCGCGGGCCCTGATAAATTTTCCCGAGAGGCAAGGGCGCGCGCATTACCGTGTGTATCCCCTCTCCTATCTTCTCAGCGTCTTCGGACAGACGGGACGGATGACGGTCTGGGCCCGGAGAGCCGATGATTAGGGTCGCGGCGCTCACTTCCGGGAGGCAGGTTCCCTCCGCGCGGTTCCGAGTCCGCCAGCATATCCTGCCCCTGCGCGGATTCGGCATCGATATTCGTGAGTATGCCCCGGGAATAGACAAGTACGCTCCCATTCCGACGAGTCTCCAAAAGCTGAACGCGGATTATCGGCTGCCCTACGTTTTCGTTGAGCGCACGTGGCGAGGCGTCAAGCAGGCCACCAGGATTCCCGGGATCATCGGCAGCTGGCCAAGTCGGATCACGTGGCTCGAACGTCAATTGTTGCCCGGGTTCCTCACGTTGGAACGGTTCCTGAAAAGACCCCTGGTTTTCGACGTCGACGATGCCATCTGGCTTCATCCTCCCGCCGGGAAGTATGCCGCCGACAGGATCGCAAGAATCGCGGACGTAGTCGTCGCGGGCAACAGAACCATTGCCGAATGGTTCTCGGTTCGCTCGAAGGATGTCCGGGTGATTCCCACGGCCGTGGATACGGAGCGTTTTCGGCCCAGAAAGGAGCAAAATGTTCCCGGAAAGGGGGATTTCGTGATCGGCTGGATCGGGACCTCCTTCAACTTGAAATTTCTGGAATCCATCGAGGGGGCGATCCGGAAGTTCATTTCCGATCATGAAGAAGCCCGGGTCCATGTGGTATCGGATAAGCCTCCCTCGCTGATGAAATCGATCAACCGGCGGATCCAATACATCCCCTGGTCCGTCGCAATCGAAGCAGAGGCATTGCAGCAGATGGATGTAGGGATCATGCCCCTGCCGGATAACGAATGGACGAGAGGCAAATGCAGTTTCAAGATGCTCCAGTACATGGCTTGCGCTATCCCCGTGGTGGTTTCACCGGTCGGAATGAATTCCGAAATCCTCAAGATGGGAAATGTGGGATTGCCCGCTTTGGACGAGGGTGATTGGTGTGAAGCATTTTCCTACTTTTACAAAAACCGGGAGGTTGCTCGCGAGGTTGGATTAAACGGACGGAGATTGGCGGAGAGCCGATTCAGTTTGAAGGTTATCACTCCGATGCTCGCCGATCTGTTCAAGGAGTTGGCGTGAAGAAAGAGTCGGCCTTTCCCCCCCGGTGTAATCATCACGCGACAGGACGATCTGAACCATCTCCCCTATCCTCGAAAGGGAAATCTGCTCGGCCGGGCTTTGGATGCGCAGGACTCCTCGCCCGGCAGCAGCAAAGGTGAAATGGGCGTAAGAGGCACCCGTCCTGTTCTCCCCGGCGTTTTTCTGTTCGTCCTTTCTCTTTCCGTCTGTCTTCTCTTCCTTACCCATTATTCTCCTTTCCCCGAGGTTCGGTACGACGCCTCGGAGTATCTTTCGCTTTCCCGGAGCGTGGCGGCGGGTACGGGGTTCTCCCAGGACGGCGGCATAACCCCCGCCGTCTATCGTCCGCCTCTCTTCTCCCTCCTTCTGGGGGGGTGGTTTCATCTGACCGGGACCTCGTCCGTTTCGTCCGCCGCGGTCTTCCAGTCGCTGCTGCACGCACTCGGCGTCCTGGCGGCGTTTGCGCTCTTCCTCGAGATTTCCCCTTCGTTGTGGTGGGCGATCGGGGGTGCCCTGTTCCTCGCCGTCAATCCGCTGCTGGTCACACGGGTGGTGCTCCTCTTCCAGGAGACGACCCTCGTCCTGTTCACCTCGCTGGCCGCGCTGGCTTCCGTTCGGCTCGTGCGAAGGCCTTCCGCCCTACGCGCGGGGATTGCCGGTGCCGCATGGGGGGCCTGCGCCCTGGCGAAGATCGTGTGCTGGTTCGCCCCGTTCCTGCTTCTCGCGATGCGCTTCCTGCCCTCCCGCCTGCGCTGGGTTTGGCGCCGGAAGGAGGCGGCCCTTCTACTAGTTTTCTTCGTCGCCGTCATCGCCCCGTGGACCGTCAGGAACTACATCCATTTTCATCGCTTCATCCCCGTGAACGGACAGGGGGAGGGAATCCTCGAATGGAACGTAAGCCACGCGACAATCCCCGGGGAGCCTCCGGGGGACCTGTACGTGGCGGAGGTGTACGGGAAGAATCTTTCCGAGCAGGAGAGAAAGGATCTTCTCTGGAAATACGTCGGAGACCATCCGCGGTACTTCCTGGTGGACAGGGTAATCCGCAATATCGTCCATTTCGCGGCGCCGCCGCGGGACTGGTGGATCGCCCGGGGATATTTCCGGCCCGGCGAGCACCGGACCTCCTTCTGGATCCTCGCCGGCCTCTTCCATATTCCGCTGTATCTTTTCCTTCTCTACCGCACCTGGCAGTGGGGCTCGGGGAAGGCGACGTCTGCCTGCGGGGTGCTCCTGCTGTTTTACTGGTTCTACTGGGCTGAGCACGCCCTGGTGTGGGGGGATCCGCGGTTCGGGCTCGCCGTGTATCCTCTCCTGGTCGCGATGGTCCTTCCCCTCCGTTGGGGAGAGGCGCAGGGGACGGGTCGGCTCGTTACCGGGGCGAGAGGACGAGGACCTGGGTGAGGCAGAGGGGCCTTGCGGATCGGACGCGGACGGCAAACCCGTTCAGGAAGGACGCCAGCAGGGGGACCCGTTTTGGCAGGAGGATCCTGCCATGCTCCCCATCCCTGATAAATCCTGCGTTTTCCGCCAGAGCATTCAGTTCGCGGGAGGAGAGCCACCGGTGCTCTCCCTCGGGCATCTTCAGGCCGAGGCGTTCCGCGAGGTGAAGGACGGGAGCCCAGAGGGGGTTGACGGAGGTCACGATGATGCGGGAGCCTTGGCCGCAATGCCTCCGGACGGCCCGGAACATCGCGCCCACGTCGGACAGGTGTTCGATCACGTCGGGCACGATCACGAACTCGAACGTCTCCCCGAGATCCAGCTTCTCGGCGTCCGCGACGAGAAACGTGAGCGCCGGATGCTTCGAGGCGGCAATCTCCACCATGCCGGGCGAGAGGTCTACCCCTACCCCCCGGCGGGGGGAAAGGGAGTGCAGGAGCGTTCCGGTTCCGCAACCGATCTCCAGCACGGTGGCGCCGGGCGGGACGAATTCCCGGTAGATGTCCGCAAGGAGGCCGTAGTAGTAGGACGCCTTCTCTTTCCACCGGTCGTAATCGCCGGCGATCTCCTGGAAGTGCTTTCGGACCTCTTCCTTCGGCATCGGGTCAGGTGAACTTGATCTTCCGCATGGCGAAGAGGGTCATCCGTAGGAGCAGCCATCCATGGCGGAAGCGGGAGATCTGGGTCGAACCGTAGCTCCGCTCGCGGTAACGGATCGGGACCTCCACGATCCGCAGGTCGAGCTTTGCGGCGCCGAAGATCAGATCGAAGTCGCCGAAGGGGTCGAAGTCGCCGAAATAGCTCCTCCCCGCCGCGATCCGCTCATAATCTTGCCGGAAGAGCACCTTGGTCCCGCACAGGGTGTCCTTGAATCGTTGGTCGAGCAGGTAGGTGAACACCACGCTGAAGAACTTGTTTCCCAGGACGTTCAGGAAACGCATCGCCTGCTTCTCCATCGGGTAGACGAGGCGGGAACCGTTGATGAACTCCCCCCGCCCCGACGCCAGCGCGTTGAGGAATTTCGGGAGTTCCTCCGGCGGCATCGTCAGGTCGGCGTCGAGGATCATAAGGAGGTCGCCTTTGGCTGCTGCGAAGCCCTTCCGCACCGCGTCCCCCTTCCCCACGCCGCCTCCCTGCCGCAGAAGCGTGATGTCACGGCCCGGGTTCGCGGCGATCACCCGCTCGATCTCCTCGGCGGTCCCGTCCGAGGAATTCCCCTCCACGAAGATCAGCTCGGTATGCCTCCCCATCTGTGGCGTGCGGGAAACGGCCCCTTCGATGTTTCCCCGCTCGTTCCGCGCGGGGATGATGACCGAACAGGAGAGCGTTTCCACGGGCACGGGTATGGGCGCGGGGCGCGTGACGACAAGATGAACGAGAGCCAGTTTCCGCAGGAGGGGGATGTTCACGAGGATCCGGTTGAAGAAATCGGAGAGAAGGGGGACCCGGACGGGAAGAAGAAGCCCGTACCCCTTCCGGATCGTCTGAAACCCCGCCAGGGACATCAGGTTCTGGATGTCATCCGGGGACAGCCAGTTCTGGTCGGGCTGCGGTCGTTTCATCCCGAGGTTTTCCCCGGCCCGCAACACCGGTTCCCAGAAATAGTTGTAGTAGGTGATGATCACCCGGGTGCGGGAGTGGGATACTTTCCGGATCTCCTCGAAGGCCCTCTGGATGTCTTCGAGGTACCCGACGACGTCGGAGAGGATGACGTAGTCGAACTTCTCGGAGAGGGGGAGGTCTTCCGCGTCGCCGGTCAGGAACTCCAGAGAGGGATATTTCGAACGGGCGATCGTAACCATCGCCGGGCTGATGTCGATCCCCACACCACGAGCCGGTGAGAGGGCATGCAGCAGGTCTCCCGTACCGCACCCGATGACCAGCACTGACGACCCGGGTGGCACGTGGAAACGGAGAATCTTTTCGAGGGATTCGTAGTAATATCGGTTTTTCGCTCTCCAGCGGTCGGCCTGCGGGGCGAGGGCATTGAGATGGGCGATCAGGTCGGCTTTCCGCATCACCCCCCCCCGCCTCCGGGAGTGTTCCATCTCTCGATCAGCGCCGAGACGATCCGCACCATCTCGTCGATCCCTGATAAGGGAATCCGCTCGTCCACGCCGTGGATGCGACCGAACTCACTGCGCGGCAAAAGGACAGGCATCAGCCCGTAGGTGTCCACGCCGATCGACCGGAAGAAGCGCGAGTCGGTGAATCCCGTGGACATGTAGGGCAGGACCACGGCGTCCGGGTGAACCGACCGGATCGCGTCCGAAAGCGCCGTAAACAAGGGGCCTCTGGGCGAGCCGTTCGGCTCCTCCGAGAAGATGATCTCCACGCGGACATCGAGATCCCGCACCATGTCCTGCACGCGGGCGGCCACTGCTTCCGGATCCTCCCCCGGCAGGATCCGGCAGTCCAGCGTCCCCTCGGCCTTCCCGGGGATCACGTTTGGCTTGAACCCCGCCGCAAGGGTTGTGATGGCGAAGGTGTTCCGCAGCAGCGGGTCCGTCTCCGGATACGAGGAGGCGAACGCCTCCAGCCTGGCCGTGTCTTCCGGCCTGCCGCCTAGCGAATCCGGGTCGAGGTTTGTCAGCCCCTGGTCGAACAGTGTCCGCATCATCTCCCGGACAGGGTCGGTAAGCCGGGCCGGGTCGCGGTGCTCGGCGATCCTGGCCATTGCCCGGGAAAGCCTTGCCGGTGCGTCGCCGGATGACGGACGGCTGCCGTGTCCCGCTCTCCCGCCTGCCGAGAGAGTGAGCCACAGCGGTCCCTTCTCCCACAGGTTCACCAGGAAGAATGCCCCCTCCCCGAAGATGTCCCGCACGCCGACACCTCCCTCGTTCATCCCGTACGCACGCCCGAAGGAGATCGGGAGGTTCCGGACGAAGTATCCCGCCCCTTCCTTTCCTCCTACCTCCTCGTCGGCGTTGGCCACGAAGAAGAGCTTGCGCCGGAGCCTGCCCGACCGGGCGGCGTCGATCGCGGCACACAGGTGCGCCACCCCGAGCCCTTTCGTGTCCAGGGTCCCCCGACCGTAGAGGTAGCCGTCTCGTACCTCCGCGGAGAACGGCGGGACGCTCCACTCCTCCGCCTGCGCCGGCACCACGTCCATGTGGTGGATGAGCACGAGACCAGGTTCCTCGGTGCCGCCCACGTGGCACAGGACATTCGGTTTCTCCGGCACTTCGCCGAACGTGATCGGCGTCAGGCCGTTCCCGATCAGAACCCGGCACAGGAGTTCCGCCGTGCCGCGGCAGTCCCCGGGGGGGTTGCTCGTATCGATCCGGATGTATTCCCGGAGAAGGGAGACAGGGTCCATCGTTGGATTATGGCGTTTTTTCCGGATACAATGCAAAGGTTGCCAAGAACAGGGACGTTCCTAAGAACTTCCGGTGACGAAAAAAGGAAGGGAACGTTCTTGGAGAAAGATACTTCGGCGGTCGGGGCGTTC